>Ga0310786_10012677_pt1 | contig 10424 bp, 16 predicted proteins | sample AusTroGonzalo_MG_FD_203881 | JGI IMG/M metagenome (GOLD analysis project Ga0310786, IMG submission 203881) | Bovine rumen microbial communities from tropical cattle in Woodstock, Queensland, Australia - Gonzalo_03 (v2) (version 2) | ecosystem: Host-associated > Mammals > Digestive system >... | reverse complement strand
TATTCATTATAATCACTCCTTTCGCTGACATTATATCATATTTTATAAACAATGTCAATCACACTTATTTTTTGATTTCTGCTTTCAAACCAGAGTCAGCATCCTGATCCGGTTGTTCACTTTTCTTGGCTTCACCTGCAGACGGTATAGCAGTTTCTTTTCCATCTCTCATTATCGGTGTGTAATCTCCTTCTTCTATATCATAGATAATGACACTTGGACTGAACTCTAACATACCTTCAGGCTGGTCATCTACATAGTTTTCTTTTATCTCAATGTCGTTTTCGTCTTCTCCAATTCTAATGAATTTATACGGAATGTCCAGGCTATCCAAGTAGTCAAGGGTGTTCATAAAGTTACTCACTGACTCATATGATGGATACCATTTTACCCAATCCCACGATATTAAGTAGTTACCTGCACTAGATACATCAATGTCTGCATATGAGAGCATTTTGTGGTCATAGTCTTTAATCTTTTTATCTCTTTGGCACATTATGACGTACCCCTCAGATGTGGTTTTACATTGTACTTGTGAACGATATCCCATTTACATCACCTCCTTTTTATTAACTGAAATATCATCATGGGTTCTAGTCCAGTTGCCGTCTTCGTATATACTGAATGAAGCATATTCTTTATCGGTGTCCACTAATTCTTCAGTTGCTTGTTCATCTTTATCCAGCCATTGATCCATGTCATTCTTGGCGTCTTTAACTCTTTGGTTATAATCTTTTAATGCGTCATTAAAATTGCTGTATACTTTAATATCTTGTGAATACTCATAATCCCAGCTACTGTCTTCTATTAGTACATATACATATTTTTTGTCCATACTTATCAACTCCTTTCTTGGACTAATTATATCATATACTTAATCGTAAGTCAATGTCATATCACACTCAAGTTTGGAGACTTGTTCACTTCTCACCCTGATCACCCTGGACGGGAAGATCAGGAAACCAAATGATGATTAATCCGGCAATCTGTTCACTTCTACCACTGTCTCCAAAATTCTCTAGCCCATCTGTATGGATTTTTGAATGCACTATTTTCATAGTTATCCTCGTATCCAGCAGGGAAGCCGTGTTCACTTTTGAATTTAATCCAGCCACAGTTGCTTCCCCAGTCTTCATCGGCATATTTAACCTCAAAGTCATATTTGAAGTCTTTTGCTAATTTCTCATATATCGGATATGGTGCTGACCAGGCTGTACTAAATACAAATGTTATGGTCGAAGTGCCTACTTTTACATAGCCGTCATAAGCCCCCCATTTTGTATTCCAATATTTATTTCTCCAAGCGTACCAGTCAAACCAGGGTCTTTTTGCATCTTCCATGATGTGGCTATCCTTGTTCACTTTACAGTCATCAGGGCATTCGCTCTCAAGGCGAGGCTCTGGTATAATTTTATCAAAATCAAATATTTTATTTAGTGGAAAGATATCGTCTTCCATTTCTGTTGTGAAATTATTTAATATATAATCTCTATCTTTTGTTTTTAAGTTCTTAAACTTTAATACATTTCTAACATGATTTGGCATGTTACATTCCTCCTTTACAAACAAATGTTTCGAGCACCGCATTTCTACGGCGCTCGTTATATAGTAGGCATAACTCTTACGCCTATGTAGTTCCAGTCACTTGTAGTATGATTATTATTGTTCTTCTTGAAATGGGCTATTACATTCCAGTCTTCTGCTGGACATGGGTCGTCTGGTTTATATTCTGTAATATTAGTTACATTGAAAGTTAAGTTTTTAAGCAATACACTTCTTTGGTGTCCTACTGGAAGTTTCCCCTCTGGGTCAGTTATAGTTATAACATAGTGTGTGTTATCCTCTTTAATTGCTATTTTGTGGTTTATCATAAGGTCGTCCCATACTTGTCCTGAAAAACTAAATATCATTTTGTTAATTACTTTACCGGTTGTATCCATACATTCTAGTTGTGCTAATCCTCTCCATCCTCTGTTCTTATTTAATGAAATACTTTTAATATCCATTATAAATCACTCCTTTCTATATATTACTTGATCCGAATATCAGATCAAATGCATCAACTTGTTCACTTGCTCCTGATGTCGCCTTCGTTGTTTTGGCCTTTTTACTTTGGTCTCTAAATGGTTTTGACATTGTCATTGTTGTATGTGCTAACTCTTGTGCAAGTTCGTCTGTAATGTCAATGTTCCATTCGTCTACATAAGTACAAGGTGCTGTCCCTATTTCATAACCACCGGTTTTTTCTAGTATACTTGCTATTGTAGGTGATAATCTACCAATGATTATATTTGCTTTTGTTTCTGTGTTTTCTACTGAAATGTTACCATTGTGTCCTTTGGTTTTTAATAATTTGTATTTACTCATATAAATCACTCCTTTCTTTAATCATCCATACTAACATCAATAGTTTGAATATGTGGGTTAATCTCTCTGGCCTTTGCTAACCAGCGACCATTTGGCCCGACTAGAATTGTTCTTCTTAATTGTTTAAGTTTATCGCTTGCCCAATATATACCTCCACCACCGTCTGTTACACCAATAGGTGAATAACCTTTCTGTTCAGCCAACCAGCATAATTCGATCGTCCTATCACCATCATCGCTGTATCCACTGCTAGCATATATAGGTAGGAAGTCTTTATATTTACCTTTGTAGTATCCATCGCCGTGTTCTTTCTTGTATGGTTCTATTGTACATAATCCTTTATAGTCATAACCTGCAAACCATTCACAAGGACAGTTCAAGGCTTGTGGAATACTTTTAGTTATGATTTCTTTAAACATGTCCATTTCACTGCCCATGCTACCACTTGCATCAAATACTAAATATAGTTCAACTTTACCTGGCATTTTACCTTTGAAAATACAACCGTCTCCCATTTGTAATACACTTGGTAGTCTATAACTTCTAGTTCTTTTACTGGTTGCTAGGCCATTTAATTGTTGTGTTAGTCTACCCATTTTAAGTTTCTTTCTTTTAAGTTTAGCGATATGTCTGTCAAGATCGTCTGCGGTTGCTTTGTCAATAAATTCTTCGGTGTCAAAGTCTTTAAGTTTTGACCAGTCTCTTTTGTCGTGTTCACTTTCGGGCTCATCCATAGGTCTTTCGCCGTCTTTAACTTCTGGCTCATCATCTTCTGGTCTATCTTTCTTTCTGTCTGGGGTATCTGTTCTACCCTCCTCGTGCTCTTTCTTGTCGCTTTCTTCTTTGTCTTTACTTTTGCCATCGTCTTTTTTCTTGTCGTCTTCTTTATCTTTGCTTTCGCCTGGTGTTTTTATCGTTTTACCTTCTTTGCCTTCTGGCGATGGTTTACCTTCTTCTTTGCTTTCACCTTCACCGTCTCCGTCTTCGCCATGTTTATATTTTGAATATTCGTCAAGCATTTCTTCTAATGTGAAAGTTTTGAAAGTATATTTCAAAGAGTTGCTGTCCCTGAATTGAGCACAGTTCACTTTTGCGATCTCTACTAACTCCGGAAATAATTTTGCTAAACTGTCATGCACTAAGATGTCCATAATAATGTTCACTTCATCTTTTGTTACATGGAATTCATCTTCCAGTTTTTCTGCTGTCAATTCTTTTAAGTATTTGAAAAATCTGTTATGGTGTTTTAATTCTATGTGATATCTTTCGTGCCATAGTACCCATTTAAGAAAGTCTTTATTGTAGCAAGGTAGTATTGAATACAAGTTGTCTTCAGTATTTATATATAGACGTTCGCCGTCCGTATATGCTACTGCTTTACCTATGTCAGTTATTTTGGCTTTCTCATATAGAATAGCTGTTTCAATTTCACTATGGTCACTACCAGTTAAGAATGGATTTGCCATATTACTCATCTCCTTTCACTATTGCTTTGATTTCTTCTTCGCTTAACACTTCACTAAATCTGTCCAATAAGTCCTCCTCGTCTTCTATTGTCTCTGCTGCCCATTTAACAAAACCGTTCTCTTTGAATAACTGATATGTTTCTCTACAACCTTTCAAGATGGCCGCTGGGTCAGTTGTTTTTACTCTCTTTTGAATATCATATAACTTGGCTGTTAATGTACTACCTATTTTGGAAGATATCCATAAGCCGTCCATTTCAAAGGCTATTACTTCTAATATTCCGTCAATATCTCTTGGTGGGATGTTTTCGTCTAGCAATACATTTATGTATTTTGCTACTTGTGGTATATTCTTCCATTTCTTCTTTAAGTAGTCCATTGTGTCTTTTTTGCTTGCTTGCATTTCAAATATGTTAAACCTGTTGTGTAATGGTGTAGGAATATCGTTCAAGTAGACAGTACCATCTTCACCAGTAGATAAGTTACCTGCACCAACGATTTGTGCGTATTCCAATGAATGACCGCACCAATGTCTTTTACTTGGATCTGGATGACATATTGAATAACAAGCATTCAATACCTCTGGTACGGCTTGGTTCATTTCATCAAAGAATAGTATGTAGCCTTTACCTTTGGTTTTGAATAGTGGTTGTAGTCTTTCGTCTAATAATCTTTTGAAATATTCTTCTGCGCTTACGTGTGGAATACCACCCATAGCCTCTGGCATTTCTGTTGCTAGCGAGAATACTATAACTTTTAGTCCGTTTTCAAATGCGTATTCTTCCACTATGGCAGTTTTACCTATACCAGATTTACCATATACAAATATGTTCTTCTTGTAGTTACCATCTTTAAGTAATTTCTTAAATTGACTTGGTGTAATTATTTCTAATTTTTGCATTCTATCGGCTATTAAAATTTCCATAGTATGCTCCTTTCTTATATACGGGATAGATTAGGCATTCGCCTGTCCGTATATGTTCACTTTTAATTATACTACTTTTTTAGTTATAAGTCAATAACTTATTTTAATCTTTTGTAAATTATATAACACTTTATTGATTAGGGCTATTTCAAGTGTTTTTAAGCCCTACGGGGGACTTTTTATGGTCGCCCTTATGTATGAGTACAATTTTTAATAAATATCAGTGTGGCCGTCACCGTGTATGCGAATAGTTTGATCGTTTGATCCTCTGGTTCTCCCTTTTCTTACTGATATAGTTATTACTCCTATGCTATTTCGTGTGATGGTTATACTGTCACTGTCGGTTAGTGTTGCTAATTGTTCAGTTACTACTTTTATTGCGTTAGTTTCTTGCTGGCTCATATTACTCACCCCCTTATTATTTAAGGGGTCGCCCTTGTGGCCACCCCTATTTCATAGTAGCAACCTTATTTGCTACTTTTGCTATCAATACATTGTTGCTGTTTTCTAATGTTGTGAATGCTTGCTCAACTTGTGTGTTTACTTCTTCTGGAATTTCGTCAATGTCAATTCTTATGTATTTAGTTTCTTGTTTTTCAAAGCCTTTTTCTTTTGCGTATTCGTCAAGTATTGCTTGTTGTTCTTTTGTGTAAGATTTTCTAGTACATTCTACTTGTTGTATTTTGCAATAGTTTTCAAATGTTATTTTTGCACCTTCTTTTATTGCTTTTTTATCGTTTTCAATACTTGCATTTAATTTTTTCGCTAACATATATTTGAAAGCAAGCCATTTTGCATTTACTGTTTTCATATTAAACACCTCCTTTCATTTCTTCTTTTAATTTATCAATATCTAAGTAGCCCATTTTTACGGGTACATTGCTAAACTCGTGTTTATAATTATTTGATTTGTCTATAAATGTTATTGTTTGTAAATTTGAATAATTATAATTATATTTGACTTTATAGTTTTTACTCTTTACTACATATACAAGCCATAAATAACTTAACAATTCGCGTTGTGCTATGTCAAAGCCTGCATGTCTGACAATGTAATTAATTTCATTATATACTTTATATTCCATATTAATCAGCTCCTTTCATAATTGTAAATGTGTGAAATTCTTTTCCTTCTAATTCTGTTCTTGGTAAATCAATGAATTTTAATATTTCTTTTGTATGCTCTAATATTTCAATGTTTTTATTTGGTAGTAGTTTTTTGTATAGGGATAGTAAACTATTGACGGCTTCTTCTTTTGTATTGTATTGTGTGTTATTTGCAAATAGTAATTCGTCATTGTCATTGAATATTGTATAAAATATTTGTACCATAATATCACAACCTTTCTTTTTTATTTTTATTTGTAAATATATAAATATTTATATTTATATATTTATTTTTTATTGTTACTATAATTATATAACATTTTTAGTTAAATGTCAATAACTTACTAAGGAAACTTTTTACTTTTTAAGATCCTCCAAACGCAGTCCTAGTATATCTTTTCAGGCTCACAAACGTGCAGGTAACTCACAAAACATATACCAGCACGAATATATTATGTAAACCCCTAAAATATTTTAGACAATAAACTTGTACTCCACTTGTAAAATAAAAAATTATATATTATAATAAAATAAGTGAACGGGAGGTAAAAAATATGATAAAAATTACAAAAAATATCAAAGACGAATACAATTCTGGTAAACTACAAGATTTATTCGACGAAATAGACAAAGTTTTACAAAAAAGACAAACAATACAAGACAGATACCTTCGTGGAATTACTAGTACTACTCCCGGCGAGGATGGTTCTGTTCAAGTATTTTTTGAAAAATTCATTACGGATTTAGCTGCAGGGTATCTTAGTGGAGAGATAACATATAATGCAGAAATAGTAGACCAATCAGAGGAGCCTGCTTATCGCTTATTACACCCATCTCACACTGACCCATTAGACCCAGACACGGCAGCACAATTAAAATTTATAATCACAACCCTTTCTTCTAAGAATGATGACCCAAAAGTATTAAAAGCTCTTTTCCATGACGCAGTCTTATTTGGATGTGCATATGAAAGACAGTTAGATATAGCGCCAACACAAAATGATAGTATAGATGGTAGCACACCGCAAGCTTCAGACCCTAATTATACATATTATCCACTAAGCGCACTAAACACAGTAGCACTATTTCCTACTGATATAAGTGACGTTCAGCAGCAGAATGCTATTGCATTAGTAACAGTATACACACTAGATAAACGTAACTCCGAGGATAACCAAGACCATACACTATACTACTGTATTGAATGCAACCCATACACAGGCTGCTATCAGACTTCTATATATGATAAGACTACACAGATGGATGAGACGGGTAAATACTCTAAAGTAGTTACATTAAAAGAAGAAAAACCTTCTACTCATACAGTACCTACATTTAGTGTGTTTGAGCCAGACCCACAAGTAAGTATCATAGACCCTATAATCTCACTTGTCACCTCATATGAGACTATTATGAATAATTTGAATAATATGTATCAGTACAACGATACAGACGCTAAACTTAAAATCAGCGGCTACAGACCAGAAAACCCGCTTACAATACCTAACCCAGAGTTCGACCCAGCCAAACCAGTAAGTGCAAGTAATCCAGAGGTCATATCTAACCCAGCTAGAGAGATTGAGGATAATTATTTACAGAACTCTAAGACATTCTTTGTTCAAGAGGGTGGAGACGTGTCTTGGCTACTAAAAGAAATACACGCTACAGACGCAACTCAGTACTTAAAATATTATGTAGACAGTATTTTTCAAATATCAGGTATACCTAACACTGCAGACAGCGCATTTAATAGTGGAGATATGAATGCAAGCGCGATAGACCGTAAATTCTACACTATGGCACTGATGCTAGACGACGTAAAACAAGGTGTAACTACCTTGATAAAACATAGATGGGCTAACTTCTTCCAGAGAATTAATTTGGTGAATAGTACTTACTATAATATAGACGACATAACAATTCAAATAGGTACAAATTTACCATCAATGACAGACGAAAACATAAATCAACAACTTGCTCTAAACGGTATAATCTCTAATAAGACCTTATTATCAAATCTTGGTTACGATTATGCTACAGAGAAGAAGAATAAAGAAGAAGAAAACGAGACATTATGGGAGACAGTTGCACCAGATACTCAATTCGTGTCACCTAATGATGTAGATCAGGCACAGACACCTGCAGATAAGACTACAACTGCTTCAACTACTGCGTCTCAGACTAATAATCAGATAGAAATGCGTACTAAAACACCTACTGTCGACAAGGCTGTACCAGATAAAACTGATAACATAAAAAATATTCAACCAAGAGAGGGTAGACCTAATAAATAGATAAATAAAATGGTTATTAATTTTGTTACCGGTATCCATGCCGGTAACAGATATATAAAAATTTATATAAATAGGAGGATGAATTAAATGGAAGAAACAAAAACAGGAGTAACAACTCCAGAAACAGAGCCACAAGCTCAACCAACAACTACTAATCAGGTGTCAAAACCTACACCTAGTGAGACACAAAACTTAGACGTGTTACTACAAGACCCAAAATTACAAGCAGAGTTTGACAAAAAATTAGAAAAGGCTATAAATACTGCCCTTACTAAGAAAGAACAAGAGTATTCTAAAAGAGAGAGTGCGCTACAAGCTAGTATAAGCACTGAAAAAGAAAAAATGAGACAAAATATCTTAGAAGAAATTGAAGCTAAAAAGAAAGAAGCAGAAGAAATGGCTAAACTTTCTGTAGAAGAAAGATACAAAAAACAAATCGACAACCAAGAATTAAAAATAGCTGAGTACGAGAAAGAGCTTTCTACTATAAGACGTAGAGATAAAATAGCAGCAATCGTGGCAGAAAAAGGATATGACCCTAAACTATTATCACTTCTTCGTGCAGAAGACGTATCAACTGATGAGGAGATTGAAGAATATGTAGATCAAAGAAATGCTATATTCTTAGAAGCTACAAACGCTAGAGTACAAACACTTCTAAAAGATCACCCAGACGTACTTTTAGGTGATAAAAAGAAGAAAAAAGAAGAACCTGTATTTGATTTCAACTTTACAAGTAAAAAATAATAGAAAGGGATAGTAAAATGAGTGAAGATGTTAAAATAAAATGCCAAGATTGTGGTGAAGAATTTGTTTTTACAGCAAATGAACAAAGATTTTATGAAGAAAAAAATCTAGTTCCACCAAAAAGATGTAAAAAATGCAGAGATGCAAGAAAAAAATATCTAAAATTTTAGAAAGGAGGTACTCTAATGGCTACAACAAGAAAAACAACAGGGTCTACACCTAGAAAAACTACTAGAAAAACTACTAAAAAAGTGGAAAAGACTGAACAAATAATTGAAAAACCAGAGGAAGTAAAAGAAACTCCAAAAAAAGAAGAAAAAATCAACACAAAAACACTAAAAATGCCTAAATATAACATAGGCGACATTGTTTACGTATCAAAAGACGCTGAAGCAGACTTAAATGGTTTCAATTTATTCCCACAATATAAAAATTATACATACACTGTAGAGGCCTACGATGCCGTTTCAGAGGTTTATACATTAAGAAGGTTAAAACTATTAATTAAACTTCCAGAAACGCTTATTCAGGCTCCTGACGAGCGTGGGCATGATACAATAAATAGAAAACAATTTTAATAGGAGGTAATTATTATGAATGAATTTGTTAGTATTGAAATTTTAGGGACAATAACTGGTTGTTCACTTATCGTTACATTATTAACTCAAGTTTTTAAAAAATATTTACCAGAAAAAATTGATACAAAATGGTTGGCTCTTGTATTTTCTGTTTTAATAGGAGCTGCTAGAATAATTTATGTAGGACAATTTGATTTTTCAGGTATTGTATCTGGAATAATTAATATATTTGTGTTACTTGCCGCTTCTATTGGTATTTATGAAATAGGAGATACTACTTCAGCAGGCATTAAAAAAATGGTGAAAGGAGGAAAAGAGAATGGCTAAAAGAGGAATAGATATATCTGCACATAATGATAATATTAATTTAGCTGCTCTAAAATCACAAATAGATTTTGTTATAATTAGAGTTGGATATGGTGTATCTGGTAGCATAGATAAAAAATTTAAAAGAAACGCAGACCTTTGTGAACAATTAGGTATTCCATATGGATTTTATTGGTATTCATATGCTTTAGATGTAGCTGGTGCTAAATCAGAAGCAGACCATTTCTTGAAAGCTATTAAACCTTATAATCCTACTTATGGTGTATGGTTTGATATGGAAGACGCAGACGGATATAAAAAGAAAAAAGGAATGCCAAGTAATTCTACATTAAGAGATATGTGTTATGCTTTCTGTGAAAAAACAGAAAATGCAGGTTATTATTCAGGAATATACGCTTCTCTTTCTTGGTTAAACAATCAATTATCAGGAAATAGATTAAGCCGATTTACTAAATGGGTTGCTCAATGGCCTACAAGTGGAGGAAAGCAAAAAGGATTAAATGTAGATCCTAATTCTCAATCTGGTAGAGCTTTATGGCAGTTCACTTCAGAAGGTAAATTTTCTGGATATAATGGAAATTTAGATACAAACTATGCTTATCAAACATTCCCT
>Ga0310786_10012675_pt1 | contig 10426 bp, 7 predicted proteins | sample AusTroGonzalo_MG_FD_203881 | JGI IMG/M metagenome (GOLD analysis project Ga0310786, IMG submission 203881) | Bovine rumen microbial communities from tropical cattle in Woodstock, Queensland, Australia - Gonzalo_03 (v2) (version 2) | ecosystem: Host-associated > Mammals > Digestive system >... | reverse complement strand
GCCGTTATCGACGCTGCCGAAGAGCTTGAGCTCGTCATAGACGTTGCCGGCAAAGCGGGATACGTGCTCGAAGCTGAGCACCGCTGAAGACACGCCGGAAAGGTCGATGTTCGGGCTGATGAGTTCTGCCTGGGAATCTCCCTTCTTGGTGGAAGTGGCCTTCATTCCGTACTTGGAATCGTTGACCCAGATGCTGGCGACACCGTCCACAGGGACGACATCGACGGCCTCCCATCCTCCCATACCGCCGAGGAAGGACTCCTCGTAAGGAAGAGGGAATGCGCTGAATCCGGCGGCCTGGTTGATGGTGACGCTGACCTTGGAGGAATCCTTGCCCTTGGAGGAAGCAAGGGTTATAACTCCGGTACGGGCATCGGCATCATTTGCGGCCACGTGGATGCTCACCATAGTGGTGTCCTTGACCCTTGTCATTCCGGAGACATTGAGCCAGTCGGAATCGGACGAGAACTCGAGGGCGTCGCCGGAATAGAGGACCTTGGCCACTACCGTGGACTCGTCCTTGCTGACTTCGAAGGCGGAAGGAGTCACGGAGACCAGGGACTTCTTGATGGAGTAGACGTAAGCGGCATTCTGGTTGGTCTCGGGAGTGCCCTTGTAGCTGGTAAGCTCGCCGAAGATGGTGATCTCGTCGCCGATGGCGAACTCGTTGCCGGTGGTGAACTTGCCGTTGTTGAGCCAGTAGGCCCTGTAGACCTCGAACCAGTTGCCGTCGCCGGAACCGTCAGCCTCGTAGGAGCCGCTGAAAGTACCGTCCTCGGAGAGGTAGAAGGTGGCGTTGCCATAGCTGGTGCTGATCTCGTCGATCTTGCAGACGATACCCTTTACATAGTGCTCGCCGGCATAGTCTCCGGACCTGATCAGGGCGATGACCTCGGGAACCGTGAGGATCTTGGGCTCACCCTTCGCAGCATACTGGATGACGTTGACATACTGGGTCTGGCCGCCGCAGACGATCTTGACCTCTGCGTTATTGGTGGCCTTGGTACCTCCTGCGGAGAAGGTTACATTGGAGGATCCGGCGTTGCCGGACATAGGAGAGACGGTGAGCCAGGACGGGACGGAAGCCGGATCGACCTGCCAACCCTGGGTGGCATTGACGGTGGTGGAGGCGGAGCCGCCGTTCACGTCAATGGCGAGATAAGACTCGCTTACCTGGATCTCGGAAAGAGTGCCTATCTCCTCCTGCACGCAGCCGACTGCGAGAGAGAGGAACAACGCTGCAATTAAATATCTGAATTTCATATTCGTGAGGCTTCAGGTTAGTTGAACAAATACTTGATACCGACGGAAGCGTACCAGCACTGGCCGATGGCAGTGTTGTACATCCAGGTCTGGGTGGAACCGCTGACGGCAGCAGGAGTGGAGAAGGTAGGATAGCCCTGGGCGTCGATGCCTTCGTACTGGAGGATGCGGCCGGAGTTGAGGTCAGGATTCATATACTTGCTGACACCCCAGCTGGAGTTGAAGAGGTTGAGCAGGTTCTTGATGTCCAGGCTGAGCTGGAGAGCGTTGGTGCTGTTGCCAACCTTGACGGCGAAGTCGTGCTTGTAGCTGAAGTCAACCCTGTGGACCCAGGGATTGTACACGGAGTAACCCTCGGCGTACTGGCCCTTGTGGGTGCTGAGGTAGGCGTCGTTGTTCACGAATGCCATGAAACGGTCGGCGTCGTCCTGGGAGACGAAGCGGAACTCGCGGCTGGACACCTCATCCTCGGTGGGGATGTAGAGGGAATCGTACTTGTAGTTGTCACCGTTCATGTCGTTGGTGAGCATATACGAGTAGTTGTAACCGCCCCTCCAGGCCTCGTAGATGAAGCCGAAGTGGTTGTGGCTCCTGTCATTGTGGGTGAGGGAGACGACGACGCGGTCGGGAGTATTGTTCTGGGCGAGGTGCAGGGTCGTGTAGTTCGGGCCTGCGACGGTAGGAACATAGTTGAAGATCGAAGCGGGGTCGGAACCGGGCAGGGAGGTGAGCTCCTTGTTGACGGTGTGGGTATAGGCCGCCATGATGTTGAGACCCTCGGTCGGAGCCATGTTCACGGTGATGTTGCCGGCATAGGTGTAACCGAGATGGGTGTTGGTCAGCACGTATGCAGGGGACTTGGTGTAGGTGTAGTTGGTAGGATAGATCGGACGGGTATCAGCACCCTTGAAGCGTGCGAAACCGTCGACGGGGATCATATTCCAGTCCTCCATCGTGGAGGCGTTGATGTTCTGGTTGAAGATACCCTCGACCGTCACGGTGAACGGGAAGGACGTCGGGAATGCGTAGTCGACGGCCAGGGAGGTCTTCCAGACCTGAGGCATCTTGAAGTGAGGATCGACTGCAGCGAGCTTGGAAGGGATCTTTCCGTCCTCGGAGGAGATCTCCTTCGGGAAGCCGAGGCTGTACCACTTCTCCCTCATCTGCTCGCGGTCGATGATCAGGTCGCCCTTGAACTGCTCGAGGAGCGGATCGGGATTGGCGACGCCGTCCTTGTACTTGGTGGTGATGATACCGTTGTACTGGTTCATCGAGGAGTTGGAAGGCATATTGGTGAGGAAGACGAGCGGAACGTGGCCGGAGAAGAGACCGGTACCGCCGCGGAGCTTGAAGCTCTTGTCACCGAAGATGTCCCAGGTGAAACCTACGCGGGGGGAGATGATGGGAGTGGCGGCAGGCCACTTGCCGGTATCGATGTGACGGATGTTGCCGTCGGCATCGGGATACTCAAGGTCGTAGACGGCCTTGTTGGTGATGATGTTGCTGTTGTCGAAGATGTAGGAATCCAGACGGACGCCTGCGGTGAGCTTGAAGCGGTCGGTCACGTCCCAGTCGTCCTGGGCGTAGGCGCTGACCTTGTGGTAGGCGACGCGGCTGGCCGGATCGTCACGCATAAGGTTCTCGTAACCGTAGGTGAAGTTGACGGTCTCGGGGGTGGCTCCGTTGAGGAAGTCGTCCAGGGAGTTGTAGCGATAGTAGCCGGTACCGTTCCTGAGGTAGGCGTTATCGGCCATCTGGTACTCGTATGCGAGACCGGTCATGAACTTGTGGTTGCCGGAATAGATCGTGAGGTCGTCCTTGGCGTTGATGACGTTGTTGTGGTAGCCGTTCTGCCAGGTGAAGAGCTCATAACCGAGCGACATATAAGGAGTGATGGTGCCGGTGCCGTCGAGGATGTCGATGAACGGGAAGTACTCCGAAGGGGTGCCGCGGGAAGTGTCAAGCTTGGAATAGGTGGCCAGGAACTGGTTCACCATATTGTCCGAGAACCTGCTGTTGAGGTCGAGGGAGAAGCCCTGGGCGAGGTTGTTCATCGTGTAGAACGAGTTGGCGAAGGTCATCGAATACTGCGAGATACGGGAATAAGTGGTGCGCTGTCCGCAGTCGGAGGAAGATGCGTTGGTGGCGTTGCACTCCTTGGAGATGGTGTAGTTGTAACGGAATGCAAGGTGATGGTTGTCGTTGATGTTCCAGTCGAGGCGGACGAGAGCCTTCATATTGGACTCGTTACCGCTGAAATCGGTATAGGAACCGGTGTCGTAGCCGTACTTGTTCATGACGAAGTCCTTGACCTTCTGCATGTCGGACACGGTGGTGCGGGAGATGTTGAGGGCGGGGTTGGCTACACCGTTAGTGGACGGCTGCCAGCGCGAGGTCTCCTCCGGATGGGGGATGTACTCGAAGTTGACGAAGTAGAAGAGCTTGTTCTTGATGATGGGACCGCCGAGCGTCATACCGTAAGTGGTGGTGCGCTCAGGATCGCGGGTGCCGAGCTCGAGTCCGTCGACGGTGTTGCCGCGCATGTTCTCGTTCCTGTGATAGACATAGGCGGAACCCTTGACGGTGTTGGTACCGGACTTGGTGATGGCGTTGACGCCACCGCCGATGAAGTTGGTCTGACGGACGTCATAAGGCGAGATGACGACCTGCATCTCCTCGATGGCGTCGAGGGAGACGGGGTTGCCGCCGCCCGGGAGGCTTCCGGAGAGACCGAAGTTGTTGTTGAAGTTACCACCGTCGATGGTGAAGTTGGAAGTACGGTCGTCGGAACCCATGAAGGTCATACCGTTACCGCCGTAAGGCGAAAGCCTGGTCACGTCGGTGAGGTTGCGGCTGACGGTCGGGAGGGAGACGATCTGGCTGTTGTTGATGTTCGTGGCCGCACCGGTCTTCTCAGTGGTGAACTTGGAGGAGGCGGTGGAGATGATGATGGCCTCGGAGAGCATCTGGTTGTCATCCGGCAGCTCGGCGTTGAGGGCGTAAGCCTCACCGAGGAGGAGGGTGACGTCGGTATAAGTGACGGACTTATAGCCAAGGCAGCTGACCTCGACGGAGTAAGGACCGCCGGAACGCATACCGTTGATGAAGAAACGGCCTTCCGCGTTGGCGACAGCATAATACTGCGTACCGGAAGGAGTGTGGACGGCAATCACGGCTGCGCCGGGAACGGGCTCTCCGCTGCTGTCGGAAACCTTGCCGTTAAGGGAAGAGGTGGTAACCTGGGCGAATGCCGAAATTCCCACCAGCAAGACCGCGATGACGGTCAGAATTCGTTTGAAAGCTTGGTACATATTGTTTATGAAATAAATAATTGTTTCCACACTTGTAATAACTCACAAAGTTACTCGTTTTTTCGGAACTACCATCGAAATATATGATATTTCGGCATTCCTTTGCAGATATGTTTTTTTGACGTAACTTTGCAGGCGAATTGTGGAGAGATTTGATTGCTTGCAACCACACTAAAAAATGCTAAAATTCCATCATAGCTTCGTTTAGTGACTCTCCGCGTATAGTTTTACGTTGGAGTTTTTTTATTTATGAAGAATTATCTTTTTACATCCGAATCGGTCTCAGAAGGCCATCCCGACAAGGTGGCGGACCAGATTTCGGACGCCATCCTGGACGAGTTCCTCCGCCAGGACGAGCACGCCAAGGTGGCGTGCGAGACTTTCTGCAGCCGCGGTCTCGTGGTGGTGGGCGGCGAAGTCCGCTCCGAGGACGCCTACGTCGACATCCAGAAGACCGCGCGCGCAGTCATCGACCGCATAGGCTACAACCGCGCCGAGCTGATGTTCAGCAGTCAGGGCTGCGGCCTGCTGTCGTCCATCCACGAGCAGAGCGTCGACATCCGGCGCGGCGTCGTGCGCGAGACGCCCGACGAGCAGGGCGCCGGCGACCAGGGTATGATGTTCGGCTATGCCTGCCGCGACACCGAGGAGTATATGCCTCTGGCCCTGGCGCTTTCACACAGGCTCCTCATCACATTGGCGGACATCCGCCACAACCGTCCGGGCGTGATGGACTACCTCCGTCCCGACGCCAAGTCCCAGTTCACGATAGAGTACGACGGCGCCACCGGCAAGCCGCTGCGCATCCACACCATAGTCCTTTCCACCCAGCACGACGAGTTCGACACGGTCGAGGCGATGCACGCCAGGATCGAGAAGGACGTCCGCGAGATCGTCATCCCGGCCCTGGTGGAAACCCTCCCCGCCGGGACGGCCGCCCTGTTCAAGGGCGACTTCAAGCTTTTCGTCAACCCCACGGGCAACTTCGTGATCGGCGGCCCCGCCGGAGACACCGGCCTGACCGGCCGCAAGATCATCGTCGACACCTACGGTGGCAAGGGCGCTCACGGAGGCGGCGCCTTCTCGGGCAAGGACCCCTCCAAGGTGGACCGCAGCGCCGCCTACGCCGCGCGCTACATCGCCAAGAACCTCGTCGCAGCCGGCGTGGCTGACGAGGTTTTGGTACAGCTCGCGTACGCCATCGGCGTCGCCGAGCCCGTCAGCGTCTTCGTCAACAGCTACGGCACTGCCAAGGCGAGCCTGAGCGACGCCGAGATCGCCGACGGTATCTCAAAGCTCTTCGACCTGCGCCCGGCGGCCATCACCCGCAAGTTCCAGCTGCTCAACCCGATATATGAGGACACCGCGGCCTACGGCCATTTCGGCAAGAAGCCGTTCACGCGTCGCGTCAAGCTTATGCGCGACCTGGGCGACGGCCTCGGCCGCCGCGAGGTCGAGCGCGAGATCCAGTTCTACGGCTGGGAGAAGCTCGACTCCGTGGACCTCATCCGCGAAGCCTTCAAACTGAGTTAGTCCTATGCCGAAAGCAAAGAGCAAGATCCAGATCACGAACAGGCGCGCATCGTACGACTACGAGTTCCTCGAGACGTATGACGCGGGCATCGTGCTCGTGGGCACGGAGATCAAGTCGCTCCGCCTAGGCAAGGCCTCCCTCGCCGACGCCTTCTGCTATTTCGTGAACGGCGAGCTCTATGTCAAGGGGATGAACATCTCCACCTATTTCTGGGGCTCCTGGAACGGCCACGAGCCGGCGCGGGACCGCAAGCTCCTGCTTACCAAGCGCGAGCTGCGACACCTCCAGCAGGCCGTCAAGCAGAAGGGCCTGACCATAGTCGCCGTCCGGGCCTACATCGCCGAAAACGGCTACGCCAAGCTCCGCATCGCCCTGGCCAAGGGTAAGAAGGAGTTCGACAAGCGACAGACCATCAAGGAGAAAGACATTCGCCGCGAAATGGACCGCGGTTGATAATATGCCTAAGAAAAGGATACCGATGATAGTGGAGCTTCCGGCTCCCGAGACTATCGACGTGGACGCGCTCGCCGCGGCGCTGCGCGACGGCAGCGTCGACCTCGTCTGCGTGCTCGGGCCGACGGCCTCGGGCAAGACCCGCTACGCGGTGTCGCTCGCCCGCCGGCTCGGCGCCGAGATCATCTCGGCCGACTCTCGCCAGGTCTATCGCGGGATGGACATCGGCACAGGCAAGGACCTGGCCGAATACGGCGACGTGCCCTACCACCTCATCGACATCCAGCCGGCAGGGGCCAGGTACAACGTTTACGAGTATCAGAAAGACTTCGTGAAGGCCTACCAGGACATCCGCAGCCGCGGCCGCGTGCCGCTGCTCTGCGGCGGCACTGGCCTCTACATCGAGGCCGCCACCTGCGGATACGACTTCGACAAGCGATATCCGACCGTGGATCCTGCCCTCTTCCCGCATAACACCTATTACATCGGCACGCTCGTCGACCGCGCGACGCGCAACGCGCGCATTGACGCACGGCTCGACGCCCGCCTGGCCGAAGGCCTCGTGGACGAAGTCCGCGGCCTTCTCGACAGCGGCGTCCCCGCCGAAACTCTCATCTATTACGGCCTGGAATACAAATTCGTCACCCAGCACATCCTGGGCATACTCTCTTATGACGAGATGCGCACCCTCCTGGGCAACGCCATCCACCAGTTCGCCAAGCGCCAGATGACCTGGTTCCGCGGAATGGAGCGCGACGGCCACGTCATCCACTGGACCGAACCCTGATCAGGCTTATTCGGCGTCGTGGAGCTTCTGGCGGCGGGTTTCGGCGGAGTCGTGGCCGAAGAGGAGCCGGGGGCCTTCGATGCTGCGCCAGTAGTCCTCGTCGAAGTCGGAGGGGTGGGCATAGGGGCCGTCGTGGTCGATGACAAATGAGAGGTAAGTGATCTTGTAACCCTGCTCCAGGAACATCTTTTCGTAGAAAGTCTGCACTTCATAAAGCGCCCCTACGGTGTCGCCGGGGAGGGCGAGCGCCTCGCGCGGCGTGCCGTAGAGGTCCTCGGTGCAGCCGAGGACCCGCAGGCCGTTACACGCCGCCACGGCGCGCGAATACTGGTGCAGGAACATACTGTCCGTCTTGAGATGGACTATGCCGCCCGGCTTCAGGAAGGAACGGTACCGTTCCAGGAAAAGCGGCGACGTCAGACGGCTGTTCTCGCTACGGAACTGGGGATCGGAGAACGTCAGCCAGATCTCGGAGACTTCCTCCGGGGCGAAGTAAGCCGTGATGAATTCTATCCTTGTCCGGAGAAACGCAACATTGCCCAGATGGTGCTCGGTAGCGTATTTCGCGCCCTTCCAGAGACGGGCGCCCTTGATGTCGACCCCGATGTAGTTACGGGAAGGATCGCGCTCTGCCAGGTCGATCGTGTACTCCCCTTTCCCGCAGCCAAGCTCCAGCACGATGGGGCGCGGAGCGTCGAACATCAGCTCGTTCCAATGCCCCCTGACCTCGTGGTTCCTGAGATTGAAGAAGCCGTCGGCAAGCACCTCCGCGGCCGATGGCTGCAGAAGGCACTTGAACGTCTCGTTCTCGGCGAATTTCCTGAGCTTACCGTGTCCCATCCCTGAGATTCTTCTTGCAGATGACTCCGAGGCCGCGGAAACCCGGAACCTCGTTGCCGGAGTTCACCTGCACGGCCATGTCCCAGACTCCGGCCTCCAAGGGCACCAGGCCCGTACGGTATGGCTTCCTGTATTGGTTGGAATAGAAGTTCGACCCTTCGGACCCTTCGTGGATTCCGAAGTACACGGTCTCACGGAAACGCCTCCCCGAAGGGGCCGTCCACGTGACCGTGAGCGGAAAATCCCTGGTCGCAGCCATCCTCTGCTTTCCGGCATCGATGCGCGAGTATAGTGTAATATCGTATGTCGCCAGGGAGTCTGACATGTCGATGGAATAGTGATACAGGCCGTTGGGTTCCCTCTGCTCCGCGCCGACATACTGCTCAACAGAGTCGGGACGCACGCAGGACCAGGCCGCGGCCATCAGGACCGCGAGCAACAACATCCAAGCTTGAGAGAACCTGCCCATAAGCTACTTCTGACCTCCGTCAGGTTTACGGTTGTCCGGTCCGCGATTGCCGCGGCCGCGCTGCTTCTGTGAGCCGCCGCCATTCTTCTTGCCGCCGTTCCCGCCGCGACGGCGGGACTTGGAGCGCTTGCGCTCGGGATTGTCGAAGCGGGTGATGCTGTCGTCGCCAACAGCGGTGATGAACTCGGGCATATAAGGCTCAGGCTCGGTCTTCAGGGACTCGGGCTTGATGCCGTTGCGGTTCATCTTGATGATCTCCTGCACCTCGTAGGCATCCAGCGCATATACGTTCGCCAGCGAACCCTTCTCGTACGAGAAATACATTATCTCCTTGAGGATGTCAGTCTTGACCAGCCAGGCGAGGCCGTCCTCGAACTCCAGCGGCTCGCTCACGCGAGGGATGCGGGACTGGGCGTCGAGATAGGTCGCCACCTCGTAGTTGAGGCAGCACTTGAGCTTGCCGCACTGTCCCGCGAGCTTCTGGGGGTTGAGCGAAAGGTCCTGGCAACGCGCTGCAGAGGTGGTGATGGACTGGAAGTTGGTGATGTAGTTGGCGCAGCAGAGCTCGCGGCCGCAGACGCCCAGGCCACCGATGAGGCCGGCCTCCTGCCGCGCGCCGATCTGCTTCATCTCAATGCGGATGCGGAACTCCTCCGCGAAGACCTTGATGAGCTGACGGAAGTCGACGCGCCCGTCGGCGATGTAATAGAAGATGGCCTTGGTGCCGTCTCCCTGGAACTCCACGTCGCCTATCTTCATCTCCAGGCCCATCTCGGCCGCGATGCGGCGGGCCTTGATCATCGTATCCTCCTCACGTGCAATGGCTTCCTGCCACTTGACTATGTCGGACTGGCGGGCCTTGCGGTAGATCTTCTTAAACTCGGTGGTTTCGGGATTGATGCCCTTGCACCTCATCTGCCTGCCCACCACGGGACCTTCGAGGGTGACGATGCCCAGGTCGTGGCCGTTGGCGGCCTCGACTATGACCATATCCCCTATCTTGACGTTCTGTCCGGAGGCATTGACGTATATCCCCTTGCGGGTATTCTTGAAGCGCACCTCGAAATATCCGTTGTACTCGGACTGCGACACTCCGCCCAGCCAGTTGTAGTCCTTGAGCTTGCAGCACCCCTGACGGTAGTTGACCGACACTTCGCCGGTCCCGGCGTCGGAAGAAGTGGTGCAACCGCGGTTGCAGTCGAAATACAGCGCTTCGTTATTGGTATTGGTGTCCATCTCAAATCAGTATGTAAAGTCTGTCGACCAGGTCGCAGAACAGGATTTTCAGATTGATGTTACGGTCGATCAGCATCAGGGCGTTGTCCAGCAGCGGCAGCGCCTTGCGCGGAAAGCTCTTGCGGCAGCGCGCGGCATAGTCCGCGAAGGCTTCCGCCTCCGCGGGCGCGGCGCCTGCAATGCGCTCCAGCCCCTGCTGGAGCATAAAAATCTTGCGCAGCCCTTCGGCCGCATAGCGGCAGAAAGCCTTGGCGCGTTCGCGCGACGGCAGCGCCGCCAGCTGCTCGCCGACATCCTGCGCAGCCAGGAGGTCCTTGGCCAGCAGCGCATCCATCAGCGAGGCGAATAGCGCCGCTTCGGCGCCGGCCTCTCCGGTTTCGGAGAGATAGGCAAGCGCGCGGCCCACGCTGCCGCCTGCAACTTCCGCGGCGGCAAGCGCCTCCGCCTCCGGCCGGCCGAAACGCTCTTCGAGCACGCCGGCCACCTCCTCCTTCGACAGGGGCAGAACCCTGATGCCCTGGCAGCGCGACGAG
>Ga0310786_10012674_pt1 | contig 10428 bp, 8 predicted proteins | sample AusTroGonzalo_MG_FD_203881 | JGI IMG/M metagenome (GOLD analysis project Ga0310786, IMG submission 203881) | Bovine rumen microbial communities from tropical cattle in Woodstock, Queensland, Australia - Gonzalo_03 (v2) (version 2) | ecosystem: Host-associated > Mammals > Digestive system >... | reverse complement strand
TCCGAAATGGCTCCATAGCTCAATTGAATAGAGCATTTGACTACGGATCAAAAGGTTACAGGTTTGAGTCCTGTTGGAGTCACGAAAAAACCGCAATAGAAGCAATTCTACTGCGGTTTTTCTTTTTAACTTAACCACCAACTCTTTAGGCGATTATTGCATAAGATTGCACAAATCTATATGTAAGCGCTTGTTAGAAACTAAACTTGTAGCCAACCCCCAGATTTACGTTGATGCCCTGGTCATAGGTGAGGGACTTGAGCTTGGTACCGGACGAATTGGTGTCTATGTTCTTGTCATAATAATAATCCGTGAGGAGAAAGAAGTCCAGGGAATGATGCTTGGTAATCTTCCATTCGGCACCCAGGGAGCCGCGGACACGGTTGATGTAGGCGTCGTTGTATCCGCCGAAGGAATAGTCGGTGTAGGCAAGGCTAGCGGTGCTCCAGGTGGCTTTCACGGAGGGATCGTTGAATACGTTGCGCAGTTCGATGTATCCGTACGGCGTCACCTGCTGGAATCCCTTATAGGCTATCTTGAAACGGCTCTTCAGGGCAAGTGAGTTGGGATTGCTCTGGTATGTGTTATTTACGTTCCGGTGGGTATACTGAAACCGTTCTTTCAAAGAGAACCGCCAGTCTCCGGCCCGTAAATTGACGGATCCGTCCAGATAAACGCGGTGACGGGGCTTCCAGGTACCTTCCGAATTCTTCTTCTGGATGAACATATATCCTGTTCCCAACTTGAAGTAATTGTTTATCTTCCATGTGAGGCCAAGCCCTGCCTGATAACGCCCAAAACTGGTGAAATTGTCACTGAACCGGGCTTCCACATCGGCATTCAGGTGGACTCCTTTCACAAGCTTTTTGTCCAGCGTGACGCTTACGCGCCCGCCGAAATCGTTGTCCATGGCATTGACGGTACCTTGTGCCCGTGCCATGGCGGGCACAACCAGTACCATCAAACCAACAAACAGATAATTATTGAGTTTCATAGTTTAAATGTTTTATCCAACAAAATCCTTTGCCTTGGTAAGACTGTCGATGGAGCCGGATTGGCCGGCTTCCAGCGTGTAGTATACCTTGATGAAAGCGGCGTCCTTCAGGAAATCCACATGGCCCACTTCCACGCCTTCCACCTGGAGGCCGATGCGCTTTTCCAGGTCGGCAATAAGTTCTTCCCGTCTTTCGGGCACAATGAGTTCAATGCGGTCGTAGAGGACCAGTTTGGCCGATGTGTGTTTCAGCATTTTCCCGCTTTCCAGCACCCATACGAGGGCGATGACCAGCGCATTGGAAAGAGCCATGATGCCCACCGTCCCGCCGGAAAGTGCATAGTGTGGATGGGCCGATGTGACTCCCTCCAGCTTGTATATAGGTGCCAGGCCGTTGACGGCGGCCAGGGCGATGATGACGAAGAGATAGGTCATCTCCCGGATGGGCACTGTCTCTGTGCGGTATCGGATGACGCCGAAAATGGCAAACAGGCCCAGGGTAAGACCCACACCTACCTCCACGTTGCCCATGCTGTACAGGAGCATGAGCATGGCCGTGGAGAAGACCATGAAGGTGAAATAATAGTCGCGGCGGCGGCTCTTCCGGTAGTAGAAGAACTGGACCAGAATCCAGCACACAAGCAGATTGATGAAGAAGCGGATGGCCAGTTCCGTCAGGGACTGCCCCGTTGTCATCATGGCATCGGTGATGGTTTGTACGTCAATGATGTTTTCGTCGGCAAGGGTATAGTCGCCGAAATCCTGGGCTGTAATCATATCACTTGAATCTTTTTGTTAATTGTCTTTTCCAGGGTACGGACCTTCACCTTGAAACGGTTGCTCTTGATGGAAGGGTCCGTAAGGGTTTCCGCTATACAGTATTTGCTGATGCGCATGGGCTTCACCCGGTTGTCTAATAGGATTTTTTTCATCTGGCTGGCGGCGTGGCCGTCCTGCTTAAGTTCGATGATAACGGCATCCTCCAGGGAGGCCTGCCTCCCGGTCCGGTAGTTCTGGAAATGCAGCCGGGTATCAATGGTAAGCCGTTCTGTCTGTGCGGGATTCACCAGTGTGATCCGCTCAAATGCCGTGGATAGAACCGGCCTAATATCACCTACGGTAAACCAGGAGTGTTTGGCCAGATAGGCGCAGGCGGCAGGGTTCCCGGCAAATTCCATCAGTTCATACTCCTCGATGCCGATGCGCTTTTTCTTGGTTCGGCCATGGTTGTTCTTGCGCTTGATTTCCAGATAGGCTTCCCCGGAATTCACATACACCCGCGTCCTCACTTTCTGCCGCACCAGGCGCCGGTTGTGGTGGTCCAGGAACATCCGAAGCTCCGGCGTGTCGAAGTAGACCGAGTTGTAGGGGCTTATCTTCACCCCTTCCGCCACCAGCGCCCGGTAACCTGCCGCAGCGGCATCGGCCAGTACCTTCCCAAGAGTAACCTCATTGGTCAGGTACTTGGTGTCGATGCGGTTGAGGAGTTTCACCCCCTCCATCTCTTCCAAGGTGATGGGGGCGAATCCCTCCAGGGTTTGGGTTATAGTGACAAACGCGTCAGTCATCTTGTACAAGGTATTCAAACAATTTGGTGCCGATGAGTTTTCCTTTGGCATCGTAGGTATATTGCGCCTTTTTCTTTCCGAACTCGTTGTAATCGAACTTCTTGTAGTTTACCAGGCGATTACGCTCGTCGTAGACCAGTTCCCGACTTATCCGGCCATTCTCTCCCCATTCGTAGCGCTTGCGCCATTTCTGCTTACCGGCGCTGTCGTACTCGATTTCCTCCATCTTTTTCCCCTCGGGAGAATAAGTGGTCATATGATCCAGGGTCTTGGACGTGCCTTTCCCTACGGTATTCCACTCCTTGACCGTCAGGTTCTTTTTGTTGAGGACCTGTGTTTCCTGGGCATATCCTGCCAAAGCGGGAAGCAAGGCCAGGCCGATGATTATTATAATTCGTTTCATGGCTTGTGTCTTTTAAGGGTTATCAGTGTCCGCCGGGACCGCCGCCACCCGGGTTTCCGCCACCGCCGGGACCACCGCCCTGGCTCCCACCAGAGTAGGCGCTCAGTGTTACGGACGTTCCTCCGGAGATGCCGGACGTGGCCCAGACACCGTTGCAATAGGTAGTTCCACTTACGGTTACGCCCTTGTATCCGCTCTTCAGGGAAGGAGCGCAGACGGCGAAGGAACTGAGGCTGGAAGGAGCCTTGAAGGCCGCAATGAAGGAGCTGCCATTGTGCAGGGCGTTCCACGCATTGGCCGTACCGGAAAGCGTATAGACAGTATTGGAGGAGGAATAGCCGCTCTCCAGGCCGCCGTAGGCCACCACCACACCGCCGGTGATGTAGAGTTTGTACCCGCCCTCTGTATTGGCATCCAGGGCCACTTCGGGACTGCCCTTGGTGGTGATGGCATAGACATATCCGCCGGAAATCTTGAAGTCGCAGTTGGTGTCAATGGCGTCGTTCTGCGTGGAATAGCCGTACACATAACCACCGGAGATGTTCAGTTCTCCCTGGCTGTTGATGGCGTCGTCTCCGGTGGAGGAGGCGTAGAAGGAGCCGCCGGAGATGGTCAGTTTGCCTTTTACTTCCACCGTTTCGCTCTTGGAGCAGGAAGCCACCGTGGCGCCACCGCTCACCAGCAGGTTACCTCCATAAATGTAGCTGTTGCCGGATTTCTCTTTGAATCCAATCTTGATGGCCTTGCAGGAAACGTCGTTGGACTCACTGCCGGTGGTGTTGATGGTAAGATTGCCGCCGGAAATATAGCTGTCGTCCAAGGTCTTGTTGTTGGAACTGTAGTAGTCATAGTTCCCGGCGCGGATACCTTTGCCGCCGCTACCGCTGTTGGTAATGGTCACCGTGCCTCCCGTCATGCCGAAGTAATTATCGGCCTTGATGCCGGCGCTACCGGTATATTCTCCGTCATCGCTGTCGTAGGCTACGCCGCCGCTGACAATGATAGTGCTTGTGCCACCTTCCACCAGTACATAGCCGTCGGAAGTGATGCCCTTCTTCATGGACGCCTTGGTGGTAATGGCCAGCGTTCCGTCGCTTATCTGGACGTATTCATTGGCCTTGAGGCCGTGTCCGGCGCCGGAGCCTGCGATAACGGAGACAGCAGCGTTCCGAAGCATCCGTATGTAGTCGTCCGAAACAATGCCCGACTTGCTCTGGGCGTTGCTGGCTGTCACGGTGAGATTATTCGTCCCGCTGGAGGGGCCGCTGAAGATGAGCTGGCCTTCGGAGAAGAACACGCCCTTCATATCTTCGTCGCCCGTGGTGGAATAGCCAGCCGATGAGCCGTCTGCTAGGGTATTGGTACCATCGACATATACGAAGGTGCGCTTGCCGCTCTGGTTGTTGATGGCCGCTCCGGAAGAGTTGGTGATGGAAACGCCGCTTAGCCAAAGGACTTGTTTCTTGGAACTGTAAAGCTTGAAATAACCGTTGGAGGCCGTTCCGGTGAGTTTATAGGCCACGTTCTCCGAACCGGTATAGGTGATGGTAACCCCCGCGCCGCTCACGGAAACGTCCATGACATCGGCCACGGCGTTGTACCCGCTTACCATGGCGCTGGTACCAGAGTAAGTTATCGTCACCAGACGCGTGAAGGTGGTCTGGGAAATATCGTCGTCGTCGGAAGAACCGGCGCTGTCAAAGCTGGTGGTCACCGCCCCGTCGTCGGCGTTGCTGGTCACGGTAAGCGTATAACTGGCCGATGCGCTCTTGTACTGGTCCGTGGTTTCCGAGGTAGCCGTAATGGTAGTGGTACCGGTAGCGATCAGCGCGGGAACACCCGTAGTTGCATTTACTGTAGCGACGCTGGTATTGGAAGAGACGTATGTGAAGGTGAGGCCTTCAGGGGAGGAGGTGCAGGTGGGGAAATCCCAACTGCTGTCTTCCAGCGAGGCCGAATAGGTGGACGCGCTCCAGGTAAGGACGGGTGTTCCTTTGCTGATCTTGAGGGTATAGGTGGCCGTGTATTCGGCATAGATGTCGCTGCCGGCATAGTACGCCTTGATATAGGTGGTACCGGCTGTCACGGGTGTGGGTAAACCGGAAGAATTAACCGTAGCAACGCTTTCATCCGAAGAAGTGAAGGTCACCGCCAGATGGTTGTCGTTGGAGAGGGTGGGGAAATCATTTTTGTCAAAGCTGCCGAAGGTTACGGAAACCTGTGCGCCGGAATTACTCCAGGCGATGCCAGGATCCGCGAGGCTCACGGTGAGGGAGTACGAGGCACTGCCGGCAAAATAGGTGTCGGTAGCTTCGGAAGTGGCCGTGATGGTGGTGGAGCCTGCGGCCAGGATGGTTACCGTACCATTGGAGGCGACGGTGGCCACATCCGTATTGCTGGATGAGTAGGAAACACTTACCCCGTTGGGGTTGGTAAGCGTCGGGGAAGTGAATGCGCTGCCCATCGTAGCCGTGTATGCGCTCTCCGGCCACGAGAAGCCGGGACTTACCAGGTTGCTCCCTTCGGCCTGCACCGTCAGGACGTAGGAGACGGTGAGTGCCGCATAACTGACTTCGTCCGTTTCTTTGGCTTCCGAAGTGGCGCTAATGGTTGTTTCTCCGTTCGATACCAGGGTGATGGTTCCGTCATCGGCAATGGTGGCCACTCCCGGATTGCTGGACGAGTAGGTGATTTTCTGGTCACCGGGATTGTTCAATGTGGGATAGACGATGCCTTGAGCCCCGATGGTTACCGTGGCGCTGCTCTCGCTCCAGGAGATGCCGTCCGTGTTCTTGGTGATGTTGAGCGTATAGGAGACGCTGCCGGCCTCGAACTTGTCCGTCTCCGCCGACGTGGCGGTAACGGTGATGCTGCCATTGGAAATAATGCTGATAGTATAGAGTGAGGCGTCCTCGAACATCGCAATGGTTTCATCTGAGGATGAATAGGTTACGCTGAGCCCGTTGGGATTGGACAGCGTGGGAAGGGAGTACGGTTCCCCGATGAGAATGCTGGCTTCCTCAGCCGACCAGGCCAGCCCGCTGGCAGAACGGGAGACCGAAAGGATGTAGGAGGTGTAACTGTCTTCGTAGGTATCGTCCTCTTCATAGGAGGCAGCGATGGTAGTGGTTCCTTCCGCCACCAGGGTGATGACTCCGCTGGAGGAGACTGTAGCAACATCGGTGTTGGAAGATAAATAAGTAACACTCACCCCATATTCATTGGTAAGAGTGGGGTAGCTGTTACTGTCGCTGCCCAGGTAGGCGGTACAGGCCGATTTGCTCCACGCGAGGGCCGGATCCACCAGTTCCGTGGTGGTGGAGCCTCCTCCGGACGGAATCGCTTCGTCCGTTATGTCAATCTCGTCGGCCCTGCAGCCGGAGATGAGCAGAACCAGAGCCAATGCCTTGATGAGGTACAGATGATTCTTGCGCATAGTGCTATGTGTTTAAGTGTTTTATTTCGCGTCCATAACAAATATAAACAGAAACGGGGCCGTCTCTGTGTCATGCCGGGCGTTTCCGAACGAACGGGCGATTTTTTAAACGAACGTCTCCTGGCATGCGGAAAAAAGTGCTAACTTTGCCCTGTGATGACCCGGGAAAATAGAATGGAAATGAAGGGGCACGCCCTTTTTTGGATTGCGGTATTTGCCTCAGTCCCGCTGATGTACTTGATCCAGTACCTCCTGGGGCGCGATTCCGGTATAAGCTTCACCGTCATTCTTCTGAACTGGTTGGAGATTCTGCCGTACTTCGTCCTGTTCTGCATCCACAATTTCCTGCTGGCACCCCTATTTTTCAAGAAGAAATACGGACTGTACGCCCTATTGACCCTTGCTGTTTTTATCGCGTTTTCCTTTTATATCCTGGCCACCATCATCGGCCCGCCAGTAGGAGCTAACGGTACAGTGGAGGCCCCTCTCGGCGTGCAGAGGCCCTTCTCCCCGGAGGTGATGAAGCTGATTATCGGGGCCCTGCTCATTTTGGTGAACCTGGGCATTAAGGCCATGGTTCGGTCGGCCGAGAATCAGCGAAAGGTGCAGGAACTTCGGGCAGAGAGCCTGGCCCAGCGAATGGACGTGCTCCGGTACCAGATCAATCCGCACTTTTTTATGAACACCCTGAACAACATCCAGGCGCTGGTACTAACGGAGCCGGAGAAAGCCACCGAATGCATCAGCGAGTTCTCCAAACTGATGCGGATGGTACTCAGCGAGGGACATTCGGCATTGATCCCCCTGGAAAGGGAACTTCAGTTTGTGGGTCATCTGGTATCGCTTATGCGGTTGCAGCTTCCTGGTACTGTAGAGATTACATTTGATCAGCCGGATACGGCAGCAGATGCCATGGTCCCGGCGCTCTCGATGGTTTCCTTCGTTGAGAATGCATTCAAGCATGGAAGCAAGTCCAAGCCGGGATCTTTCATCCGGATAACCGTCGGGGTTGAAGATGGCCGGGTGATTTTCCGCTGCTCCAACAGGCTGGAGTCCCTGGCCATTCCGGATAGCAATGAAGACGGCGGTGTGGGTATCAGCAATGTGCAGAATCGTCTGGCGCTGCTCTACGATCAGGATTTCCAGTTGGAATACGGCGCCGACGAAGACGTATACAGCGTGCGGATGTCCATTCCCGCTTTCCCTAAAGAAGGCGTGCTATGATTCGTGCTCTCACCATGGATGACGAACCGCTGGCCCTCAGGCTGCTGGGGGTGTTCGCCGCCAAGATTCCAGATATGGAGATTGTGGCCGCTTGCGCTGAAACGGAGCAGGCACGACCCTTTCTGGACAAGGTGGACGTAATCTTTGCCGATATCAATATGCCGCTCCAGTCCGGAATGGATTTCGTGGCCTCGCTTGAGCGTCCGCCACTGGTGGTTTTCACCACGGCTTTCGCGGATTATGCCGTGGATGCTTTCAAGGTGGGTGCCGTGGATTATCTGCTCAAACCCTTCACCTTCGATGAGTTTTCCCGTGCTGTCAGCCGGGTCCGAAAGGCGTTGGAGATGCGTGCATCCAAGGGGCCGAAACAGGAGAAACTGGCCTACTTCAAATCGGATTACAAAATTGTGCCGGTGAAGGTGTCCGATGTTCGTTACGTGGAAAGCTTCGGACCCTATATGAAAATATATCTCGCCTCATCGGATTCTCCGCTTGTCGTCCTATCATCTTTTAAACAAATCCTGCAGAAACTGCCCTCCGACCGTTTCATTCGCATACATAAATCCTATGTGGCCGATATGACCCGCATCACTGCCGCAGGAAAATCTTCCGTGACCTTGGACGATGGACAGACACTTCCGGTAGGAGACACTTACCGGGCCGCCTTTATTGAGCGGTATATGAACAAACCTGTCCGATAGATTTACATTTTCTCCGACTATCTGATAATGAACGGGGTACTTGTCCTGGTCATTGGATAGGCCCACCCAGAGCCGCGCCACCAACGGATATCTTGCGCCTATATGTGTTGTACAAATTCGCCATTTTTGTACAACAGAATTGCACTTCATGGCAATCTTACTGCAAGCTAGTGAGGTCACTAGAAGTATAATTGCCTGATATAAGCGCATCGCGTTATATTGAGATTGCAAATGATTGCATCGTAGATTTCCTGTTGGAGTCACATTTTGAAAGCACAACTGATTGAATACCAACCAGTTGCGCTTTTACTTTGCTCGCTACCCCGGTCAATTTGTACAGCCGATTGACAATTGACATTGCATTCGATTGCACGCCTTGGACTGGGAGGTTTGGCTCAAGACAGGAGCCAGTCGATGGCGGAGACGATATGGATGGTTTTTCCGTCGATTTGGACATCCCGGGTGGAGGCGAAAGCGATGAGGGTCAGGTGGTCGCAGTGAAGTGGACCTGCCGCCTGGATAAGGGCTGAGGTCTCACGGTTGAATGACTTTGTGGTGTCAATCTCGTAAGCTACCTGGATGAGTTCAATAGCCCGATCTTTGTCGCAGACGACAAAGTCCACTTCCTTGGCCCGGGGATTTGCCTTGTAATAGTAAACGTCCCGGAAGTCGTATGCACAACGACGGAGAAGTTCGATGTAAACAACGTTTTCCAGCCTCCAGCCGATGTTTTCTCCGGCCATCGAGTTCTCACGATTGTTTTGGAAACCGGGATCTACAATATAGGCTTTCGGGTTCCTAATCCGGTTCTTGCTCTTGAAAGAGTGCTTGGTGAGTATTTGGATTAGAAAGGCCTGACGGAGGTAGTCCGTGTATTTCTTGCATGTTTTGTCACTGATGCCAAGGATACCGGACATGTCGTCGTAGTTGATTTCCTGGCAGGCATTGTTAATCAAATGATTTGCAATCTTCCGGAGAGCATCAACGTTGCGGATCTTGAAACGGCGCTTGATGTCCTTTTCCAGAATGGCGCTGATGAGACTCTCGATATAACCGCGCTTGTTCCTAATGCTTTGAAGCTCGGGAAATCCTCCGGTGACGATGTAATCCATGAATGCGCTCTTGCGGGACGCATCGGCCTTTGTGGTGATGCCGGCTGTGTCGATCTGATGGAAGAGGCAATACTCGGAGAATGAGAACGGGAAGAGGCGGATCTCGTTGTATCGGCCGGTCAAATGCGTGGCCAGCTCGCTGCTAAGGAGTTTGGCATTGCTGCCTGTTACAAATATCCTCATCTTACTCCTGAGAAGGCGGTTCACGAATAGGTGCCAGCCATCTACATCCTGAATCTCATCCAGGAAAAGGTAAGGAATATCCGTTCCATAAAGCTGGTAAACGCATGAAAGGACTGTGTTTAAATCCTCCGCTTTAATCCCCAGGAGCCGGTCGTCGTCAAGGTTCACGTAACCGTACCGGATGCCATGCTCCAGCAATACTTTGTGGCAAAGGGTGGACTTTCCGCTCCGACGCACTCCAATCACGACCTGAGCCATAGAGCTATCAAACTCGAACAGCGATTCCTCCCGGCGGGACACCCACTCCGAAGGGTTGAATCCCAATATTTCATCTCTTTGTTCTGCAAGGACTTGCAGGACGATTCTCTCTTCAATCATACATCTTACCTATATTGTTGATACAAAGGTAGTAAAAATATATAAAATCCGATAAAATGCAGAAAACATTCGCTCTAATTCCGATAAGATGCAAGAGATGGGCCTTTATAATCCGATATTGTGCAGCATAATAGTGCACTTACAGCATATGTTTTCCACGAACTGACTCCACTTCTACCGACCTCCGCCTCCGCGGCCTCCGCCACTGTAGCCGCCTCCACCGCCGTGGGAGGAGTGGCCGCCGTAGCCGTGGCTGCTGGAGCCGCCGCCTGAACTGTAGGAGGAATGAGGCGAGCCGGACACGGCGGCCGTGCGGACCGAATCGGACAGGGCGCGGCTCACCCGCATGACGGAATCAAAGTCTCCTACATCATAGTGGAACGTCTCTTTGAAGAGGGCAGGATCGATGTCTTTGAGCTGCTTGCTCAC
>Ga0310786_10012673_pt1 | contig 10428 bp, 10 predicted proteins | sample AusTroGonzalo_MG_FD_203881 | JGI IMG/M metagenome (GOLD analysis project Ga0310786, IMG submission 203881) | Bovine rumen microbial communities from tropical cattle in Woodstock, Queensland, Australia - Gonzalo_03 (v2) (version 2) | ecosystem: Host-associated > Mammals > Digestive system >... | reverse complement strand
GCAAGTGCTGAACCGTTATTGATAAACGGGTTCTTGGTCAGTCGGCCGTTATAGTAGTGTTTCATGTTCCACCCATGACGACGTGCGGCAAACATGTAGATTCCCATCCAGACAAAAAGAAGGAAAAAGTAAATTGAGGGCAGGATGGCATCTTCGTCGTCATCGCTATTTGTCTGACGCAACTCTGACATCACGGGCAGCTCCTTGCCCTGCAGCAGATTGTATACAGACTCCACATAGTAAATCAGTCCGCTGTCGGGCATCTCTGCCTTCATGCTCGGTATGAGATAGCGTTCCTGCAGTCTGAAACATTCTGCATCTGTGAGGTCAGCCTCCAAAGAGCGTCCCGTATGCGAGCGGAACTTGTGGTCGTCGTAGGCCAGTACCATCACCAGTCCGCGATCATTCTTGCCTACCTTATATATATCAAAGATATCCTGTGCAAAGCGGAAGATGTCGCCATTCTCTACACTGCTGACAATGACCAACACCGATTCAATGCCAAGCGAGTCGTCCAGTTGTTTCAGTTGTGCGTCAAGGCGTCTTACTGTCTCGTCTGACACGATGCCGTCGGGATTTGACACATAGCGTCGTCCATCAGTGAGGTGGGGCATGGGTATCGACTGTGCCGTCCAAACCTTGTCTTCCCTAGCCTGTGTCATCTGCTCCATGCTGGCAGGCACGCTATTCTCTTCGATGTTTACCAAAGCCTCTGTACATGCTCCCAGCAAGGAGATGACACCGGTGACGATGACAATCTTCCAAAAACCACGCCACCACATGTCGTCCTTCTTGGCCTGTTTCCATTCACGGATAATCTCGTTGGCCTCTCGGTCGTAGTCTATCTTGGCGACGTTGTATTTTATTTCATAGGTCTTGAGTCGGGCACCATGTTTCTTCTCTGATTTGTATTCTCTTTGCAGGGCCTTTACTTGCTGATTAAAACGGCTGGCACATCCGGCCAGTCTGGCACGTGTGCTGTTTAGTAAAAGCTGCGTGGCACCCTTGCCCTTTTTGTCGTTCAGTATGCCTACTGTAACAATAAGGCCAAAGATGGCGATATACATTTCAAAGATGGTCCAACTCGTTTCCATTGTCTGTTATTCTCTTCCGTTCCAGAATTCCCAAGATGCAAAAGCCTGCAGAAGCAGCATCTCCAATCCGTTTTTGACATTAGCGCCGCGTTCGGCTCCTTTCTTCATAAAGAGTGTCTCGTCTGGATTGTAAATCAGGTCATAGAGAATCGTATGCTCGTCCATTGCCTCATAGGGCAAGTTAGGACATTCCTCTGTCTTGGGGAACATGCCCAGTGGGGTGCAGTTCACGATGACATTATATTCTTTGATGACCTCTGGCGTGACATCCTCGTAGCAGATGGTCTCTGGCCGACGATAGCGACTGACAAACACCGTTTCAAGTCCAAGAGACTTGAGTCCGTAGTCAATAGCCTTCGAAGCTCCGCCTGTGCCTAGTATCAGCGCTTTCTTGTGACAATCTTCCAGCATGGGCTCAATGCTCTGCGTAAAGCCGATGACATCAGAATTGAAGCCTTTCAACTTGATTTCATTGCCCACGTGGGTCACACGGATGACATTGACAGCTCCGATAGCCCTTGCTTCGGGACTGATACTGTCCAAATACTCCATCACCTTCTGCTTATAGGGAATTGTCACATTGAGTCCCTTAAGTTCTGGGTTCGAGTCCAACACCTCTGCCAGATCGTCGATGGTGGGAATCTCGAAGTTCATATACTTTGCGTTGACACCTTCGTCGGCGAAACGCTGGTTGAAGTAGTTGATGGAGAATGAGTGGCCTAAAGGATAGCCAATGAGTCCATACTTGTCCATAGTTTTTTTGTGTTATTTAGTTGCGAAATACATGGTGCAGATGCCAAAAGTCAACCGTCTGAAGGTAGCGTCCTTAAAGCCCGCCTGCTGCAGTATCTGTTGCATGCGCTCGCCTTGTGGAAAGGCCTCGATGGTCTTGGTTAGATACGAATAGGCGCTGGTGTCCTTGGAGATGAGACGTCCATAGACAGGCAGCACCGTATGAGAGTAGATATGGAAGAGTTGTTTCATGGGGAAACTCACGGGAGTAGTCAGTTCGACGATACTCAGATGACCACCAGGTTTCAATACGCGACACATCTCGCTCAATCCCTTGTCAAGGTCGGCAAAATTGCGTATGCCAAAGGCTGCTGTGACGGCATCGAACGTATTGTCTTCGTAACTCAGATGCAAACAATCTTCCTTTTCGAATCTCACCACGCTGTCCAGCCCCATTTGCCTTACCTTCTGGCGTCCTATCTCCATCATCCCCTCGCTGATGTCGGCACCAATCAATGTTTGTGGGTGCAACATCTGGGCCGACAGAATGGCAAAATCACCCGTCCCCGTGGCGATGTCGAGCATCACCTTCGGAGCATAGGGAGCCAGTTGGCCAATAGCCTTCTCGCGCCATCCCTTGTCAATGTCCCATGAAAGACGGTGGTTCAGGGTGTCGTAGGTGGGAGCGATGTTATCAAACATCTGCTCCACCTGCTTCGCCTTTTCGCCCTCATGATAGGGGTTGATCTCTTCCTGTTTATACATGTCTTGTTTTTATCCTCTTGACTTAAATGTCTTGAGCCATTCGCTAACGTTCTTCTCGATGCGCTGAGCGATATCCTCGTCATTGGTTTCGCGCTCAAACTTCTCGCCTACGATGTGCTCGTACAGCTCGATATAACGATCGCTTACGCTCTCGGCATACTCGTCGGTAATCTCGGGCATGGTCTGTCCGGGCTCGTTCATGAAGTCGTGCTCGATGAGCCACTGACGAACGAACTCCTTAGAGAGCTGGCGCTGGGGCTCACCCTTAGCAAGTTTCTCCTCGTAACCTTCAGCATAGAAGTAACGGCTAGAGTCGGGGGTGTGAATCTCGTCGATGAGGTAAACCTTACCGTCGCGCTTACCAAACTCGTACTTGGTATCGACGAGGATGAGTCCGCGCTTGGCAGCAATCTCCTGTCCGCGAGCAAAGATCTTGCGGGTGTAGTCCTCCATGATAGCATAGTCCTCGGCTGATACGATGCCCTGAGCGATAATCTCTTCCTTCGAGATGTTCATGTCGTGACCCTCATCGGCCTTGGTCGTTGGGGTGATGATGGGCTCGGGGAAACGCTCGTTCTCCTTCATACCATCGGGCAGTTTTACACCGCACAGCTCGCGACAGCCGTTCTTGTACTCGCGCCAAGCCGAACCGGTAAGTATGCTGCGGATAATCATCTCAACACGGAACCCCTCGCACTTCAGGCCAACGGTTACCATGGGGTCGGGAGTAGCCAGTTTCCAGTTGGGGCAGATGTCGGTAGTGGCATCGAGGAACTTGGATGCAATCTGATTCAGTACCTGGCCCTTGAAGGGGATACCCTTTGGCAGTACTACATCGAATGCTGAGATACGGTCGGTGGCCACCATGACCATCAGATCGTCGTTGATGTTGTACACATCGCGTACCTTACCATGATACACGCTTTTCTGTCCTTCGAACTTAAAGTCCGTCTTTGTTAATGCTTTCATTGTTATTTCGTTCTTTATCAAAAGTCTCGTATGCGTTGACTATGCGTGTCACCAGCTTGTGGCGGACAATGTCGCTTCTGTCTAGGTTGACCACGCCAATACCCTCTACATTATTTAATATGTGGAGCGCCTCGATGAGTCCGCTCTTTTGTGAGTGGGGCAGATCTATCTGTGTCATATCACCCGTGATAATCATCTTGGTGTTCCATCCCATACGGGTGAGGAACATACGAATTTGGGCAGGTGTCGTGTTTTGTGCTTCGTCAAGGATAACCACTGCGTCAGAGAGCGTTCGGCCACGCATGAAGGCTAGCGGTGCTATCTGAATGACGTGTTTCTCCATCATATCCTGTAGCTTAACCTGAGGCAGCATGTCTTCCAATGCGTCATACAAGGGTTGCAGGTAGGGATCAATCTTGTCCTTCATGTCGCCAGGCAGGAATCCCAACTTTTCGCCTGCCTCTACGGCAGGACGGCTCAGGATAATCTTCTTGGCGGTCTTGTCCTTTAGGGCTCTTACTGCCAAGGCTATTGACAGGTAGGTCTTACCTGTGCCTGCAGGTCCTACGGCAAATACCATGTCGTTCCGCTCGTAGGCTTCAATCAGGCGCTGCTGATTTTGTGTACGTGCCTTGATGGGACGGCCGGACATCGAATAGACTACCACGTCGTTGGGTACTTCATCCTTCGTGCGCTTGCCTTTCACAATATCCAGAATGTCCTCGTCTGTCAGTCCGTTGAACTTCAGAACGTGCTTTCGCATCTTCTCAGAACTCTCTTCGAAGGCTGCCATCTGTTCCTCGTCACCCATGATTCGCATCACATTGTCGCGTGCCATGATGCGCAACTTGGGGTAGAGTGCGCGCAACATCTGCAGATGCGCATTGCCCACCCCATAGAACATCACTGGGTCTATATCTTCTAAAACAATATGCTTCTCTATCAAAATGCTATCTGAAAAAATGAAAAATTCGAATTTGCCTGCAAAATTACAAAAAAGTTATGAATTACACTTATCTTTAGATAAAATTTTTCTAGTGGAAATAGGGGTTCATTCTAAATTCCTCGCGGAGCTGTGTCTTTGGGCCGTGTCCAGGGTAGGCCACCGTTTCGCTGGGTAACTTGGCAATCTTCTCTTCTAAACTGTTTGTCAAATCGCTCCAGGAACCACCTGGCAAGTCGGTGCGGCCTACGCTCATGCGGAATAGTGTGTCGCCAGTGAACAGCGTTTTCTCTTCTTTGCAATAGAATACAACACCGCCTTGTGAGTGGCCTGGGGTGTGGATGACTTTCAGTGAATGCGTGCCGAAGATGATTGTTTCGCCATCGGACAGTAGATGGCCTATGGGGGGTGTTGTACGATTGTATTCCAAACCCATGCCCATCATGTTGCATTGCTGTCCTATATCAGCTATTAGCGGTGCGTCATCGGCATGAATCTCTGGTTTCAGTCCAAAGGCCTCGAAGATTGTGTCGTTGCCAAAATTATGGTCGAAATGGCCATGAGTAGCGAGTAGGTGAACGGGTGCTAAGTTGTTGTTCTTAATGTAGCTGATAATGGCGTGACGTTCTTCTTCATAGAGTGCGCCACAATCAATGACGATGCAGTCGTTTGTATCATCGCTTACTATGTAGCAGTTTTCCTGCAGTGGATTCACCTCGAAAGTCTTGATGTTTAGCATTGCTCCCTCTGTTTTGTGTATTTTGCTGGTCGACGTTAAACTGGAACGTAGATAATATGCTTCTCTTTAAACCACTCTTCCTCAAAATAGGTGCTTAGTTCTGTGCTTTCCACTATGCGGCGGAAAGGCTGAGTCTCGGCTTGCAAGTCGCCACCTTTCAGACAGATTACTCCATTTGGCATCGCGTTGTGCTGTTCCTTGCTGATGTTCTTGCGTACAATCTTCAGTAGGTCGGGCAGGGGCATAACGGCGCGACTTACCACAAAGTCGTATTTGTCTTTCTCATCCTCGCCTCTCAAGTGCTCCGGGTGACAGTTCTTTAGGCCGATGGCATTGCTCACCTCCTGTGCTACGCGAATCTTCTTGCCTGTGCCGTCAATCAATTTAAACTCACATTCTGGAAACATAATGGCCAGGGGCACGCCAGGAAATCCACCGCCAGTTCCAAAGTCCAGAATCTGTGTGCCAGACTTGAAGTTGATAAACTTGGCTATGGCAAGTGAGTGCAGCACATGATGCTCATAAAGGTTGTCGATGTCCTTGCGTGAGATGACGTTAATCTTCTCATTCCAATCGTGATACAGTGCGTCGAGGGCTTCAAACTGTCTTTTCTGCTCCTCGGTCAGCGTGGGGAAATACTTTTCTATCAGTTTCATGCTGCAAAGGTAATGTAAATTGGTTGAAATACCAAATTTTTTAGGTAATTCCTATAATCCCCTTTTTTTCTGTAACATTTGGCTATTAAAAAAGTTATTAGTACCTTTGCACCCGATTTTAAAGTGAATATGGAATGAAGGAACTGAAAGCAGCTCTTTTTGATTTGGATGGGGTTGTGTTTGATACGGAGCCTCAATACACTGTCTTTTGGGGCAGTCAGTGCAGGCTTTACCATCCGGAGCGTCCCGGACTGGAGCATGAGATAAAAGGCTCTACACTGGGTCAGATTTACGATAAATGGTGGAATGGCGAACTGGTGAAAGAACGTTCTGTGGTAACGCAGCGTTTGAACGAGTTTGAGGCACAGATGGATTATTCGTATATCTCTGGTTTGGAAGACTTTATCGCAGATCTCCATCGTAATGGTGTGAAGACGGCTGTGGTGACGAGCAGTAATCTGCCCAAGATGGAGAGTGTATATAAGGCTCGTCCGGATTTTAAGCAACTATTCGATGAGATCCTAACCAGTGAGGACTTCGCTGAGAGTAAGCCGTCACCAGACTGCTACCTGCGTGGCGCTGCTCGCTTTGGGGTAAAACCTGAGGAATGTGTGGTGTTGGAGGATAGTTTCAACGGACTGAAAAGTGGTCGTGCCGCAGGCATGTTTGTGGTGGGATTGACAACAACGAATAAAGAAGAAGATATTAAATCGCTGTCTGATATTCAGATAGCTCATTATCAAAACATTAATTATAATAAGTTAAAGAGATTATGGCAGGATATCTAGTGAGCGATGAGCGCAAAGTGACCACCCACCGCTTTATTGAAATGAAGCAGAAAGGTGAGAAGATTTCAATGCTCACCTCCTATGATTTTACTACTGCAGGTATCGTAGACCGTGCAGGTATTGATGGCATCCTTGTGGGAGATTCAGCTTCAAATGTGATGGCTGGTAACTCGACCACGCTACCCATCACCGTTGATCAGATGATTTATCACGCCAGGGCCGTGACACGTGCGGTAAAACGTGCGCTTGTCGTGTGCGATATGCCCTTCGGCTCATATCAGACGGGTGTACATGATGGCGTGGTGAACGCTATCCGTATTATGAAAGAAAGTGGTTGCGATGCTTTGAAGATGGAGGGCGGCATAGAGATTCTCGATACTGTCAAGGCAATTCTTGATGCAGGCATCCCCGTGATGGCTCATCTTGGCCTGACCCCACAGAGCATCAATAAGTTCGGAACCTATGCTGTGCGAGCTAAGGAAGAGCGCGAGGCTGCCAAATTACTGAGTGACGCCAAGGCATTGAGCGAAGTTGGTTGTTTTGCTGTAACTCTGGAGAAAGTTCCCGCGAAGTTGGCCGAACAAGTGACAAAGGAGATTAGCGTGCCTACGATTGGTATTGGTGCTGGTGGCGGTTGTGACGGACAGATCTTGGTTGTGGCAGATATGCTCGGCATGAATAAGGGTTTCTCGCCCCGTTTCCTGCGTCGCTACGCTGACCTTAACACCGTAATGACCGATGCTATTGGTCAGTATGTTACGGATGTGAAGAGTGGTGACTTCCCTAACGAAAGTGAAAGCTATTAATTAATGAATACGCAGAATACAACGGTTCATATTCGTCTGTGGCATAGGGAATTCTGGCTGATGGCGATTGCAAATCTCTTGCTGTCAATGTCGGTGACAATGCTTATCCCTACTTTGCCCCTATGGATGACTCAGGCCTTACATTTCAGCACCGATGAGGTCGGTCTCCTGATGGGTGCATTTGCCCTAGGACTGTTTTTGCCGGGTGTGTTCTGTTCGTATTTAGTGCAGCAACGCCGAAGGAACCTGGTGTTCGTGTGGAGTGTGCTGTTGTTAGGAGTGTCAATGGTGCTACCCATGCTGTCTCTATCTGTCCTCAATCAACCTTGGGTGATTGGAGTCTGGCGACTTGCTCAGGGAGCACTTTTTGGACTGGCTCAGATGGTGCTGACGTCAACGCTGATTATTGATACTTGTGAAAGTCATCAGCGAACAGAGGCTAACCATTCTGCTACGTGGTTTGGCAGGTTTGCCCTGTCGTTGGGACCGATGACAGGCTTGTTGCTTGTTGCTTTGTCAAAGGCTCTTTGTCCATTGCATCTGGAGGGTGGATGCGAGAGTAATCTGCTCTTTATGAATGTTGTCTTTGTGTCTATGCTATGTTGTTTCGCAGCAGTAGTGTTGGTACTGATGATTCATTTCCCATTCCGTATTCCAGAGGATGGGGTTCACCTGTTCAGTCTCGATAGGTTCTTCTTGACCTCAGGTACACCTTTGTTCCTTAATCTGATGCTGGTAACGATACCCGTTGGCATGCTGATGTCAATGCGTGTTCCTGCCAATTCATATGGTATGGTGATGATAGGCTTCTTTTTGGCTCTGCTAGCTCAGCGTTTTGTTTTTCGCAGTGCAGAACTGAAAAGCGAGGTGGTCACGGGACTCATCATGATGTCGGCAGCGCTGGTCATCCTTTTGGCTTCTAGACTGTCGCCACTTACCACACCTTTGTTGGGCCTGGGCTTGGGGATTGTTGGAACTCGTTTCCTACTGTTCTTTGTCAAACTGAGTCGCCATTGTCAGCGCGGAACTTCACAAAGCACGTTTATGCTGGGATGGGAGAGTGGTCTGGCATTGGGTGTAGGTATTGGCTATTACTGCTTTGCAGGTAATACGCAATTAATGCTGAGTGTAGCCTTAGGCTTTGTTATAGTTGCTCTGGTGATGTATATGACATTTACGCACCAGTGGTTCGTGACGCATAAAAACCGATAACAATTAACTAAAAATTATGTGATATGAAACAATTTAACGACAAAAATTTTGTGCTAGAGACTGAGGTGGCTCAGGATCTCTATCACAATCATGCGGCTAAGATGCCTATCATTGACTATCATTGTCATCTGATTCCTGAGATGGTGGCTAATGACCATCAGTTTAAAAGTATCACGGAATTGTGGCTTGGCGGCGATCATTATAAGTGGCGTGCCATGCGTACCAATGGCGTAGAAGAGAAGTACTGCACGGGCAAGGATACCACAGATTGGGAGAAGTTTGAGAAATGGGCGGAGACGGTGCCTTACTGTTTTCGTAACCCCCTGTATCACTGGACACATTTGGAACTGAAGACGGCTTTTGGCATAGATAAGTTGCTGAGTCCTCAGACGGCTCGTGAGATTTATGACGAGTGTAATGAAAAATTAAAACAGCCTGAGTTTTCTGCTCGTGGTCTGATGAAACACTACAATGTGGAGTGTGTATGTACTACCGACGATCCTGTTGATGACCTGCATAACCATATAGAATATGCACGTCATAAGGCCGCTGATGATCCCATGATGATTCCAGCATGGCGTCCAGACAAAGCCATGAATATTGAAAAGCCTGATTTTGCCAAGTATGTGGAACTGTTGGGCGAGGTGTCAGGCGTTAACATCGTGAAGTTTGCCGATATGGTGGATGCTTTGCAGAAGCGTCATGATTTCTTTGCTGAGAACGGTTGTAAATTGTCTGACCATGGCATAGAGGAATTCTATGATGAGGATTATACCGATTCTCAGATAGAGACGATATTCGAGAAGGCTATGCGTGGACAGCAGTTGTCTAAGTTGGAAGTTCGCCAGTTTAAGAACTGCTTCCTGACTCGTATGGCAGAGATGGATGCTGATGCCGACTGGACTCAGCAGTTCCATTATGGTGCCATTCGCGACAACAATACTCGCATGTTTAATGCGCTTGGGCCAGACACAGGCTTTGACTCTATTGGTGAGTTTAATACGGCCAAAGCTATGTCTAAGTTCATGAATAACCTCGAAATGGAGGGTAAACTTACGCGTACCATATTATATACGTTGAATCCCTGTGCTAACGAGGTTATTGCTACGATGCTGGGCAATTTCCAGGGCGGTGAGCCGGGCAAGATTCAGTTTGGCTCTGGCTGGTGGTTCAACGATCAGATGGATGGCATGACCAAACAACTCAATGCTTTGTCTGTGCTGGGATTGCTGAGCCGCTTCGTAGGAATGCTTACTGATAGTCGCTCGTTCTTGAGTTATCCGCGTCACGAGTATTTCCGTCGTATCCTGTGTAATTTGTTAGGTAACGATGTTGAGAAGGGACTATTGCCTGACGACCGTGAAACGTTGGCCCGTATGGTTGAAGACATTTCGTATAATAACGCGCGTCGTTATTTCCGTTTCTATTAAGAAAATGAGGGAGTCGTAAAAAAACTCCCTCATTTTTTTTCATATTTCGAATTTTTGAAGTAATTTTGCAGCCGGTTTTAAAAATAGACTTAATATGTGTGGAATTGTTGGATACCTAGGCACACGAGAGGCCTATCCTGTTCTGATAAAAGGCTTGCGTCGACTGGAATATCGCGGCTATGACAGCGCTGGCGTAGCAATGATAAACAGCGACGGAAGTTTGAACGTTTATAAAACCAAAGGTAAAGTTGATAATCTGACTGAGTTTTGTGCTGACAAGGATGTCAGCGGTAA
>Ga0310786_10012672_pt1 | contig 10430 bp, 11 predicted proteins | sample AusTroGonzalo_MG_FD_203881 | JGI IMG/M metagenome (GOLD analysis project Ga0310786, IMG submission 203881) | Bovine rumen microbial communities from tropical cattle in Woodstock, Queensland, Australia - Gonzalo_03 (v2) (version 2) | ecosystem: Host-associated > Mammals > Digestive system >... | reverse complement strand
CCGTGCTCAAAGGCTATATGTTGGGCGACCAGTATACCAAGCCGCTCGCGTCCGAGGCGGAGGTGGGGGAACTTCGCAATACGACAGTGAAGCAAGTGCAACTCTCTACTGCGTCTCCAGGCACATCTCCTATATCTCCTGTCGACGGGCTTGTCACCTTGCCCGTCAGCAACAGCGCTACCAGTTCAAGCGGTACTACGCTGGCGACCTCCAAGGCCGTAAAGACGGTTAACGACGCAAAGCTCGCCAAGACCGATGTTGTCGCTCCGTCCACAAATGCTGTTCCTGGTCAGGCCGCGGACGCGAAGGCGACGGGAGACGCGCTGGCGGCCATAGCCCACGACTGGGCGAGCGGGGACAACTACGTCAAGTACAATGTCGTAAAGTATGACGGCATCTACTACTACGCCAAGAACGACATTTCTTATTCAACGACCCCACCATCAACCGACACGACAAACTGGGGGCTACTTAGCGACCTTGTGGCGTTCTTCGCAGAGTTCCTTCCGCTGACTGGCGGGACAATGACGGGCGGCATTACACTCTACGAACCGCAAAACGGAGCGTATATCTACTTCCCCAGCAAAGGGAAGGCGAGGCTGACTTTTGGGTCTGGATTGTTTATCGTGGATGACCAGACGGGGCGTGTCACGATAAAAGGAAACGATGTTGCGGTACTTCGAGACATAGCGGACAACTTCTCGGGCTCCAAAGCATATAGCAAGGATGAACTTTGCATATACAATTATGACTTATACCGTTGCATCAACACGAACGGACATACTGGGGCGTGGGCGGATGCGGACTTTGCCGTGGCAACTGTCGAAGACGTGCTTGCGGCTTTGCGCGGAAAGATTAGCGACATCATAGATGGGTCTACTGTAGTTGCGACAGCATACAATGCAGACAACGCAGGATATGCAGGTGCATTAAACGGTAGCAACGAAGACCGAAGAGCAGACACAATATTCAGTCAGATTGACAGCAAGGCGGACGCCGCCGCCATCGCGCCCGAGTTCTCCACGGCCTCCACATACGCGGTGGGCGACGTCGTGATGCACGAGGGGCTTCGCTACAAGTGCACGACGGCTGTGACTACGGCAGGCGATTGGACGGGTTCGACCAACTGGGCAGAGGCCACCGTCGAGGACGTTCTCGCGACGCTTCGCACGGGCAAGGCTGACTATTGGAAGGTAGAATCCACGCCAGCCACGGGAACAACATCAGACGTGTGGGTATGCGACTGGAGCGGAGAGGTGCTTTCGTATGACGGGGTGAGTCAGGTTACCGGGAATCCGTACTGGGGGTTATTTGACCCCGAACTTGAAGGTGGCGGAGTTCACCTTGAGTACTATAGTACGAGTGGCGAGTGGGGCGTGATAATATACACCGACCAAGGGCAGAAGGTTCACGAGGGGTATGATACAGGCGACTCAACGAGTTCGAGTCTAGATTTCGGCAACGGCTACACTGCGCATCGCTATGCCTCGTATGTCCGCGTCCGCGTAGCGTATCTCGACGACATCCCTGACGTGAGTGGCAAGGCGAACCGCGCCTCCCCCGCCACCGCTGGCAACCTCGCCGCGCTTACGGCGACCGGAGACCTTAAAGATTCGGGCTATAAGGCCACCGATTTCGTGGAAAAAGGGGCGACAAACATACTCATTGGCTCGGGCGCGTCAAAGGTCAACAACGTGACCAACGCCGTAGTCATTGGTGTGAATGCGTCGGCGAACGGGAGCACTACATCGTCAGCCGTAGCAATCGGCACCGAAGCGAAGGCTAAAAAGACAGGCGCCATACAGCTTGGAGCGGGCGAGAACGGCGAGGAGAAGTCTCTTAAGTTCCGCGACACCGTGGTTGTTGGCGGCGACGGCAAGATACCGGAGACCAGTCTGCACTACGTCCCAGCCCTCGAATCCGTCCCAACCAGCACCATAGCCGCGACGGCCGCGTATGTAGTAGGAGACGTCCTCGGAGACGGCGGCAAGGCGTACAGGTGCAAGGAGGCGTACACTTCCGCCGCCACACCCAAAGCCCCGTCCTTAGACACGACGCACTGGACAGAGGTGCCGGTGCTGTCTGGCAAGGCCGACAAGCCTGCGACATTCACTGCGGGCAACCTCGCTGCGCTGGACGCGAGCGGCAACCCGACGGACAGCGGCATAGCAAAGACGGACCTGGAGAACATCGAGGCCGAGATAAGCTCGATTCCAAACAGCATCCACCGCATATACAACTCCAGCGGGACCGATGCCCTCGACGACAAAGGCAGCCTCTACGACACTACAATTTAGGTGTCTCGGTGGATTATAAGTGGAGACAACACAATATATGACTATGGTGGATACAACAATTACATTGGTAATGTGCATATACATGCATATGATGTTGATGATATGACCATAAGCACATATGTGCATGTGTGGTGGAAGCGAGGTCAGAGTCATAACCTATATGACGAAATCGATTATAATCCCAAGACAGGAAAGATATATAGCATATACTATTCCCAGGCAGCAGGTGGGAGACGATATTCACTTCTGGGAACTCAGTCGCTTAACGTCGACCCAAGGGTTGATACAGAATCCCTTTCGAGTCTTTCCGAAGTGTCCGTCGCCGGGAATGTGGTCAACTTGGAGTTCATCCCAACCCGTCAGGACATAAATGAAACTCCATATACACATTTTGCGTTGGAAACTGTACCTGGAAGATAGTATTCGACCTCATCTACCTATGCAGTCGGTGACATTGTGGGCCGAAACGGCGACGCATACCGCTGCATCTCGGCGATAACCTCCGAAGAGGCGTGGACTCCGTCTCACTGGAACAAGATTCCGGTGCTGGCAAGCCTGGAGAGCGCGACGAAACCGCTTAGCGGCCAGACCTGCACGTTGTCCTCGACCGAGGAACTGGCCAAAGCCGTGAAGCAGATTTTCGAGGCGCTGGGTGGAACCGCAAACTAATGTCCAATAGGAGATAAAAGTGAAAAATAGCATCAGAAAAACCGTTTTCTTGTGTGTTGCGTCGCTGATGTCCACCCTTGCGGCGGCAGTTGTGACGCCGGACACCCAGTGGCAGAGGATACCGTTGACGAATACGGTCAACCAGGTGGCAGAGGAGGCCAGGATAGTGCGGGCGGTCGACATGGCGGCGCCGTACAGCACGAACAGTGTATATGAAGTCGGTTCCGTCACAACCCAATCGAATCAGCTGTACCGCTGTGTACAGGCGGTGCCCTCGGGGACCGCATGGGCGCAGGCGGCCGCAAGCTTCGTTCCGGAGACTCCGCTTGGCGTGTTTACGAACTTCTACCAGTCCGCAAACAGGATTGCTATGTTCGTGATACCGGTCAATGACCGCGCGTCGACGGTCACCAACCAGTATTTCTTCGCCGGGTTTGAACTGAAGGCGTCTACGAACAACTTCGGCTCGGCTGACGAAAACGTGAACCTCCAGTTCTACTCACAGAGCGAAGTCGCCGACAACGGTTCCAGTTCCGGACCTGCAATAGACAAGATGTGGCTCTATGTCTGCTCGTCGCTCGGGGGACGCGACAACCGGTCCTATACGCAGATTCCGAACACGATAGACTGGGACCATCCCCTGAACAAAGTCGTCGTCTTGGTGGACACGTCAAGGCTTGTCCGTCACCCGGAAAGCATCCCTGGGGAGTGGCTGAATGAAAAGAACAAGAACCTTATCTGGTGTTATCTCCGAGACAAGGACCAGGAGGGGGTCGAATAGGAAGCCGGGACCGGAAAGCCGATGTGGCAACCGATTGCCCCCGTCAGGTGGTTCGACGAGATGCCGCCTTGGGCACAACAGCCGGTATAGTGAACTCTATGCCAGCCTGAAGAGCTGGCATCTTCTCACTTCAGCGTCCAGGCTCGTCGAGGACGGTGTCTTCGACGGCGGCCTTGAACTCCGTGAGCGTTATTTCCCGCTGTTCCGGCGGTAAATACATTAAGTCAAAACAAAGGAACAACAAATGAAAAAACTCATCGCAATTCTTCTCAGTCTAGCATGCGGCGTCGCCCTCGCCGACAGAAATGGGGTGGAACTCAGGAAAGAGTTCATCGCCGAGTATTCCACCAACAAGGTGAACATCGCGACATGGTACGACGGTGTGTCCGAATCCGAGTGGCGGGGATTCGCCGACTGGTGCGTGTCCGTGGCCGTCACAAACCGGACTTTGGCGGGATTCTACATCTACGCACCCAACGTCATAAATTACATGAGCACATCCGCGGACACCAAGTTCATCGCAGAATACGACCAAAAGCTTTCCGCCGCCGGGCTGGGCGCAGGATTCCCGTCCCTCTACGACAAGCTTCCGAAACTGGTCGAGCACTGGATTTCCGACCCATCCAACGCCGTCTAGGTCGCGAGATTCAAGGCGACCATCGCCCACTGCCGCAGGAACGGGGAGTTCAACTACTGGAAACCCGAGATAACTATCGCCGAAAGGGCGAATATAATGGCAGAGATGTTCAGGCGGTGGGGTGGCGAAATAGAATCGCAGTTCGAGTTTATTGTTCGCAGCGCATCCAAGGACATAAAGCGCAGGATGCGCAGGCTCGGCATGAAAATAGTCGTCGACGGGGACAGCAATCCCGTGCAGGTCGAGATGGACAAGCTGACAGCGGCGTTCAACGCCCCTAGGCTCGCTGGCCTCAAGGAATGGTTCACCAAGTACTATCCCGAGTACAAATGGGTTGACTCCGAGTGGGAGACCGACGAAGAGATAGCCGAACTCAAGGACAAGGTGTACAATGGCGAGTGCAACTTCGGGCATCACCAGAAGAACATCCTCCGCACCAACCTCGGCCTGGTGAAGTACAATGAGTTCGTCGAAGCGTACAACAACTAATCGAGATGCTGTAGATGGTTTTCCGAACACTCGCTTCATTGGCTGCAGTCTGTGCCTCCGGTGTAATACTGGGGGCGCAGACAAACGGCATGATGCGGGCTGAACGCCCATATGTGAAGCCGTCGTCTGCAGTGGCGGCGGTTGTAGCGGGCTTCGAAAAGGTCCAGCCGAGCACACCGGTCCTGATTACGGTTCCCGAGATACTGGCCGCCAAACTGGCTGTCGCCACGGAAGCTGAAGTGCAGGGACTGGTCGAGGCTGCGCTGTCGAAGGCGAGCGGCTCGGAAATTCCGGATATTCTTCGCGTTTCAATCGACAAGATACCGGATGTGAGTGTGGTGGCTGTGATATAGACTGCACTTGCAAATACACAGAATATCGACGTCCCGGCGGTTCTCGACGTCGTGTTGTCGAGGGAATACGGCATCAACACGGCGGAGGTTGCGGCATTGGCATATTCCAGACTGGTTGAGATGACGGTTCCTGGTATGTAGCGGGCTGAAATCATCAAGATAAAGACCGAGTGGTACCAGAGATTTGAGGCCATGGGTGGTTCTAGGCTGCACTGGATTCTCAAACTTGCAAGGGAGAGGGCTGCCCGGGGCGAAAGCGTCGAAAACCTCAAGCGGGCGTTTGACACGTCTATGACAAGATGGTTGACACAGGACGAAGACGAGTTCGAGTTCCTGTTCAACGACAAAAAAGACCCGGAGTGACCGGGTCTTTTGCTTCAGGTGGATGTTTCGGATTACCTCTTCTTGGTGTTGAACCCGGGCTCCAGCGGAAGCCACACCTGACAGAAGCTGACCTCCGCCCCGAACTTCCTGGTTACCGTGTTGTACGCAAACGACTCGACGCCGTCGCGGAACTTCTCGTCGTCCTTGTCCTTGACCTTGAGCAGGGACTCCGGGACGTCGAGTGTGACCATTTCCGGTCGTTCCTTGCCGCGGGCGGTGTAGAACTTCCGTCCATACTTTATGTTGGTTACCGTGACCTGGTAGCCGACATCCTCTGTCTCGTACACTTCTCTATCTGACATATTATAATCCTTGTTTGTCTGTTTCTGTTCTTGTTTCCACCTGAAGTTACTTTTTTGAAAATCCCGCGTTGGTCCGCATCAACGAGTCGATGTAGACGATGAGCTCGTCTTCGCTCACCGGCCTGTAGTTCCACACGTCGACACCAACATTTACGTTCAGCACCTTGTTCTCGAAGTCGATGAAGTGCTTCCATGCCCCGTGGACATGGCCGCAGAGGTGGACGTCGCCCTTCCGGAATGTCCCCTTTGCAAGCGGGTTGTTCGACGGGTAGTGGCTTATTGAGACGGAATACCTCTTTCCGAGGTATGTCCTCATGGAGTTGCACGCCGATTTCATGTTGTTATGTGCGTCGTGGTTTCCCTGGATGTTTACGAACATCGGCTTTATCTGCTTTATGAACTCAAACGGCTTCGTCTTCATCCCGGCCCACTTCCGGTCGTTTCCGTACTGTATGAAATCCCCGAGGTGGATGAGCATGTCGTCCTCGTTGCAGCGCTGGTTTATGTTCTTCAGCAGCACCTCGTTCATCCGCTCGACGGTCTTGAACGGACGGACGTGCTCCTCCACCAGGCAGCAGGAGTTGAAATGCAAATCGGATGTGAAGAAACGCCTTGACATAATTATTATGTGGGCTTCGACGCCTCGAACTCCTGGACCAGCTTCTCGTGGTCCATTCTGGGTTTCGTCTTGTTCGATTCAGTCAACGAGTCGAGGAGCTGCTTGCACAGCTTCTTCTGTTCATCTGTGAGGTTAGCTATCGGCTCCGTGGAAATGGTGATGTACAAATCTCCCTTCACCTCTCCATTTGGCGTTTCGCGTCTTATGCCGCATCCAGCCAGGTGTGCGACGTGCTTTCCATCGGCGCCGAAGGTCTTGGGGAGGCGGATTTTTTTCGTTCCATATGGCGTTGCGACCTCTATCTTGTCGAGGATTCCCACTCCGACCGCCGGTATATATGCGTCTGTGTACAAGTTGTCTCCGTTGCGCTTGAACAATTCACTTTCCGCGACGTGGACTATGATGTACAGGTCGCCGTTGTTGCCGCCATTTACGCCGTGTTCGCCTTCACCTGGGACCCGGAGGTGTTCGTTGGTGGATATTCCCCTCGGAATGGTTATCTTGATGTGGTGCTTGACCTGCTCTGTCTTATTGCCGTTGCAGACATGACATGTTGTTTTGGGGATTTGCCCTGTTGCACCGCATTTTGGACATGCGGTTTGGAGTATTCCGTTGGAACCAAACCCGCCGCTGAACCTACGTGTCGCCATTCCGGTTCCACCGCACTCTGGACAGGTGATGGTCTCGGCGTCGTCTCCTCCGGTGCCGTGGCAGTGGCTGCACTTTTCCTCGATTGTCACGTCGAACTCGCGCGTCGCCCCGAAAACAGCTTCATTGAAAGAAACCTCCATGTCGAACGCGATATCTCTACCGTCTTTCGGAGCATTAGGGTCAGGCCTATTGCGATGCATCCCACCACCAAAGCCAAAACCGAAATCACCAAAATCGCCAAAGCTGCCAAAATGAGAAGCGTGAGCCTGGCGAAAAAACTCCATCGGGTCTATGCCTCCGGGGCCGAATCCCCCTCTGGTTTCTGCTGAGCCGAATGTGTCGTACTGCTGGCGTTTCTCTTTGTCTCCCAAGACGGAGTATGCCTCATTTATCTCCTTGAACTTTTCTTCAGAGGCCTTCTTCTCCTCATCGCTCTTCCCTTGCTGGAGGTCTGGGTGGTAGCGCTTGCTTAATGAGCGGTATGCTTTTTTTATATCATCTTCGGAGGCGGTTCTCTCCACCCCGAGGATGCTGTAGTAGTCCTTTTCCATGACTGGAAATCAGTTTTCAGACGAGAGGAGCTTTGTGAACATGTCCTTTGTCGGATTCGAGAAGTCGATGTCCGGCGTCCTCTCAGAACCATCCTCGAGAATCTCGAATCCCGCTTCTTTCAGAATATCGCCGAGGCAAATGAAGCTCTTCGCCTTGCGCTTCATGGAATCGACCATAATCTCGACATAGTCGCCCTGGCGGGACACTCTGTCCTTCCCGGTCCTGAAGTCCATGAAGTAGAACGTGTTGTCGAATATCGCGCCGACGGCCTTCTCGCCCTGTCCGTCAAAGTCCACCATCACGTCGACCTTTACGTTGTTTGGGTCGACCATGTGGTTCTCCATGTCCTCGGGGTCCAGGAGCTCATTCGCGAAAAAGAACCTGAACTTGGATTTGTCAAGGCCGCTGAACTTGTTCACCTTGAACATGCAGTCCGGTGCGGTGTCCTTGATGAAGAAAAGTTCCGTTGCCTCCGGGTCGGCAGATGTCATGTCTCCGGAAAACACCATTGACATGTCTTCGCTGTAGTAGTTGCCTCTCCACGACAGTAGGCGTCCATTGAGGTCAAGGGCACTGAGGTCGTAGTCCCGCGTCCCCCATTCATTGCGCCAGTAGATGCCCACGACGTTGTTCTCCGTCATCCTGAAAGAGCTCCCGAACGGGATGTTTCCGATGAATGTCTTTTCGGAGGAAGGTAAGACGAGGTTGAGCTCCTTCGGGAGCCTGACCGTACACGCCTTCGCCCGGAGGCTGTCCACAAGGGACTTCTTTATCGCAAGGAAGAGCTCCCTGAGGTAGTTTAGGTCGTACTCGGGCGTATAGTTCTTCCGCACAAACAACTTTCCGTTCCTTATCGGGAACACACCGGACTTCGTCTCGAACATTATCTTCTCGCGGATGAGCGTCAAGAGGCGAACCTTCCTGAAATTGTCCAGTTCCGGGATTCTCTTGTAGACTTCACTCAGCGGACGCTTGACTGAGACTATGTTCTCCCAGAATCCAGTCCTGAAGGGGGTGTGGTATGTCTTTGCATACCTGCGCAGTTTGTTTATGATTCGGGCTGTATGCTTGGTCTTCATCGCAAGGAAAATCGGCTTGAAGCGATGAAAAATCTGGGATAGCTTCCTGAGCTGGAATTCACCGAGATGCAATGTCAGTAGCGGCGCATCGGCACCATATTCCTTGGCTTGACGCTTGAGTGCATTCAGGGTCTCCTGGTCCTTTATGAGAAGAGTCGACCCAATATAGTCATACACTACACACCGAAGCATCCCGAACTCGTCGTGTGGAAGCAGGCCGAACTTCCGCGAAAGGACGGCCTGTGCCTCCTTGTTCTTGATGGAGTCTAGGAGTGCAATCGTGTCGGACAATTCATATCCAATAAACTTGGTCCAGTAATCGACGAACTTAACCAAGTTCTGCATGGTATCTTCCTTGAGTGCTATGCCGGACTCGAGGATGCCAAGACACTTATCAAAGAGCTCAGATTCGGTAATAGGCTCAATTACCTTGAGATTTGTAAAAGTCGGGACGGTCGCCCCGTCGTTGGGGACGTAGCCGTTCCCGAAGGAGAATCCAGTTCCATATGTCGTAGCATAGTGGAGAATCTGGTCGATGAACAGCTCAAACCTATCCTTTGTCATGATGTCGTTCCACTCCTTGTAGAACGTTGCATTGTAGTCTCGTGTAAGCGAATCGAGCCATTCCTCCACCGCCGCGTTGCAGCAGTCCGGGTGAATGACGTAGCCCAGGAGGACCGCCTTGGCGTTCAGTTTGCCGAAGTCGACCTTCTCGATATCATCGCTCTTTATTCCCTTGCCGAAGTAGTCTATCAGTTCCGCGTACATGTGGTTCTCCTAGAAAGGGCGGGGAGTATGTTTCGGCGATGTGAAATAGGAACTCCCTTTGCCCGGTTGCTTGTTTACGACGGTTATATTATACGGAGAGAGACTTTCTCCGAAAATCAGACGACCTTTAGGTCGATTTGACAGGCTTCCGCCACTTCATATGCTGCCTTGTGGTTCGATTCGTTCACGTCGCCACACAGGTTGACAAGCATCGAAATCTTCGTATTAGGGAACGCGGCCCGGAGAATGAGCAGATTTGAGATTACGCAGATGCTGCTGCAGAAGCCGCAGACCTCGATTTCGTCGTTGTCCGTCCTGACGTGCTCACGAAGGAAGTCCGCTAGGGTGAAACTGCCGAAAGTGGGCTTTTCGACGATGTTCCCCTCGACAATGGACTTAAGTGCGTCCGGAATCTCCCAGCCCGTGGTCATCGCTATGCAGTGTGGGACGGGAAGTTTCTTCCCCTCGAGAGTGTCCATGTAGTTGGCCTTGTAGTGGGTGTCCTTCGTCGCGAACACGACGCCACCCTCGGACTTGACCTTCCTTGCGTAGTTTATGATTCTGTCCGTGATTGTCAGGTCCTTGTCGACTCCGAGAACTCCGTTGATGAAGTCGTTCTGGACGTCTATGCATACAAGTGTCTTCATGTTCTTTTCCTTTGATTGAATGACTGTATTATACCACAAACTCAACTGTTGTCAAATGGTTTTTGCGTTTCCGTACATCTTGACGTAGTTTTCCAGACCAAGCGAGGGTCCCGGGACATTCATGATATCGGTCTTGAACCTGTTTTTGCGGTATAGGTTGAGGACATGCCTCTTGAGGTCGTCGCTTCCTTCGTTGTTGCGT
>Ga0310786_10012671_pt1 | contig 10430 bp, 4 predicted proteins | sample AusTroGonzalo_MG_FD_203881 | JGI IMG/M metagenome (GOLD analysis project Ga0310786, IMG submission 203881) | Bovine rumen microbial communities from tropical cattle in Woodstock, Queensland, Australia - Gonzalo_03 (v2) (version 2) | ecosystem: Host-associated > Mammals > Digestive system >... | reverse complement strand
TAGCCCGAACCGGTAGCCAGCCAATCCTGCTGATACAGCAGATAGATCTGCATCTTATACTTATCGAGCTGGCTCTTGCCTTGACCAACGGTCACCATCTTCAGCTTCTCGACATTGGTGGTATAGAACTGCTCGGCCTTGGCCAGCAGATCGTCGATATTCACACGCAGAGCGGCAGGCACGTCGCTGCCATTGGGATCGTAGCCGAAGCCTGGCTCCCAGAATACGAAGAAGTGCTCGCTCTGTTTCATGCGCCAGAAGCTCCACTTGGCATCGTCGCGCAGCATATTATCCACACCTTTCTCGAAACCTTCGTTCCAAGTGCCTGGACAGATATATTTGTCGAAGTTCTCTACCTGCGACTTGTCCATCGTATGCACAGCATCGGGGTTCTGATTCTGATGTACGTTGATGATCGAGGTCTTATCGCCACAATGGATGGCAATCTGAGCATCGCGGTAGAACTCAGAGTCGTTCTTCGAGAGGCAGAACGGCATTTTTACCTCGCCGGCATTGCCGCTGTTCACAGTCAGGGTCAGCCATTCTATCTTGGTGTTAAGGGCACGGGTAGTGACATCGCTCACGCTGGCTGTCCACTTATCATTAGCAGTAAAGGTGATAGAGTTCTCCACCTCGTCCCATTCTACCGTCTTGTTCAATTCGGTCTCAGCAATGGTGATGTTACCAACAATCACCTCGTCGTCGCTGGTGCAACCCGAGAGACCGAGAGCAAAGAGCGCAACCAAGGCGCTCTTGCTCATGAGTCTGGATAGATTCTTCATATGATAGTTATTCAAATGTGGCATTTAATACAAACTCTACAAATCTGGTGGCATCACTCTTGCTTGCATAGACAAAGTGTACTTTGGCTTTCGTGCCGGAAGGTACACCGGGGGCACGACCAATGCCAACGGTCTTGTCGTCTGCATGAGTCTCAATATAGTAGAAGTTACCATCAGCATAGCCGTTATTACTCCAGCTACATACCTTATGGTCTACGTCAACCCAGAGACCAATGCCACCGGCTGTATAGCCTGATGTCGTATCCCAGTTGCCATTGTCGTCAGCAAGGTACATGGCAATATCGTTCTCTGTGCTTGCTATCGTCGCGATGAAGTCGGCCGATGACATACCGAAGCAGGCATTGATGGCATTCTCAATAGACGTGAGGTCAAACTCGTAGCTCGCATAGTCGCCGGCGGGAATGGTGATATCCTGAATGATCGTGCCGGGGTCGGTAATCGAGAAGTTAACTGTAAAGCGGACATACTGGTCGTAGTCCTTATCGTTCACAACAGCAAAACCGACGTTGGCCGCCATCGAGAGACCGGCAGCAGACCCTTCGGGCACGTTCAGAACGAGAGCCTTGGCAGCCTTGTCGAGTTCGATGCTGGCCACACCGTCGTTACTAACGACAGCGCCATTGTTATTATACCACCAGCCATCGCCTTTAGTCATGGCACTCATATCCCAGATACCGCGAGCTGTGTTGATGCTGTGGAACGCTACCTTGCCCGACTCGATGCCTGCCAGCATGTCATCGACAGTCATCTTCAACTTAGTTTGAATCTGCTCGGCATAGTCCTTCAGATAGACGATCTTTGGAGTGACATGTCCCTTGCGGAACTCCGCATTCAAGGAAATGGTGGCACTGGCGTCGGAACGCAGATAGGGAGCCTCGTCGGGACCATACACGTGCTTGCTGACAGCATCCTCGGGATCGTTGCTACAAGAACTGAGTCCAAAGACCAAACAAGCCATGGCTACATAAACAAAAGCCAGTGTTATATAAATAATATTCTTTTTCATAATTATTCATTCTTAATTGTGAATTGTGAATTAGTTTGCTGCTGTATAGCCAGGATTCTGCTTCAGTTTGGGGTTGCCGTCGAGGGCATCCTGTGGGATGGGGAATATGTCGGTATGACGGTCGGCCTCGGGATCCTTACAGAACCACGACTTACCGCAGTACACATTCATATTCGAACCCTTAATCATAAAGCGGATGATATCATCGCGGCGGTGGGCCTCGCAAACAAACTCACGAGCCAGCTCGTCGAGCAGTCCACCCAGTTCGATGTCGGCACCACCCTGGTAGTTCTCTACCCAGTTGTCGGCACCACCCAGTTCTCCAGTATTCTCGCGGTGTCCGTAGTTGTACTTACTGCCACCCTTCAGCTGGGCTGCGGTAACCTTGGCCTTCGATGGGTCGGCCTTGAAGTTACGGGCACGTACCTGAGTAACCAATGCAGCAGCATCGTCCTCGGTCTCACCGTTATAGCCACCTAAGCGCAGCAGGCACTCAGCCTTCATCAGCAGGGCATCGGCATAGCGGAAGTAAGGCACGTCGTCGTAGCTCGAACCGAAGTCGCCACTCTTAATCTCGTACTTCACCAGTCGCCAGCTCTCCATGGGATAGCAGCCAGGATTGTCAATACTATGCAACTCACGGCCGTAGTCAAGAGGCTCACCATCGAGATAGATGGGACTGCCATCAAGAGCATACTGCGGACCACCTGTCCAAGTATTCTCTAAGCGGGTGTCGCCCTCCTCGTAGATATCCAGGAACTGTGGGAACACGACACCACCGCCAGTTGCCCACCCCGAGAAGTTCCAGCGGGCACGGCCGGCATTGTGAATCCAGAGGTTTGCCATGAAGTTTCCACTGGCATACTTATTCTCATACACAATACCAAAGATGATCTCAGGCGAAGCCGAGATATCCTCCAAGAAGTTGTCGCTGTAGTTGGTGGCCAGAGCAAACTTGCCCGAGTTGATGATGACGTTCAGGCAGTCGATACACTTCTGATAGTAGCTATTATCCTTATTGTTGGGGAACCAAGCGTCGTGGTTCAGATAGAGCTTAGCCAACTGCATGTAGGCAGCATACTTACTGAGCTTGCCCAACGAGATATCGTCGCCGCACTGGTCGGCCACTTCCTTCAGCTCACTCTCAATCCACTTATAAGTCACCTCGGGAGCTGCCTGTTCAGGCGTCCATCCATCAGGGTGAACGAAAGTGGTATCCAGAGGGATGTTACGGAACAGGTCGAACAGATTATAGTAGTACATGGCACGATAGGCACGTACCTGAGCTTTAATCAACTCGCTGCTGGCTACCAGCTCGTTGGCCAGAATCTGGTTGCAGGCATTCACACCGGCATAGTTATTGGCCCAGTTGACCGAGAAGTGTCCGATACCTGCGTTAAACTCGTGCTTATGCAGAGATATATACAGGTCGCCCCAGCCGATACCGATACGGTTTGGGATACCCCATACGTCGGAACTCTCATCCATGATGTCGGCCATACCGAACCATCCCCAATACACGTCGCGCAGACTGCTGTAAACAGGAGCAATCGTAGCTTCGAGGTCGGCATCAGTAAACTCGTACTTCTCAGAGGCCAAGCGTGAATAGATGGTCTCGTCGAGGTTAGTACATCCTCCGATAGTCAGGCCTGCGGCCCCCACCATAGCGGAAACGATGATTTTATTGTATATTGCTTTCATTGTAGTAACAGTTTTAGAATGTAACATTTAAACCAAAGGTGTAAGTGCGGATAGTAGGATACTTGTCGCGGCTGTCGATACCAGAGTACTGGGGATCGCCATTCGAGAGCTCAGGATCCAGACCGTTGTATGAGGTGATGGTGAACACGTTGTCGGCAGAGAGATAAGCACGTACGTTCTTCACATACTTGTTGGCCTTCAACGGTACATTGTAACCCAGTGTCAGGTTCGAGAGTTTCAGGTAGTTACCATTGCTCAGGTAGTAGCTCACAAAGGTCTGCTTCTGGGCAGGCTTCAGCACGTTACCATCGGCATAAGGAGCCACAGCAGCATCCTTCAGGCGGTTATAGGTCACGGCATTGTTCTGATAGTAGGCGCGGGCCTCGTTCAGGATCTTGAAGCCGAACTGACCAGTGAACTGCATGTTCAGGTCGAAGTCCTTATACTTGAAGGTATTGCTCCAGCCTACATTGATCTTAGGAATGGCATTACCCAGGTTCTGATAGTAAGTCTCCTTATCGGTCAGCATGTTATCGTTGAATTCCTCGATAGCACCTGTGGTAGGATTCTCAATCAGCCAGAGACCGTTCTCGCTGACGCCAACTGACTTCAATCCATGCCATTGTCCGAGGGGCTTACCTACTTCCATAATCTGTGTAGTGAGCGAGATAGGCTCACCAAGGTAGGCGATATAATGCTTATTGGCAGTCTCGTAGAGGTCGTTGCTCAGACTGAGCAACTTGGTAGCGTTGTGAGCGAAGGTAGCAGTGGTCTTCCACTCAAAATCCTTGGTGCGAACGGGGATGGCATTGATAGCCAATTCGATACCCTGGTTACGCATCTCACCTACGTTGGCCAGTGTCTGGCTGTAGAGGTTTGGTGGAACAGGCACGTCGTACCACCACAGCATATCGACAGTCTTCTTGCGGTAAACATCGATGTTACCCCAGATGCGGTCGCCAAGTACGGCAAAGTCGATACCCACATTATACTCGGTTGATTTCTCCCACTTCAGGTCGGGGTTAGGGTTCTGGTCAACCTTCAAGCCTTGCTTCCAGGTACCATTGTCATAATAATAAGGTGAACCCAGTGCCCAGGTGGTGAGAGACTGATAGCGACTGGCGGGAACAACACCAGTAACACCGAAACCGGCACGCAACTTCAGATTGTCGAGCCAAGATTTGGTGCTCTGCATGAACTTCTCGTTAGAGATGGTCCATCCGAGAGAGGCTGAGGGGAACGAACCCCATTTGTGGTTCTCACCGAACTTAGAAGAGCCCTCACGACGCATAGAGAGCAGCACGTTGTACTTATCGGCAAAACCGTAGCTGACACGTCCGAAGAAACCAACCAGCGTGTCGTCGCTCTTGCCGCTACCCATACCGGCCTTACCTTCCTTCAGATACTGACCAACACCCAGATTGTTGTACTGGAAGAAGTCGTTCAGGAAGTTGGTATTGTTGGCATAGAAGTTCTCATCTACCTGATACTGGTAGCTGTAACCCACAAGTGCCTCGAAACGATGGTCGCCCCACTGGTGCTTGTAGGTAGAAGTGAGCTCCAGATTATTGGTCTTATTGTAAGCATAGCTATGGTAGGCATAACCCGTGCGGTACTCGGCACGCTGACCATAGTAGTTCGACGACTGGTAACCCTCGTCGTGAGCGTTGTAGCGCTCGGTAGAGAGCATCAGGTTGGTCTGCCAACCACGGATAGGCTCCAAGGTGATATTACCTGTCAGACGGGTGGTCTCGGTCTTGTACTCACCAGTCTGCTCGTTCAGGATGCTTACAGGGTTATAGTAATAGTTGATACCAAAGTTCTCGTACCAGTTGCCATCCTCGGCATAAATAGGCTCTGTGGGGTTACGCATCAGGGCCTGACGATATACCATCTGACCAGCAGCATCTACAGGACCATTCTCGTGCCAGCGCTTCAGAATGTTGAACTGCAACTTCAGCATATCGTTGAACATCCAGTGGCTCAGTCCGCCATTGAATCGCATCTCCTTGCTATAGGTATTGATGAACACACCCTGCTGGTCGCGATAGGTAAAATCGGCATTGTAAGAGGTGCTCTTGTTACCACCGCTGACATTGACATTATGGTTATGGGTAAGGGCTGTGCGCGATACAGCATCGAGCCAATCGGTATCGTAGCCACGATCGGTATAGTTCGTCTTACCGGCACGGATATCATCGCCGTCCATCATATCGAGTTTCTTGCCGAATGTGGCTAACGAAACATAGCCGCTGTAATTGGCGGTAGTAGTTGCCTCGCGTTTGCCGGCCTTAGTGGTTACGAGAATCACACCTGCAGCACCACGCGTACCATAGATAGCTGCTGCCGATGCATCCTTCAGTACGTCGATACTCTCGATATTCTCAGGCGCAACAGAGCTCAGGCTGCCCTCCAGACCATCTACCAGTACGAGTGGAGAGTTGCCACCATAGAGCGAGATGATACCACGCAGACGGATGCTGGAGGCCACACTGGGGTCGCCCGAACCGTTAGAGATGGTGAGACCAGCCACCTTACCCTTGATCAGATCGCCCGCATCGTGGATGTTACCCTGTGCAAAGTCCTCGGCCTTAACACTGGTGATAGCAGAGGTGATGTCGCCTTTACGCTGAGTACCATAACCGATGACAACCACCTCGTTCAGCAGGGCATTGTCTTCCTGCAGGATAATGTCGGCGCCGGCTTTTGCTTCCTGGTTGATGTAACCTACATAGGAAATGGTGAGTACGGCATTACGGCTCGAAACATTTAGTAAGTAATTACCTTCGTAGTCGGTAACGGTTGCGTTCTTGGTGCCTTTCTCGGTTACCGTGGCGCCGATAATCGGCTCGCCCTTGGCATCCTTGACAACACCCTTCACTTTCACACCTTGCTGAGTAATGGCAGCAACGGCTGGCAATGTGCTTTCAGCGGCGTTAGCACCAAGTGCACCGCCCATCAAAAGCAAACATAGAAGATTTCTATTCATACCACTTTGTTTTTTAGGTTTATAAATATTATACACTAGTTATTTGTTCACTTTCCATTCGAGAACACCACCAGAATTGCCTTGCTGCAATTTGGCAATGATCTTGAGACCAGTGGTCTTGACAGGTTTGAAGTCCACGCTGTTATAGCAGTCCTTCATCACGGTGTATGGACTATGCTCTTCCACCTCCTGCCACTCGTCGTTGGCATCCTTGTAATAGAGTGCCCACGAAGCAGGTGTGCGGAAGTTACCATCGTAGTGGTCGAACTCCAGCCAATACACCTGCACGTTGCTCACTTCGTAGGCCTGGTCGAACTGATAGCTGATAGCTTCGTTGGTACCCTGCTTCAGCCACCAGTAATGGTAAGGCTTGGATATATCGGATGAGCGCTTGGGCTCCCACTGATCGTTCACACCACCTGCCCATGAGTCAACAGGTGCTGTCTCGGGTGCATCGTTCTGTATCGGGCCACGATTAGAGAAGGTCATTGCCTTTGAGGCTATCGATGGGAGAGGTGTTGCGACAGCCTTTACAGGCGTATTGGCAATCCATATTTCCATCTGTTGGGGTCCGCGGTTATTCCATGTACTATAGGGTATGGCACGGAACTTCACGTCCTTTATCTCGCCATCTTGCTCCAGTTGTTTGGCTGCTCCCTCAAGTACCATCACGCCATTCAAGAGGTTTGCCTCGTAGTGGGCTTCAATGGCAGAGTTGTTAAGAATATATTTGTTAAACACTTTGTGGTCTGCCTGATCATTGCCTTCAATGCAATACACAACAGGACCACGCTCTAAGGCAATCTTGCCTCGGTCGTCCTCAGCATTATCATTAGCCACAATGCGTCGTACTTCCATGGGGAAGTTCAGTTCTATAACATCACCTTTCTTCCAACTGCGATTGATGGTTACATAACCATTTGTATCAGCTGCACCAGCTGCTACACCATTCACAAGAACGGTGTAAGCAGGGGCAGCATTCAAATAAGTATAGAGAGTGTTATTTGTTGGCGACTGTTTCAACCATGAGGGGATGCGAAGTTTAATCGCAAACTTGCCACCACCCTTATTCACTTTGAGTCGGATATTACCATCCCATGGATAGTTAGATGTCTGCTCAAGTTCTACTTTTCCTATCGTAGCCTTACCCTGAGCGTATAGGTTTACAAAGATGTCTCTACCCTGCTGAGCATAGATATAACCTGGTATAGAAGCAACAAAACGGGTGATGTTACCAGGACAGCAAGCGCAACCGAACCACTTCTGGCGCTCGTGCTCACCATCGCTTTCAAGAGGATTGTCGTAAAAGAATTTATCACCACTCAACGACACACCACTCATTACATTATTATAAAGAGCGCGTTCACAAACGTCGATGTACTTTGACTGGCCTGTAGCCAGAAACATACGATAGTTCCAATACACATTAGCGATGGCGGCACAAGTCTCACAATAGGCGGTATGGTTGTTCAGTTCATAATTCGGTCCAAAGCCTTCACCCTGAGGACGGCTGCCGATACCACCTGTAATAAAGAGCTTTTTACTCGACATATTCTCCCATATTCTCACAAGAGCATCGAAATACGCTTTATCTTTGGTAAGAGCAGCCACATCGGCTACGCCACTATACAGATAGCCAGCACGTACGGCATGTCCCACAATCTCCTGCTGCTGCAGGATGGGCATGTGGTCCTGAGAATACTCTGAGGGACGATGTCCGTCGGTACAACGTCCTGTCTCTTCTACAAAATATTTGGCACCTTCCAGATATTTCTGGTTTCCAGTAACCTTATACAGCTTACAAAGCGCCATCTCTATAATAGGATGTCCACCTGGTCGATGAATCTGGCCTTCATTAGGACCGAAAGTCTTACATACCAGATCGGCATTCTTAATGGCCACATTCAGAAAAGTCTTCTTACCTGTAGCTCGGTAATGAGCCACAGCACTCTCAATGAGATGACCAGAGTTATAAAGCTCGTGCGAATTGATTTTCTCCCACTTATGAGTGCCCCACCATCCACTCAAGCGTGTACAATTATTAGTAACACAAGTAGTCAGATAACCATCTGGCTCCTGAGCTTTAGCAATAATATTAATCACAGAGTCAAGATAGTGATCGAGTTTTGCGTCATAATGTACAGCAAGTGAGTAACTGGCACCTTCGATGACCTTATAAGGATCGGTATCATCGAACGAGAAATCGCCTTTATGCTCACCTTTCATAAGTCCTGCAGCGATGGCGAAATTGTCAAATCGCCCATTCATCTCACATTCATGAAAGGCCGAAGGGATGCTGACGGTACGATTAGTCTCTATACGTGGAGACCAGAAACCGTCATTGAGGTGAACCTGCGTAAAGGGCACCTCCTGGATTTGTGTCTGGGCTGCTGCCGAAAGGCTGAAAGTGGCAGCCCCGATGAAGGATAACAACAATCTATTCATTTTTTATATATACTGTTAGTAATCGTTATAGGTATGATCTCGGTGCAAAATAACATAAAAAAGATGTAATTGGATGAAAGAATAATCCAAGATGATAGCAAAATAGTCTAAATATGGTTAAAACATGGACTTTTGGACAATTTTATTATTGAGATTAGACAATATTTTTATGCTGTTTAGCCGAAAGTTGTTATCTTTGCAACGGAAATCAAAACTCTGATTAAAATAACTAAAAAAATGAAGAAACTTATAAGCATGGCACTGAGTGCAGTGATGATACTGCCTGTCGCCGCACAGAAGAAGCAGCAAGCACATGGATATCCCATAAACCCTGTGCCCTTTACCTCAGTAAAAGTAACCCCAGGAACCTTCTGGGGACAACGTTTGGAGGCCAGCCGTAAGGTGACCATTCCTCTCGCCCTTTCAAAATGCGAAGAAACGGGACGTTACACCAACTTCTCAAATGCAGCTCTACACATGAAGGATGCCTCGAAGGTGTTCGATGTCAAGGGCTATTCTTTCGATGATACCGATCCTTATAAGACCATCGAGGGAGCCAGCTATATTCTTCAAACCTATCCAGACAAGAAACTCGTTGCCTATATCGATTCAGTACTAGATGTCATCGCATCAGCTCAGGAGCCTGACGGCTACCTCTATACATCGCGCACGCAAAACCCTCAAAAGCCTCACGAGTGGGCGGGTGACAAGCGCTGGACCAAAGAAGAAGACCTGAGTCATGAGCTCTATAACCTCGGCCATATGGTAGAAGGTGCCATCGCTCATTATCAGGCTACAGGAAGTAGAAAATTCCTCGACATCGCCATCCGTTATGCCGACTGTGTTTGCAAAGAAGTCGGTCCAAATCCTGGTCAGGCATGTGTGGTACCTGGCCATCAGGTTGCAGAAATGGCTCTGGCAAAGCTTTATCTGGTAACTGGCAACAAAAAATATCTTGACGAGGCCAAGTTCTTCCTCGACTACCGTGGCAAGACCACCATCGTACACGACTATTCACAAGCCCATAAGCCCGTCATCGAGCAGGACGAAGCTGTGGGACATGCCGTACGTGCCGCTTATATGTATGCCGGCATGGCTGATGTAGCTGCACTCACCGGCGATGAGAACTATATCAAAGCCATCGATGCCATCTGGAATAATATTGTATCAAAGAAACTCTATATCACTGGTGGTATCGGTGCCACATCCAACGGCGAGGCCTTCGGAAAGAACTACGAGTTGCCCAATATGAGCGCCTACTGCGAGACTTGTGCCGCCATCGGAAATGTCTATGTGAACTATCGCTTATTCCTGTTGCACGGCGAGTCAAAATACTACGATGTACTGGAGCGCACACTCTATAACGGTCTGATCTCAGGAGTGTCTTTAGAGGGAAACGGTTTCTTCTACCCCAACCCATTGGAGTCGATGGGCCAGCACCAACGCCAGGCTTGGTTCGGTTGTGCTTGTTGCCCCTCAAACATCT
>Ga0310786_10012670_pt1 | contig 10430 bp, 9 predicted proteins | sample AusTroGonzalo_MG_FD_203881 | JGI IMG/M metagenome (GOLD analysis project Ga0310786, IMG submission 203881) | Bovine rumen microbial communities from tropical cattle in Woodstock, Queensland, Australia - Gonzalo_03 (v2) (version 2) | ecosystem: Host-associated > Mammals > Digestive system >... | reverse complement strand
GAAGATCAAGGAAGCCCAGAACGACCCGAAGGTCAAGGCCGCTTCCAAGAAGTTCGCTGCTGATAAGTAAAACTCCTTAATGATTTGAAAACGCTCCACTTCGGGTGGGGCGTTTTTTTTATGGGATGGCGTTGCAGGGGATGGAGCGGATACCTGTAATACTGAACTCCCCGGTCGTGCTGTCGTCCGCCTGTATTTTGAATTTCACTGCAACGAGTGCGGCAGCGGCTTCATCGCCGGTTACCTTGCCTGTGCCCCAGCCGGCCTGCTTGAACTTCCCCCAAGCAGTGCAGACTTCGGAAGCGGTTTCAGACTTCGGAAGAGTGGTGTACGGGTTATCGTAACCGATAGCGTCTTCTTTTTCGTCACTGAGACCAAGTAAGAGAGCGACAGGAACATCGGATGTGTAGGTAATGCAGATGCCGGCTGCAGCAGAAGCGTCAACCTCGGAGGCTGCTCTCCCGGCAAGGTTGAAGCCCACTCCGACATACGGCTTGTGGTCCATGGACCCTTGATTCAGGTTAAAGGTGCCGCAAATTCCTTCACACTCGTCAATAACCGGATCAAAGGCTTCGCTGTAATATTCGGTACCGAGCGGAACAGGCCATGTTATGGTGGAGAGTCCCCCCTCTGCGGAATCGTTAAACATGTACCATTCGGCTTCTGCAATACCCGTATTTATTTGGTATTCTAATGCGTAGCCCTCCCAAATGAAGCCTGTTACGCTCAAATCCAGAAACTTGGAACTGCTGGAAACGTCCGCAGAACTACTGGATTCATCGCCGTCGTTGCTTGACTTGGCAACGGAACTGCTGGATTCGTCGATGGCGCTGCTTGACTCGGCCGCAGAACTGCTCGATTCGGATGCGGAACTGCTGGAAGCGGGTGGTTCGCTAGAAGATTCGGGCAAAGCCGAAGAAGACGTGATGGTATCGTCCTGTTCCGTAGTGGCGGAAGAAGAATTGTCATCACCGCAAGCCGCGAAGAAAATCGACAGACCTAAGAGTAGACAAACTTTTGTTTTCATATCACACTCCCCAAAAAGGTTCTTCCCTTAATATATATTAATTTTGCCATCTTTTCTATATTTGTGCCCATGATCAGCATTACCAAGCTCCTGATGGATACCCCGAACTACGGTGACCAGCTGCGTTACGAACCGCGCGCCCACGAATGCAAGAACGGTGTGGCACCCGGTCGCGGCCCCGTGGTGGTGTGGAACTGCACCAAGACCTGTAACCTGAGCTGTGTACATTGTTACGCCCGTTCCGAGGCCATCAAGTACCAGAACGAACTTTCTCACGAAGAGGGTGTCGCCCTCATTGACCAGCTGGCCGCTTTCAACGTGCCCGTTATCTTGTTCAGCGGTGGCGAACCGTTGCTGCGTCCGGACTTCTTTGAACTTGCGAACTATGCGGCGAGCAAGGGAATCCGCCCGACCATCAGCACGAACGGCACCTGCATTACCGAAGACGTCGCCCAAAAGCTCAAGGACATGGGGGTGGGCTACGTGGGTATCAGCCTCGACGGCTGCGAAGCCACTCACGACAAGTTTCGCGGCAAGGAAGGCGCATTTAGGCTTGCCCTTCGCGGCATCCGCAACTGCGTGGCGACGGGCCAGAAGGTGGGACTCCGCTTCACGATCACGCGCTACAACGTGCAGGACCTGAATGCGATTTTCGACCTGCTCGAAAGCGAGAACATCGACCGCGTGTGTTTCTACCACCTGGTTTACAGCGGGCGCGGCTCCGCGATGGTCGCAAACGACCTGAACCACGAAGAGAGCCGCAAGGCGATGGACCTGATTATCGACCGCACGCTCGACTTCAAGAAGCGCGGCATCGACAAGGAAATCTTGACCGTCGACAACCACGCCGACGCCGTTTACCTGTACCTGCGCATGAAACGCGAAGACCCGGCCCGTGCGGCCAAGGTACTGGAACTTATCCAGAGGAACGGTGGCAACCGCAGTGGCATGGCTTTCGGCAACATCGACAGCATCGGCAACGTTCACCCCGACCAGTTTACGCAGTACATCACGCTCGGCAACGTTCGCGAGCGCAGCTTTGGCGAAATCTGGAGCGACGAGAGCAACCCGATTATGGCGGGCCTCAAGAACCGTAAGCCGATTCTGAAGGGACGCTGCCCCAAGTGCGCCTACCTGAACCTTTGCAACGGCAACTTCCGCACCCGCGCCGAAGCTGTCACTGGCGACTTCTGGGAACAGGACCCGGCCTGCTACTTGACGGACGAGGAGATTAATGGATAATTGATAATGGATGATGGATGATGTGAAATTATCAATTATCAATCATCAATTATCAATCGGTTTTTCACTTCTCACTTCACATTGAATATGACAGCCCTTGAACAACATATTATCGATGTGATCCAGGACGTCTTCCCGCTGGAAGAGCGCCCGTACCAGGTGCTTGCGGATATGTTCGGCGCGCAGGGCGAATCAGTCACGGAACAGCAGGTCTTTGAAGCGGTCGAGAATCTCCGCAATACAGGAATCATCCGCCGCATCGGGGGAGTGTACGATTCCAAGAAACTGGGCTTTATCTCTAGGCTTTGTGCCGGCAAGGTCGCTGACATAGACAAGTTCGCCACCGCGGTGAACGCTGTCCCGGCCATCACGCACAACTACGTGCGTACCCACGAATACAACGTGTGGTTTACCGTCATCGCCGAAAGCGAAGCGGAAGTGCAAAAGATTGTAGACGCTCTCTGCGCTACGACGGACTTGCTCGACGTACACGTTCTCTCGGTGACGAAGAAGTTCAAAATCGATACGGTGATGAAATCAGACGAGAGACGAGGGACAAGTGACGAGAGAGGTGGTTCGGCCCTTCGACAGGGCTCAGGGACCTTACCACTAACCGAGAAGAGAGAACTTTCCCTTTCCGACCGTGCCTGTATCCGCGTTGCCTGTACCGATATCCCGCACACGCTCACGCCTTTCAAGGACTGGGGCGTTTCGATTGAAGATCTCCGCGACGATCTCGCCCAAAAGAGGATGCGTCGCTTTGGCGCCATTCTCCGCCACCAGCAGGCGGGATTCGCACATAATGCGATGGTCTGTTTTGACGCGCCCACCGAAGCTGGCGCAGTCCTTGCGCAGAATCCCCACGTCTCGCATTGCTACGAACGGCCCGCGTTCGAAGGCTTCCCGTACACGCTCTACGCCATGATGCACGCACAGTCTTCCGAAGACTTGCAACGTTTCATCAACGAAGCCGCAAAATCCATCGGCAATCTCGATTACGCGGTACTCCATTCCGTGCGGGAACTGAAAAAGACGAGCTTCGCGTTCTTCGCCTAAAAAATTTTAGTTCCAAGCCTGTAGGTAGATTCCCAGGCGGTGCCCGGTCTCGAAGCCGAACAGTGTTCCCTTGTGGATTTCGTAGTTGAGGCCGATGCCGAGGGGGAGCCCGAACAGGTTGAAATACCGCGAGGCGTCGAAAGCGATTTTCATGCCGCGGTATTTGTCCTTCATCTTGCTGTAGGGCTTTGCGAGGTTCTTGTTTTCGGATTCTTCGAAGCGGGTCTGGTAAAGGAACGCTTCCGAAATGCGCCATCCCGTATGGAGCGAATCGTTCCAGCCGAGCTGCCACACGAAAGACGCCTTGAATCCGATTTCGTCACCGGGCTTGTAGTTGTCCTCTTCGATGAACGAATTGTACCGCAATGACGTCCCGACGATGAGGTCACGCGAAACGCGTAAGATCGTGAACGGTTCCATGTTCATGCGGTGGAAGCGATTCTGCTGCGAACCGTCTCCCGGTGGCGTACGCCAGTTGAAGTTCAGCCCGAAGTTCGGGAGGAAAAAGAATTTCGCGCCGACGTAGCTTTCGTTGAATCCGTTCACGTGCAGGTTGCAGTAGTTGTGGATGTAGCCCTCGGTGGAGTATTCGTAGCTGTAGCTCAGGAACCGGTAAGAAAAATCGGTGTAGATGCTGAACGCCTTGATGGGGGCGTATTCTAGCGATACGACCATGTCGCCGCTGTACACATCGTCGTCGAGTTCCGCGACCCCCAGGACCTGGACGTGCGAGGCCGGCGTTTCTACAGGGCGCAGCAGTTCCGCACCCCATGCAACAAGGGGGCTCAGGGCAAATACGATCCAGGGCTTGATTCTCATGTCGTTATAAATATATGAATTTCTTCGTAACTTTTTTATTATATTCAAAAAAGTGATAATATGAGAATTTGTCTGCCAAGATTCCTGGTCCTTGCGGCGCTCCTCCTGGGGGGCTGTTTTTGGGAAACACCCGAAAGCGATCCGGACTACCTGATGCTAGACGATTCCCGTTACCCCTATGCGGGCCTCCCGCGCGTTGTCATCGAGACAGAAGATTTCAGGGAATTACGTGACCGGGAGACGGAATACAAATCGTTCTTTCAGATTTACGGGGATACGGTTCCCGAGACCGATGTTTTGAAATTGACGGTCCGCGGCCGCGGCAATTCCAGTTTCAAGATGCCCAAGTACGGCATGAAGCTGGAATTCGACGAGAAAGTTTCGCTGCTCGGTATGCCGAAGAGCCGCGACTGGGCGCTGATAGCGAATTTCGGCGACAAGACGCACTTGCGCAATTATATGATGACGCGCCTTTCGGAATGGTTGGGCGCGAAGTATACGCCCAAGATGCAGTTCGTGGAACTCTATTTGAACCGCAAGTACATGGGGCTTTACCTGCTCGCCGAAACGGTGAAGGTCGCCAAGAACCGCGTGAACATCGCGGAAAACGATTCGTCCTTCCTGTTCGAGAGGGAAGGTGCTAAAAAGCTCGACCCGCCTTACGTGACTTCGAACGAAGGCAATTCCTTCCACATCAAGTCCCCGAAGAACCTTTCGGAATCTTCGAAACGGATGTTGCTGAACCACTTGAACGCAGTCGAGGGTTACCTTTCCACGTTGATATGGAACTCGAACAACCATATCGAGAAATGGTTTGACTTGGACGACTACCTGCTCTATTATTGGGTCCAGGAATATTCAAAGAACGAGGACGGCAATTTTTCGAGGAGCATCTTTATGACGTGGGAGAAGGGGGGGGTCATCCACTTTGGCCCGCTCTGGGATTTCGACCTCGCCTTCGGTAACGAGTCGTACGAGCAGAACCAGGGGCCGGATGACTGGTATATCCGCCGTTACCGCTGGAATAGGCTCATTTTCAAGGATTCGGTTGTTCAACGCCGCGCCCGCTCGTATTGGAAAGAGCACCGCCGCGAATTTAAGGCGCTGATTGACAGCATCCCCGTGTACGAAAAAATCATCCATAAGGCAATCGATAACGAGTACCGGCGCTGGCCTATACTTCAGAATAAGGAAAATTGGGCGCTCAAGGCCCCTTATGACACCTACCGGGAGGCGGTGGATGATATGAAAAATTGGATGAAAAAGCGTTATAAATGGATTGAAGAGAACTAAAAAACCTTATTTTAATGCTATTTTATGAATAGGTAAATTTTAAGGATAATCCCATGATTTGGAGTCGTCTATTCTTTTTCTTGTTTGTTGTCGTTTCGATTGCTTTTGCACAGACGGCTCAACCAACAGCGGAAGCCTTGAACCCCGAACAACCTCAGCCGGCCACAGCAATGCAGCAGGAGTCGGCGTCGGGCCAGCCGGTGGTGACCATGCAACCGGAGGCACCCAAGCCTATCGGCACGGACAGCTCCGCGACGATTTCCGTGTTCATCAAGAGTTCCGAAGATATCCGCGCCTTGCGTGACGACTTGAAAACTTTGCAGACCATGGCCGGCGGTTCCAATGCCGGGGTCGATTCCCTCTTGAAGCGTGCGAACTACATTGCCGAGATGAACGACCGATGCGCTTCGGTCTCGATCAACGAAGTCCTGGATACGACTTGCGGACACTTCTATGAAGTAGAACTACCCGCCTTCGAAAACAAGTATATGGAATTGACTGGAGAAATCCGCCTGGGCTCGATGCACATGGCCACGAACCTGCAGGAGCGAATTCACCAGTTGGCTAGCTGTACCGACGCCTTGACGAGCATCATTGTGAGCCGCGACCAGCTGCTCCGCCTTCAGGGTAACATGTATTTGGAACCGATTAACTTCGAAGGTGATTTCGATGCCGAGTTCAGGTTCTCTCTCGGTTACGATCCGGCCAAGCTGAACCAGCAACAGCGCCTCGCTAACCTCTGGATTGAAAAGTGCGGCGGGATTATCTTGCGCCAGACCGGCGAGGAATTCGCTCCGGTATTTATCGCGTCGCTCAAGGCGAAGAACGACTCCCTCAGAAAGGCCGGTTCCAACGTGAAACTCATGGTCAACAAGAAGGTCCTGGGAATCCGCGTCGATATGCGCCGCCCCATGAAGGGTGCGTACTATTTGAACGGCGTCAGCCTGTTCGAAAAGACTTTGTCTGCGGACAAGGGGTCTTCTATCTTGAAGTTCGATATCAAGAACAAGAAGGCTATCTTGAGCCAGCCGGCCGATGCGAACATCGAAACGTTCAAGGGCCGCCAGACGTTCACCAAGCTCAAGAAACCCGAGATGATCGGTCGCTGGGTCTGGGATTCCGAAAAGTTGCCGGAAGAAGTCGTTCAGGCGAGCCCGGATGAATCCGAAACGATGACGGCCGAAGATTCCCTCGCGTTGAAGAACGATGCGGCGGAACTGGAACAGGCCTTGCAAGAAGAACGTGACCGCGTCGACGAGTTGAAAAAGCAGAAGGCTGCGGAAGAGGCGGCTGCTAAGGCTGCGGAAGGTGACGGTAAAAAGTCCGGAATACACTGGATCCCGCTGGCGATTTCCGGTGCGGTACTGGTAGGCGGTGCTGTCGTGGCTGTCCTTTTCAACGACAAGGCGAAGAAAGAGAAGGAAGCTTTCGACGACGAACTTGCTCAAGGGGACGCAAGCAACTATAGTGACCATAACGACAATGCCCAGAAGTATCAACGTAATAGAATGATTGGTATCGGCGCTGCTGCATTAGGCGGCGTGGGTGTTGTGCTTTCCTTTGTATTCTGAGGTCGGTATGAAAAAGTTTATCCTCTACATCTCGATTCCGCTCATGTTGGCCGTGTTGGCCTGTACGGATTACAGCGGTGAAATTGAAAGCGCTTACGATGAGTTTAACGAATCCCTTAATGTTAATAATACGGGAATCCCTTGTGGTGATGTATGGTGTGGTCCCTTGAAAGACACGACTGCTCACATCGGGAAATCTGTTGGTAGTATTTATGCTTATGTTGATCATAATGATGGCGGAGTATCGAATTTTTTATGGTCTACAGGAGAAACGGGAGTGTTGACGTCATCTGCTATTGAATCAATGGACAAAACAATTTTTGGTATAGCAGGGAACTATGTCTTAGAAGAAAAGACTGTTAATGACGATGGCTATCTTGGCGTATCCTTTGATCTAGGGGGAATTCATAACCTTCGGGAATGGCCAGGGCTTTGTGTGGTGTATTATTCGACCTCTCCATTATGGCTTCAGATTTATTTCCCGGATACGGAGAACAAAACGACGTATAATTGGGCAATGCCCCGTGCAAAGTTGCCAGCTGCTACATCGGGAACGTATGAAGTTCACGATGTTGCATGGGACGATTTTGATTTCCCGAAATGGTCGAAATATAAAGGAACCGGTTTAGAGTATCCACTCTCGACGGCGGCTAAAATTGAATTGAAGTTTCAGACCGATATGTCGGATTTTTCTGGAAATTTTGTTTTTTATTCCATCGGTCGTCACGGATCCTGCAAATAAGCGGGCTTGACAATCTTTTTTCTATCTTTGAGCCATGCGCAAAATCTACATGGCCGGCATGAGCCACAAGGTGGCCGAAATCGCAATCCGCGAGAAGTTCTACATCCCGATGGATGTCAAGACGTCGGCGCTTTCAAATTCCCCGTTTGACGAACTCCTGGTTCTTGCGACCTGCAACCGCACCGAAATCTATGCGGCGTCGGACCGTGAAATCGCCGAAGAGGAACTCGTGCGGTACGTTTGCGGCTTGGCGGGGCAGGATTACGATAGCTTTGCGAAATTCTTCTACTTCAAGGCAGGTGACGAAGTCGCCCACCACGTGATGAACGTCTGCGCGGGGCTTGATTCCGTGGCTGTGGGCGAAGACCAGATATTGCACCAGATTGGGCGTGCCTACGAGACGGCCCACCAGCTGAATGCGACGGGCAATACCCTGAACAAACTGTTCCAGGGAGCAATCCACACGACCAAGCGCATCAAGACGGAGACGAACCTGAGCAAGCTCAGCTGCAACATCCCGTTCTTGGCGATGAAGCAGGTGCAGAAGACTTTTGACGACCTGGAAAACCGCACGGTGTACATTGTGGGCCTTGGCGAGATGGGCTCCCTGATGCTCAAGTACGTGCAAGAAAATACGACGAAGATTTTTGCGAGCAGCCGTACGTTCGCGAATGCGGAAAAATATGCGGACGTGCTTACGCCCGTAAAGTTGGAAGACCGTTACAAGGTGATGGGACAATGCGACGTGGTTATCCTGTGCAGCATTTGCCAGGAACCGCTCGTTACGAAGGAAAATCTTGAAAAGATCGAGAACAAGCCGCGCCTCGTTATCGACCTCGGAAGCCCGCGCAATGCGGAAGCTTCTATCGGTAGCTTCCCCGGCGTAGACTATGTTTGCGTCGACGACCTCGAAAAGATTGTTTCCGAAAACCGCCGCCTCCGCATGGAAGAACTCGTGGCGGCGCAGAAGATTTTGAAGGAAGGTATCGACGAATTCCTGCAGTGGTACAGCATGGACGAAGTTTCGAAACAGGTGAGCCTGCATGCGGAACGGATGGTGAGTGCGGCGAACGAGGAATCCGAAAAGCTGTTGCGTTCCATGCCGGGCCTGCCCGAAGAAGACCGCAAGCGCATCGCCATGATGTACGAACGCTTCGCCAAGAAGATGGCGAACGATTACCTCTACAAGGTCAGGGCGTCGAATACGCCCGAAGAGGTGCAGGTGTTCCTCAAGTGTTTAGAAAAGTCTGGAGGTGCCTCGTGAGCGAAAAGCTGCGCATCGCTAGCCGTAAGAGCGCCCTTGCCGTGGCGCAGACGACGCTTGCCGCCACAGCCCTCGGTGTGCCATTCGAACTCGTCACTATGACGACCGAGGGCGACCGAAGGCTCGACAAGTCCCTTGCGAGCTTCGGTGGCAAGGGCGTGTTCATCAAGGAACTCGAGGTCGCGCTTCTCGAGAACCGCGCCGACATCGCGGTCCACAGCCTTAAGGACATGCCTGCCGAAGTCCTCCCGGAATTCAAGCTCGCCGCCGTCCTCAAGCGCGAAGACCCGCGTGACGCGTTTATCGCGAAGGGCGGTGCTACGGGAATCAAGTTTATGGATTTGCCCGCCGGAGCCCGCGTCGGTACCGGCAGCATCCGCCGTGTGGTGCAGCTCAAGGCTTTGCGCCCCGATATCGAATACGTGCCTATCCGCGGTAACATCCAGACGCGTCTTTCCAAACTCGAGGAACTCGACGGTGTGGTTTTGGCGGCCGCGGGCCTCAAACGCATGGGACTTGCCGACCAGGTGACGGAATATTTCGATACCCATGAGGTATTGCCCGCCTCGGGCCAGGGCATTCTGGCGATAGAGACCCTCGCGAAAGAATCAGACGAAATCGCCGCCGTCCTTTCTCGCGTCAATCACGTTCCGACCTATTGTATCGCCGTCGCCGAGATGGCCTTCTTGAAGGCGCTCAATGCCGGCTGCCAGTTCCCTGTGGCGAGCTTTGCTGAATTTGCGAATGATTCGCAAATTATGGAAATCTGCGGAATTTACTGGGATGAGCAAAGCAAGCGCATGCTCAAGGCTGAGCACAGCGGCCCGGTTACATCGGTCGAAGCGGCTCGCGAAGCGGGAATCGCCCTCGCGGGTAAAATCCGCGCTCAACTTTAGTGCAGTGCGTTTAAGCTGCACGTCATATTTCTAATTTTTGTGCGCAATGAGTGGAACTGTTTATTTGATTGGTGCGGGTCCGGGTGATCCGGGACTCTTGACTTTGCGCGGGAAGGCCGTGCTCGAGAAAGCCGACGTGGTGGTGTACGACCGCCTCGTTTCGCCCGCAATCCTCGGATTCTGTAACCCGAAAGCCAAGATGGTCGACGTGGGCAAGATGCCGACGCACCACAAGGTCAAACAGTCCGAAATCAACAAGCTTTTGGTGCAGTTTGCTGTCGAATATCCCGATGGCGTGATTGCGCGCCTCAAGGGCGGCGATCCGTTCGTGTTTGGCCGTGGCGGCGAAGAAGCCTTGGAACTGGTGTCCGCCGGCGTGGAATTCGAGGTGATTCCGGGCATCACTTCCGCAATCTCGGTGCCGGCTTATGCGGGAATCCCCGTGAGCCACCGCGGCATCGCCACGAGCTTCCATATCATCACCGGGCACGAAAAGGCGGAATCTAACGGCGAACTTTCG
>Ga0310786_10012668_pt1 | contig 10431 bp, 8 predicted proteins | sample AusTroGonzalo_MG_FD_203881 | JGI IMG/M metagenome (GOLD analysis project Ga0310786, IMG submission 203881) | Bovine rumen microbial communities from tropical cattle in Woodstock, Queensland, Australia - Gonzalo_03 (v2) (version 2) | ecosystem: Host-associated > Mammals > Digestive system >... | reverse complement strand
CGTACCGGCGGGCAGCGCGGGCTGATGCGGCGTTCATCGGGTTGCGTTCCAGGATGTCGCAATACTTGAAGGCCATCGCCCGGTTTCCCGAGGCGAGGTTGTATTTGATGAGCTGGCGCAACGTGCCCAGGCTCATGCCGTGTGGCGTAGTGCAGGCGGTCTGGAACGCGTGGTGGATGGCTTCGTTCGTGCAGCCGAGGCATTCGGCGTTCATCTGTGCGAAATAATAGCCATGGCGGGTGATCTCGCCTTCCAGATCGAGGTCCTGCGGCCCCGTAACGGGATAACGGAACAGGTTCTCGGGCAGTTTGCCCATCTCGCTCCAGGCCAGCAGGGCGTAGGGGATGAGTACGGCATCCTTCTCTGCAGCGTCGGGCGTTGCCGCTGCGACGACCTTATGCCACTGGTAAGTGCGGGTTGCGTACTGCACGCGGGCCCAGCGCTCGGCTTCGCGGCTGGCAGGCAGCAGTGCGACAACAAGCAGCCCTGAGAAGATGACCACGGCCAGAGGAATCTGGATGCGCCGAAGGAACAGCCGGAGCAGCAGGAAGCAAAGCGTGGCTGCCAGCGCAACCAGTGCGGGGCCGACCCAGACAATGCGGTAGAATTGCGCGATGAAGTCGCCGGCGAGCGTCAGCAGAGGCTGCGGACCGTTCCACAGCTCGGTCCAGTAGTCGGGCGTGTTAAGGAACAGGCTGAAATATTCTTTCTGCAGGAAAGAGTAGCGGCGCAGGAAGAATTCTACGGCGAAAACGGCTGCGAAAAGCAGCACCGGGACCAGGCGGTCCTTCAGGGTTTTCTTGCGGCTCATCGCTTGTCCTCCTTGCTCAGGTTCTGGGCTGCGTCTTCCTGCGGGAAGAGACCGGCGATGGCCTCCTGGCGGTCGGGGACGCGCCCGGTGATGAATTCGGGAATGTTGTAGGATTTGAGGCGCAGCTGGTTCTCATCCGGGTCCTCCTGCGGCAGCAGGAAAGGCTTGGTGAAATGTCCGTCGCCATCGAAATGGCTGAGGAACAGGCGGGTGTAACGACCGTCCAGCCGGCGGCTGGAGAAGACCACCCAGCTGCCGTCGCTCGACCAGCTGTGGTAACTGTCGGATTCGCCACTGTTCAGCTCCGTGGCCGGGTGCATCTGACCCGTTTCCAGGTCAAGCAGCCAGAGTTCAGCCTCGCGGTGCCAGATGGGGAAGGTTCCGAAACGAGCAATGGTCAGCAACAGCCACTTGCCGCTGACGCGGGGGAACGAGCAGGAGAGTGAATCGCTGCCCCAGATTTCGCGGGGTTCGCCGGCCAGGGTTCCTTCGGCGAAGGGCGCAGCCATCAGCCGGTAGTGCACCTGGCCGCGTGACTGCGGAATATGTTTCGGGTCGACCGCCTCGCACCAGTAAAGAGTACATCCGTCGGGTGACCACGCGGGGAAGGTCTCGAGACGGTCTTTCGTTTCGACCAGCATCTGCACCGAATCGGTGGCCGAGTCGTAGACAATCAGGTCTGATTCGGTGTCATAGACCTCGACGGGCTGCTGATTGCGGATGGTGAAGCACTGGCGGGTTTCGTTGGAAGAGAAGACGACGTACCGTCCGTCCGGGTTCCAGGCGGGGTAGGTGCCCTGCCGCTGCGGTCCGACCGTGGCCAGGTTGAGGAGGTGGACTTCGTCGCCGTCGGCGAAGACCGTTCCGCCGCCCTTTCCGCGAGCGTGGAAGAGCATCCGCTCGGGTGACCGTCCCGCGAAAGTATGGCAATTTACGCAGCCCAGGTTGTTGGCCCGGTTGGTCACGATGGGCGACTCGTCATAACTTCCCAGCTCCCGCTGGTAAAGGCCCATGTTGCGCCAGCTCTCGTAGCCGGGCTCGATGAGGCGGTATGCGATGTAGGGGTCGATCGGGTCGTGGGAAAAGTAGATGGGGAAGGGGGCGTAGCGGACGCCGACGCGGTCGCCGCGCCGCCAGGCGCTGACGGTAGTCCACAGCGTGTCGCCCTCGCGCCGCTGTTCCGCCCGGAACTGACGGCCGTCCTCCATCCGGAAGGTGAGCGGAGCGATGCCCTCGGGCACCGTCACGCCGGCATAGTCCGGGAAAATGGGCGGCCAGACGGCCTGCTCCTCGAATGAGCGCGGGCTGCAGGACGTCGCCAGCAGCAGGACCGCGGAAAGGAACAGGAGCGTGTATTTTCTGTACATGATTTCAGAGGTGATTTGACAGCCAAAGATACGATTTTTTTGTCTTTTCAGGCCGTTTTTCGTATTTTCGTAGATTGAACGCATTTCCTCACGGGACAAATATTGAAAAAACGATACGTTATGTCTGCAACTACACAAGCTACTGTACAAAAGACAACCCTGCGTGATTCGGCGGCCATGCGCTGGATCGCGCTCCTGCTCCTGGCGCTGGGCATGTTCTGTGCCTACATCTTCATGGATATCCTCTCGCCGATCAAAGACCTGATGGAAGAGACGCGCGGATGGGACTCCAAGGCCTTCGGCACGATGCAAGGCTCGGAAACCTTCCTCAACGTTTTCGTCTTCTTCCTGATTTTCGCGGGTATCATCCTCGATAAGATGGGCGTCCGCTTCACGGCCGTGCTTTCGGGCGCCGTGATGCTGGCGGGCGGCCTGATTAAGTACTACGCCGTCAGTCCCATGTTCATGGGCAGCGGCATGGAGCATTGGTTCACCGAGAACCTCAACTGGCACACGGGCGTCGGTTTCATCGACGACATTCTTCCGTTCTATCTCGGGATGCCAGCTTCCGCAAAACTGGCGGGGTTGGGCTTCATGATCTTCGGCTGCGGTTGCGAGATGGCCGGCATCACGGTGAGCCGTGGTATCGTCAAGTGGTTCAAAGGGCGTGAGACGGCACTGGCAATGGGCTCCGAGATGGCCCTTGCCCGCCTTGGTGTCGCTACATGCATGATCTTTTCGCCCTACTTCGCCCGTCTGGGCGGCAACATCGAAGTATCGCGTTCGGTGGCTTTCGGTGTCGTACTGCTCTGCATCGCACTGATCATGTTCATCACCTATTTCTTTATGGACAAGAAGCTGGACAGCCAGACCGGTGAAGCGGAGGAAAAGGACGATCCGTTCAAGGTGTCCGATATCGGCAAGATCCTTTCCAGCCTCGGTTTCTGGCTTGTGGCCCTGCTCTGCGTGCTGTATTACAGCGCCATCTTCCCGTTCCAGAAATACGCGGTCAATATGCTGCAATGCAACCTGACCCTCTCCGAGCCCGCTGCCGGAAGCTTCTGGGCTGGCGAGGCTGTGACCATCGTGCAGTACATCATCATGCTGGTGGTGGCCGTATGTGCCTTCTCAAGCAACTTTATGAAAAAGAACAAGGGCTTGAAGCTCGGACTGATGGCCCTCGCCGTCGTGGCGCTGGTGGTCTATTGCATCATGGGCTTCAAACGTGGTACGGCCGAAACCATTTTCGCTGTATTCCCGTTGCTGGCCGTTGCCATCACACCCATCCTCGGCAGCTATGTGGACCACAAGGGCAAAGCGGCATCGATGCTCGTGCTGGGCTCGCTGCTGCTGATCATTTGCCACCTGACCTTCGCTTTCGTGCTGCCGCAGTTCAAGGGTAACGCCGTCGGCGGAACGGTCGTGGCTTACGCCACCATCCTGGTGCTCGGTGCATCGTTCTCGCTCGTGCCTGCGGCCCTCTGGCCCTCCGTGCCGAAGCTGGTGGACGAGAAGATTATCGGCAGTGCCTACGCGCTGATCTTCTGGATTCAGAACATCGGCCTCTGGCTCTTCCCGATCCTTATCGGCAACGTGCTGACCAAGACCAATGCGCCTGGAACCGGCCCCGACGAGCTCAACTATACCTGGGCCCTCGTCATGCTGGCGAGCCTCGGCGTGGCCGCACTGCTTATCGGCCTCTACCTCAAGGTGGTTGACCGCAAGAAGCACCTCGGCCTGGAAGAACCCAACATCAAGATCGATTAATCCATAGATTATGGCTACTGATACCAAAAACCTGAAGACGAGCCGGGTCGCCTGCTGGCTGGCGCTGGCCTGCCTCGTGGTGCCGATGTTCGGCTCCTACTTCTTTGACGACATGTTCTCCACCGTGTCGCAGATTTTCAAGAATCCGGAGATGCTGCAGCTCGGCTGGAACTCCCAGCAGTTCGGCTTTTATGCCGGCGGCTATTCGTTCCTCTGCGTGTGGGGCGGCCTCATCATTTGCGGTGTCCTCCTCGACAAGTTTGGCGTACGGATCATCGGTTCCGTATTTGTGGGACTCATGGTCTTGGGCGCCGGCATCGTAACGGCGGCCATCTCGGCCCCGGGCCTGACGGCTGGTTCGTCGCTGACCATCGCGTACATAGGCTGCATGCTTTTCGGCCTGGGCAGTGAGATTGCCGGCGTGGCGGTCACGCGTTCCATCGCCAAGTGGTTCAAAGGCAAGAACGTGGCGCTGGCCATGGGTCTGCAGCTGGCCATCGCCCGCATTGGTACGGGACTGGCGATGCTGCTTTCCCCGGTTCTGGTGCTGAAGAACCATGTGGAAGGAACGATGTTAACCCTTTCCGAGACCAATCGTCCCGCCATCGTAGGTCTTATACTGCTGTTCATAGGTGCCATCCTCTGGGCCATTTTCGTGGCAATGGATGCGAAATATGACCAACAGCAGGGCATCGCAACGCAGCGCGGCGAGGTGAAGGAGGAGGACAAGTTCAAGTTCTCCGACATCCTGAAGGTGCTCGGCAACCCGCGTTTCATCATGATCGCGCTCCTGTGCGTCTTTTTCTACTGCTGCGTCATCAGCTTCAAGAAGTTCGGAACCTCGATCATCATCCCGCGCTTCGGCCTGGATGCTTCCACGGCCAGCGTGATGATCTCGATGATCGCCTTCGCCCCGGTGATCTTCACGCCGCTCTTCGGCGCGCTGGTCGATAAGGTGGGCAAGGCTACGACCTGGATGATTACCGGCGCCGTCATGGTGTTCTGCGCCCATCTGTGCATCGGGTTCGCGCCGAGCGTGCCGTTCTACGGGTATGCGGCCATTGTTCTCCTGGGTATCGGCTATTCCCTCGTGCCCTCAGCCATGTGGCCTACGGTGCCGAAGATCATTCCCGAGAAGAACCTTGGTACGGCTTATTCGATGATCTACTGGATCCAGAACATGGGCATGATGCTCGTCCCGATCATCGTCGGCTCTATCATGAAGAAGAATACCGGTGACGATATCCGCGCAGCCGTCCACTCGGAGTACGTGTTTATCTCGCTGGGCGTCGTCGCTATCTGCGTCGCCGTTTGCCTCTTCTTCAATTCGAAGCAGCACCCTGAATTGAAGATCGACCGGCCTTCGAAGGAGGTTGCCTGATCGATATGAAAAGGCTTCTTCTGATTTTGCTCTTCTTCCTCGTGGCGGGTTGCTGCGGTGAGCAGAAGCCTCGGCCGCAGGCGGGACATGTCATCTTCATCGGCGTTGACGGCGTGTCTACGCCGGCGTTCAAGGACCCGGCACTGCTGGCGCGGATGCCCCATGTCAAAATGATGATGGAGCAAGGCGCCTATACGCTCGGCAAGCGCTCCGTGATGCCTTCGGCATCGGCCATCAACTGGGCTACTATTTTCAACGGACTGCCGACGGAGCAGCATGGCTATGCGCACTGGAACTCGAACAGGCCGGAGATTCCGGCGGTGCTCGACAATGGCCGCGGCATGCCTCCGACCCTCTACACGCTGCTGCGTGAGCAGCGGCCGGAAGCAGAGTCGGGTTGCGTCTACAATTGGGATGGCATCGGCCCGCTGCTGGACACGACGGTTATCGACTACCATCTTTACGACCCGGGCTATCACATCCCGGACGGATACACGATGGAAGGCTACACGAACGAGCGTGCCGTGAAATACATCCTGGAAAAGAAGCCTACGCTCTTTACGTTCTACATCGGCGACGTGGATGAAGTCGGCCACCGTTGCGGCTGGGATACGCCGGAGTATTATGATTGCCTGGAGGAGACCGACCGGTGTGTAGGCCTGATCCTTCAGGCTGCCAAGGATGCCGGTATCTACGACGACACGATTTTCGTCTTTTCGTCCGACCATGGCGGCTCCGACAAGGGCCACGGGCAACTTCAGATGCTGCATCTGGAGACGCCTTTTGTGCTTTACGGAAAGAATATCCGTCAGGGCTATGAACTTGCGTACCCGATGATGCAGTACGACCTGCCGGCCACGCTGGCCTACGCCCTTGGCCTCAGGATCCCGGATGAATGGCGTGGCCGTCCGATGACGGCGATGTTCAAATAACCACAAAGAGAGCCGCCCTTCCGGACGGCTCTCTTTCATATGCAATCGGCCGTATAATAAGTCGCTATCAGGCGACCGCCGGAGGCCGGTACTTTGCTAGACTTTTGGGGCAGAGCTCCAGTATAAGTCAGAAAGGTAAGTCGTCTGTTCCCTCGTCGTTGAGATCGGCGGGGTTGACCATCGGGGTCGTGGGCTGGTGCTGCTGTGCGGGGGTGTGCGTCTGGGCAGGGGCGGAATAACCGCCACCGTAAGCCGGCTGTGCCGGAGCGCCGGCGACAGGGCCGTCTGCCCTACGGCCAAGCAGCTGGATGCTGTCGGCCTGAATTTCCGTGACATAGCGTTTCTGGCCGTTCTGGTCATCCCAGCTCCGGCTGCGAATCTTGCCTTCTACATAGATTTGGCTGCCCTTGCGGATGTAATTCTCCGCCAGGTCTGCCAGTTGGCGCCATGCAATGACGGTGTGCCACTCCGTCAGCTCGCGCATTTCTCCATTTCTGTCCCGATAGCGCTCACTGGTGGCCAGCGTGATAGTGGCGACAGCCGCCCCGCTTTCCAGATGACGGACTTCGGGATCCTTCCCTACGTTTCCAATCAATAATACTTTATTCAGTGCCATAATACCTTAAAATTTGGGGTTAAATATACGGAATATTCCGCAAAGTAGCCCCATTTTTTCAAGAAAGATGACGGACGCCGCCGCAGGGGGCGTGCTGAAGGCTTCTGTGCCGGTTTTACATGGATCGGGCGCCTGTAGCAGCGCCGTCATCTACGTACTGGCAGGGAGTAATCTACAGTTTCAAGGAGCCGATCAGGAAGGTACGCTCCCGGTTGAGCCTTGTCACCCAGTCCTTCAGGTATCCCTCAAGCGGAGTGTTATGTTCCAGACCCAGCTTGCGCCGTATCTCCTTCCGCTTGTTGTAGAAGGTCTGTTCGTGTTCGAAGCCACAGACTTTACAGATGGTGCCGGGATCCATGCCGATGACCAGCATCGCGCAGATGCTCCTTTCGTGTCCGGTCAGCTCAGGGTACTGTCGGACCAGTGTCGTGATGAATCCGGAACAACAGAAGTCGGCCAGGCGTACGAATACTTCGCGGAGTGATTTTCCCTCCCCCCGCTTGGACCGCAGAATGAGATGGAGACGCTTGGCCAGCAGGTATTCGCTGTCCCCGCTGATTGCCGCGGCATTGACGATATCGACGAGTAAATCCAGCAGTTCCCGGGCTGCTTTATTCAGCCGCTCCTGCTCCCTTAAATAGCCGGAAAGAAACTGTTGCCGCCTGCGTTCCCGGAGGGTTATCTGCCGGCGGAACCAGAAATAGGCGAGGCCGGAGCCAGCCGCAAAAAAAAGAAATAGAAATAGTATTTCATAATATAGAGAGTTGGGCACAGTATGCCTGTAAGCACGCTTCGTCGGGCTCTCTTTCCGTCATCAGGCGGTAGCCGGAAACAGCTTGCCGCGCCAGCCATTCCAGGCCGGAAATGTAATTTGCCCCTTCTGCCACGGCTCGCTCCCTGAGGCAGGGATCCTTGTAGTTGGCCTCAATCACGGTCCGTCCGGCCAGGGGCAGCGTATCCGCCAAGTCAATTTTCACGGGAATTGCGTAGATAAACACGTCAAACGCGTCCTGGTGGGCCTTTACCTGTTCGAGTCGCATCGGAATCATACCGCCCCCCGTGAAGCAGAAATCGCGAGCCTTGCGGAAGTCACGGTTGGCCACCGAAACCGACATCCGCAGCTTGAGCGCAGCCAGCGCGGCGGCTTTTGCCGCCCCGCCGCAACCGATCACCAGCACCCGTGTCCGGCGGCCCGGGACGGCCAGCGGGCGCAGCAGTTCCTGCAGCGCCCAGAAATCGGAATTGTAGCCATAGAGTTTTCCCTCTTTCCGGCGGACGATGTTCACGGCATAAAGCTCCCGCGAAATGGTGTCCGCGATGTCCACCCTGCGAAATGCGTCCCCTTTGTACGGCGCAGTCACGTTGATGGCGTCGTAGCCGCCTAGGAAGCGTTGCCAGGCGCTGTCAAAATCGGCCTCCTCGATCAAGTCGTAAGAGAAGTCTTGTGTGTCGGGATAAGCGGCCTTGAACAGGGCCGGGCTCAGGCTGTGGGAAATGGGATAGCCGATCAATCCGAATCGTTTCATAAAGCTGCTATTGGTTCGCGTTCCGCTGCCGTACGGCCTCGAAGGCCAGGATGGCCGCGGAAACCGAGATATTGAGCGAATCCATCATCCCGGCCATCGGGATGCGGATATGTGCGTTGGCGTGCCCGCGCCAGAAAGGCGAGAGGCCCTTGTCCTCCGTGCCGAAAACCAAGGCGGTCGGCCGGACCATATCGGTATCGTAGTAGAGTTTCGAGTCTTGCAGTTGCGCCGTCAAGATGCTGATACCGTGCGCTTTCAGCCAGGAACAAGCATCTTCGGACGAGCAGGCGACGGTGGGGACGGAGAAGATTGCGCCGAGGCTGGCCCGGACGGTATTCGGGTTGTAAAGGTCCGTGAGCGGGTCGCAGACCAGAACGGCGTCGGCGCCGGCGGCATCGGCCGTGCGTAGCACCGCACCAAGGTTGCCGGGCTTCTCTACGCCTTCCAGAACCAGGATCAGTGGCGAAGGCGAGAGGGTAAGGCTCTCCAGCGTCCTCTCCTGCATCCGCATCACTGCCACTACACCTTCCGTACCGCCACGGTACGCGATTTTCTCGTAGACCTCCGCACTGATGCGGAAATCCGGCTCCGGCAGTTCCGGCAGCGAAAGGTCTTCGCGGATGTAGAGCGTTTCGGTTTCGAATCCCGCCGCACGGGCGCGCAGATACTCGCGCACACCCTCAACGACAAAGAGCCCGCGGGCTCTCCGCTCGCGGGACTTCGTCTCAAGGGCGATCAGGTCCTTGATCTTTGGGTTTTGGCAGGAAGTAATCATTCCGGACGCATCTGCGGGAAGAAGAGCACATCCTGGATGGTGGTGGAGTTGGTCATCATCATCGTCAGTCGGTCGATGCCCATACCCAGGCCGGAGGTCGGCGGCATGCCGTATTCCAGCGCACGGACGAAGTCCATATCGATGTACATCGCCTCGTCGTCGCCCGCATCCTTGAGCTTCACCTGGTCGTTGAAGCGGCCGAGCTGGTCGATCGGGTCGTTCAACTCGCTGTAGGCATTCGCCAGTTCCTTGCCGTTGACAAAGAGCTCGAAACGCTCGGTCAGTGCCGGGTTTTCGCGGTGACGCTTGGTCAGCGGGCTCATCTCCACCGGGTAGTCGATGATGAAGGTCGGCTGTACCAGATTTTTCTCGCAGTACTCACCGAAGATGGCGTCGATGAGCTTGCCCTTGCCCATCTCGGGCTTGATGGGGACGTTCAGCTTCTTGCAGGTCTCGCGCAGCTGCGCCTCGTCCATTCCTGCGATGTCCACGCCGGCGTATTCCTTGATGGCGTCGAGCATCGGGAGCTTGCGGTACGGCGCCTTGAATTCGATCTCATTACCCCAGACGTCGAACTTCGTCTTTCCGTTGATAGCGACGGCGATGCGCTCGAGCATCGTTTCGACAAAGCGCATCATCCACTTGTAGTCTTTGTAGGCCACGTAGATTTCCATGCAGGTGAACTCGGGGTTGTGGGTGCGGTCCATGCCCTCGTTACGGAAGTCCTTCGCGAATTCGTACACGCCCTTGAAGCCGCCCACGATCAGGCGTTTCAGGTACAGCTCGTTGGCGATGCGCAGATAGAGCGGGATATCTAGCGTGTTGTGGTGCGTGATGAACGGACGGGCCGTCGCGCCACCCGGAATGGACTGCAGGATCGGCGTTTCGACTTCAAGGTAGCCGTGCTCGTTGAAATATTCGCGCATCGTGCCGATGATCTTCGTACGTTTCTCAAACACTTCGCGGACCTGCGGGTTGACGATCAGGTCGACGTAACGCATGCGGTAGCGGAGCTCGGGGTCGTTGAAGCCGTCGTGGACGGTGCCGTCCGCATCGGTTTTGACGATGGGGAGGACGCGGAGCGATTTGCTGAGCACGGTGAGTTTTTTCGCATGGATCGAGAGGGCCCCGGTCTGCGTGATGAAGGCGAATCCTTCGATGCCGATGATGTCACCGATGTCGAGGAGTTTCTTGAAGACGGTGTTGTACATCGTCTTGTCCTCATCCGGGCAAATCTCGTCGCGCTTGACGTAAAC
>Ga0310786_10012667_pt1 | contig 10431 bp, 11 predicted proteins | sample AusTroGonzalo_MG_FD_203881 | JGI IMG/M metagenome (GOLD analysis project Ga0310786, IMG submission 203881) | Bovine rumen microbial communities from tropical cattle in Woodstock, Queensland, Australia - Gonzalo_03 (v2) (version 2) | ecosystem: Host-associated > Mammals > Digestive system >... | reverse complement strand
ATAATTATGATACTAAATATGGAAAGTACATGACGACTTATAGCTATTTATGCAGTGACAAACAGCGATTAGGAGCCCATGAGATGGTTAACCTGAACCAATATGACAACGGTAATGCTAATACGCCTTATATGCATCGCTCGAGTGAAATGCGATGTGTGAGGTTCTTAGGCATTGATTCATATAAAGATGGAAATGATATTGGGTATGATAATGGGAGTGGTTCTGTTGATTGGACGGAAGATCATATTCTCCCGCCAATCTACAAATACCATGAAAGTGAAAGGGTCTTTGAAATGAAATATCTTGACCATAGGAGTACCCGTGAAGGTATTTATAGAACGTTTGAGGAATTGGACGACCACTCTTCTTTCTCGCCTACAAACCGCCCTTACCTGGCATTCAAGGTGGCAACAGATCTTGCCAGTATCGAGAAGAATGGGATTACACAGTATTATTTGGATAAGAATCAAGCAGTAAAGCCTCTTTTGGAGTATTCGAATCAATCAAGTCCTTGCAGGACTTATGTTGAAGCAACGAATTCGACTGATGTTAATGATAGGACAGCCTGGCGTATTCCCAATCAGATGGAATTGGCTATCATTATGCTTTACTTGCGTGACCAGGATCAAAACCACCTGGCTAAAGACAATGGAAATAATCTTATGCCTTATTATGGGGAAAATCCAAATATTCCCAACAAAGATATTCGTTATTTCAGTAAAACTACTTGGGACTTCACGCCAAGAGGGCCAAAGAGCACCGTGTGGGGTCGTGTCTCTTGTATCAGATGGGATAGTGGACAATGGAAAATGACCTCTACGGAGGTAGCATTTGAAAGTAATAGTGGTACTACAATGCAGAATGTTAAGTGGAGTAATACAAAATCCACCGCTGATATGATTATCCGCTGCGTGAAAGACTGGGATCTATAGGCGAAAACCTAACTGTGTACTGTGTACCTGTGTACCTACAATTACGCCTACAACGATTCAAATAATTACTTAAACTCCGATAAAATGCAGAAATGATTTGTCAGCATCATTAAATTATAATTCCAAATTGCTTAGAGCATATAGTGGAACGATGTCAACGTGCCGTTGCTCGAAATTCTCTTCAGGGTCATAGTAGTCAAACTGTCCAAAGTTCTCCAGTGAAGATCTGATGGCTTCATGCAACTTGCGCTTTCTCATGAAGATCCAGAGGCTCTGCATTCCACCTTGTATGCTTGCCTTCACTTCAACGGGCAGAACCTTTCCTTTTTTTACTCTTAGGTAGTCCACTTCTGCATTGCCCTTGCCTGTGTTCTGCCAATAGTGCATCTCTGGTTTCTGGAAACAATCGCGGTACTTTTTCATCTCCAGGCCGGCAAACATCTCGGAGGAACCGCCTTTGTTTACCAAGTCCACATCAGATGCCGTCAGAATATCTGCTGCTGGTATGTCGAGCATCGTCAGCATTACGCCCAAGTCATAGAACAGATACTTCACATAGCTGTTGTTCTCCTCAGCTCCGAGAGGTACTCCAGTACCATCCGTATGTTTCACAGGCGTAATCAGTCCAGCAAGCGTCAACAGGTGTAATGCCTCCCTTACTACGGATGAATGTACATCCCTTGCAGCTATGGCATATACGAACTTGCTGCCCACTTGAAGTGCCACAGAACGGAGAACCTGACGGAGTAGGACAGGAGACACACGCTTCTTATATTTGTTGAAGTCATCTTCGTAAGTCTGTATGATGTCAGTATGAACATGTGAGACTTCAATGTAGCTGTGTGACTCTATCCACTCTGTAACTGCAGCGGGCATTCCACCTACAAGGTAGAATGTCCTGAGGTAATCCACTAAATCTTTATGGGCCATCTCTGTCAAAGGTTCCTGACTGTTTGCCTTTTGTTTATAACTGACAGTCAGGTCGAAACCTTGTGCCATCAGGAATTCGTCGAATGAGAATGGGTACATATAGAGCGACCGTATTCTGCCTACGCCGAAAGATGGCAGTTCTTCCAGAGCAAACTCCAAAAGAGAACCTGCGGCTATGACGTGCAGTTCAGGATAATCTTCCTTGAAGTACCTGAGAGACATGATGGCTTCTTTAGACACCTGTATCTCATCAATGAATAGAAGCGTCTCGCCAGGTACTATAGGGATGCCAAGTGTGCCACTCAGTTTCTCGCATGTCTTCTTCACGTCTATGTTCTCTGGAAACATCTGAAGCAAGTCAGGCTGTTTTTCCAGATTTATTTCCACGAAATAGCGGAACTGCTTACCAAGTTCCCTTACAGCTGTGGATTTACCCACTTGTCGTGCACCGCGAATCATAAGCGGTTTACGACGTGGGGAATCTTTCCACTCTAATAATTGTTTGTCTATATGCCTCTTGTAATATGTCATGTCTTTGCCATTTATTTGCTTTGACGAAGCAAAGATACAAATTCTTATCCGAAAATCGGGGCAAAAAACAGGTAGAAATTTCTAAAATTCCACCCAAAACCAGAAGACTGGGCAAAATTGTCATAGTTTGTTCTAAAAATAGGGGCATAACTTTGACTTTCATCTGTCTTTTTTATCCTACATTTCTATTTGCTTATTGCATAGAAAATGCAGCCACAGGCTGGTTGCAATAGGCAAAAACCTAACTGTGTACTGTGTACCTGTGTACCTTTTTTGCTTTAGATTATGGATATATATTGTCGAATGCTTACTTTGTAGGCTGATACATCTTACATCTGAAGACGCTCTAACCTCTGTTTGATGAACATCTCATAGGCTTCTTTTAGCTCATCTTTTAGGAACGAGTCGTGTATCAGCTGCATCCACTTTGGTAGAGCTTTCTGCAGACTATCGACGAGCTTCATGACGACGTTTTCTTCCAGACCCATGGTGTTGGCCGCTTTCAGAAAATCGGTGAGCCTGAGCTTTGTCTTTCGCCCATTGAGGGTCAACGCCAGTTCCTCATTGTCCTTCGGGTTTGCCACTGCGATATTAAGCAGATCGTTGGCTGGTGAAAGCTTATAGCTGCTTATCGGCCTGTAGAGCGAGAAGTTCTTCAGGTGCATGTCATTGTTGCCGGTGACAAAGCAGAAGAGAAGCAGCTGCATGTAGTTTGTCAAGTCGAGCTTCGGCGTTTCGCAATACTGCATGATGGTTTTTGCTATCTGCTCATGCGAACCTTTGTACTTGTATTCGGTTGGGTGGAGTGTCAGTTGGCACATATCCTCCATGTCGATCTTCTCGCCCTTCTTCGTGCGGTCGATGCGCTTGGTAATATAGCCCAGTTCTCCGTCTGCCAAGCGAATGAGGCTATGTGGCACCACACTAATTTTGGCTACTTCTGCCAAATGCATGGTCAAGTCCTCATTCTCAGGCAGCTGCGGATAGCTGTCGGTCTGTGGCTTAAAGATGAAATCACCCCAAAGACCGACGATTGTCAGTCGGCTTGGCCCTTCGTGTTTATTCAGATTCAACGACAACTTTGGTTGTACGCCAGTCAATGATGTCTGGGCACGTATAACCTGCTCGGCCAGACGATCAAGGTCTTCGTGCCGGTATTCAAGCAATGGTGCCTCCTTGGTTCCGAAAAACTTGCGGGCACACTGTGGATGAAAGTCCTTCTGACCTTCTCCCAACGGTTTATAGCAAAACAAACACTTGCACATTATTCCTGTTCTCCATCTTCTAAGGGTACAACACTAACCGAGCCGATACACTCCTTACAACAGAGCAGCAGGAGCGACATGCGGTCGAGGATGCTGATATCGGTATTACGTAGTGCCACATCAAGCAACCATCCTTCGGGAATCAGTCCATCAAAGAATGGAAATAGGGTAGGACTGACAAATACCTCTTCTTGTAGAGGTAATGTCAGGCTGATGGCCAATGCATCGTCTCGGTTAAGATATGACGCATTGTAACAGAAGCGGTATTCGCCACCGTCTTCCGTCAGCAAACCGGCAAATATGCCCTTGCGATATATCTCTGCCTGTCTCATACCTTTTTCGTGGCTGTCAGTTCGTAGTTAAACAGATCCAGCAGTTGGTTGACCTTGTCCATCCTCAACGATGCTTTGCCTTGCTCCAGATTCCTCACGAAACAAAGCCCTACACCCGACTTCATGGCGAGGTCTTCCTGAGTCAGACCATATTCTTTCCTCAAAGCCTTGACGGCAAGAGATAATTTTGTCTTTTCCATACGCAATTATATCTTTTCGTATGCAAAATTATATAAATATTTTTACATTATATCGTTTCAAATGTACTTTTGCTGATTATTTAACTTTTTATATCATTTCTAATGCAATTTTCCACTGCTTTGTCCTCCTCCGTCCGATAGTTAGGGCAAGCCACAGGGCTGTTGGGCTGCCGTGCATCTTCCTTTTCGTTCTTGTCACTGAATTGTTTTTTCAAATACTTTTTGCAAAACTCGCTGGTTGCAATAGGCAAAAACCTAACTGTGTACTGTGTACCTGTGTACCTTTTGGGACTCTGCGGTATGACTGGGAGAATGGATGATGATGCAAGAAACGGAGGGGAAAAGTGAATATTTATGCAGGGGGGCCGTGAGGGGTAAAAAGGGGGATTTAAACTTTCGCGTGCGGAAAAAATTTTTTCTGCGTGAGGAAAATAGTTTTTCTACGTAAGCGCGTAAAAAAGCACATGAGGGCAGGGAGGGCCATTTTCACCCATATTTTGAATATTTATGCAATAAGGAAAAGGTACACAGGTACACAGTACACAGTTAGTTTTCCGCCTTATATATATAATAAGGTGTAGACATTTGCATGCCAACTTCGAAGCGGTCACTGAATACTTTAATCTCCTCAGGATTCAGCCCACAATCTGCTGCAACGGACTTCCAGTGCTTCATGGAGTTTCTTACTTCTTCGATGATGCCATAGGCGATGTCTTCGTCAAGGAAATATAACTTGTGAGCCTTGAAAAGGATATCAAGGCTTGATTCATTGGTCGTTCCGTCGATAAGGAGGGAATGACTTCTGAAATTCGATGGATTGATGTCATAGACAGGCGACAGTTCCCATCCTTTCTTTGTCAATAGGAAAGAATGGTTTTTGAGATGATCGTCTGAATTGCCGATGCAGATGTTAAATGCCACCCGCCTGTACAATTCTTCAAGGGATTTCTCTACGTTGGTGCCATTGGAAACAATAAAGTCGGCAATATCTGGATAGCCGTGCCCAGTATCAGCGCCCGAGCCTCGAGGAAGACCCAGCAGGGTCAGTGCTGATGCCATGTGAACACGCTTCATGTCTGTCGTTCTGTCGAAGCGCTTGGAGAGAAGTATATCATGTCCTGTGTCTGTGGTAACAAGTCGGGTGACAGCCGTATGTATGCCGCAGACTTTGGCCATTTCGTGGGCAAAATATTCCCATCTCCCGACATTTATTCTGCCGTCCAACAGGGAAGGGAATTTGGCGATATAGAGGTTGGCACCATCTGAGACACACGCTTTTGGCCTTGCTCCGCCGACAGACGAACCTGGTTTGAAAAGTCTCTCCATCAAACGCTCATCTATACTTGACTGCTGGAAATCGCTGCGTTCCACCTCGCTTGCAGCTTCCTGCAGTTCATTAAGACTCAGTATCGGAGGTATCTGGTTCTTGTCCGATGTGTTAAGGAAAGAGTCTGAATCAGGCTTTCTGAAGCGGAAAGCTCCCACTCTAAGAGTATCCTCAACTTCTTTCAGGTAGTCCCAATCGGAGAGGGGTCTGAAAGGCTGATGGTTATTCTTCTGGATCTGGTTCGTCCGAAGATCTATCAGCCTGCGTCCCCAACTGTCGGGCAAGGCGTCGGCAAAGCATCCGAAGATACCTTGCCCTGGATGGGCGAATTGAATTCCTGTAAAAGGTGGAAGATCCTTCCCGAGCAGGATGTCAGCATGATCTTTGATCCACTGCCTTGAATACTCAAACGAAAACACGTCTGAACCTCTCAGCTTCTCGTAGCTGAGGGTTCCAATGGTTTCCTCTTTTTCCAACCAGCTGAAGCTGGCTATGACTTCAAGTTTTTCCATATCTTGCCTGTGTTATTTCCTTGATGCCCTTTTCCTGTCTTTCAGTTCCAGATCCTGTATGATGCGGCCAAGCTTATCATCCTGGGCCAAGCGAAGGATGTCCTCGTCAAGTTGGAGGGCATAGAGCACACGCAGTACTACTCCTAAGGATACTGTAGGAAGCCCCTTCTCCAACTTAGCAACCGTGAGACGACTGCATTGAGCGCGTTCAGCAACCTGCTCAATGGTCAGATTGCGACGCAGACGGGCGAGACGGAACTGCTCACCAACAACCCTCAAACGCTCTTCAAGCTGCCGAGGTAACCAATTGGCCTTGCTGAATCTTGTCATAATAAATCTTTTACTATGCAAATATAACTATAAAAGTATAATAAATGATACATTAAGATAGTTTTTTTGATATGTATGTACTGATTTAACTTCTTTTAAAGATGATTCTCTGCACTCGTCGGTTCTCTTCCATCATCTCCTATGTCCAAGCGGCTTGAACAGCCCACTTTCCGCCCTATATATATAATAAGGTGTAGCTGCATGAAAAATGAGGATAGGGGCTGCCAACCCTGCGTGTGCCAATGAGTCGGGGAAATGAGCGATAGAATTTCAGCGATAAGACATGTTTTTTTTCGCAAAAAAAGATTGGGAATTTGATTTTTTATTATCTTTGTGCCATAAAACTGAAATTGTAACATTATAATAAGTTCGCAAAGCATGAGAAAGTTTTGTATATTGCTGATAACCAGCCTGCTGACATTGGTAGGCGGTAAGGCTTATGCTTATGACTGCGAGGTAGATGGTATTTACTATTACCGTATATCTGCCACGGAGCTTGAGGTGGCTAACAAGGTATTTTCTGATCAGAACCGCACTGCCTACTCAGGAGCGGTGACCATTCCCAGTACGGTGACGTACAACGGCAAGACTTTCAACGTAGTGTCGATTGGTGAGTACGCCTTCCGCGACTGCACGGGCCTCACCGCTGTGACCATTCCCAGTAGTGTGAAGACCATCAAGAGCTACGCTTTCTATAACTGCACGAGCATAGCACAGATCAATCTGCCCGCCAGCGTGACGACTATCGGGGCAGGGGCTTTCGAGGGATGCAGCTCGTTGGCATCGATGGTGTTGCCTTCGGGAGTTTCGTCGGTGGAGCCGGAGTCGTTCTACGACTGCACAGCGCTGCGCACCGTGGTGCTGCCGGGGAGTGTGAACTCTATTGGTGCCGATGCTTTCTCACGCTGTACCTCTCTCATCAATGTCTATCTGCTGGCCAACAGCATGCCTAAGTGCGATGCCAGCGCTTTCGACAAGGTAGATCGCACTTGGTGTACGCTCTATGTGGCAAGAGGTAGCGCCGCTTATCAGAACGACCAGACATGGGGAGAGTTCTTCATCGAAGAGTTCAGCGGCAGTGCCGATGACATAAAACTGGATAAATAAGCTTGGATAGATAAAAGAGAATCCCCGCCGAAAAGCGGGGATTTTCCGTTTATTGCTTTTCCAACTGGAAATCTTTGCGTCGGAGCACGAAACTGGTGCTGAGGTATTTCTCACGCACGGTTTGGTTGGCGGCGAGTTCCTCGGGGGTGCCTTGGAAGAGGATGCGGCCCTCGAAGAGCAGGTAGGCACGGTCGGTGATGCTGAGCGTTTCCTGCACGTTGTGGTCGGTGATGAGGATGCCGATGTTCTTGTACTTCAGTTTCCATACAATCTGCTGGATATCCTCCACGGCGATGGGGTCAACGCCGGCAAACGGCTCGTCGAGCATGATGAACTTGGGGTCGATGGCCAGGCAGCGGGCTATCTCCGTGCGGCGGCGCTCACCGCCCGAGAGTTGGTTGCCCTTGTTCTTGCGCACTTTCTGCAGGCGGAACTCGGCGATGAGGCTTTCGAGCTTGTCCTTCTGGTATTCACGAGGCTTGTCGGTCATCTCCAATACGGAGATGATGTTATCCTCCACGCTCATCTGACGGAATACGGAAGCTTCCTGGGGCAGGTAGCCGATACCGGCTTGGGCACGCTTGTACATGGGGAACTTGGTGATTTCCTCCTCGTTGAGGAAGATGCGACCCTCGTTGGGCTCAATCAGTCCCACCGTCATATAGAAAGAGGTGGTCTTGCCGGCACCGTTGGGCCCCAGCAATCCGACGATTTCCCCTTGTTTCACATCGATGGACACATGGTTTACCACGGTGCGTTTGCCATATTTCTTCACCAGATTCTCGGTGCGGAGCACCATTCTATAGTCTTCCATATTCACCTTTCTGCAATTATTTGGTGCAAAAATAGCAAAATATGTTGAAAAAGAAGTAACTTTGTAGCAAAATAGTTTGACTATGGTATTACGCGCGCTGAAAACATTCGGGAATTACCTCATCTTGATGGGTCGTGTGTTCACACGGCCCGAGCGTTGGCGCATGTTTTTCAAGCAGTACGTGAGGGATATAGAACAGCTTGGCGTGAACTCCACGTTCATCGTGCTGCTGATATCGTTTTTCATCGGAGCGGTAATCACCATACAGTTCAAGCTCAACATTGAAAGCGTGTTCATGCCCCGCTGGACGGTGGGCTATGCCACACGCGAGATCATGTTGCTGGAGTTCTCGTCGGCCATCATGTGTCTGATACTGGCAGGAAAGGTAGGGAGCAACATAGCCTCCGAACTAGGTACCATGCGTGTGACACAGCAGATAGATGCCCTGGAAATCATGGGGGTGAACTCGGCCAACTACCTGATACTGCCCAAGGTGGCAGCCTTTGTGACGGCCATCCCTATCATGGTGACCTTCAGTATCTTTGCGGCAGTGGTGGGTGCTTTTTGCACCTGTTGGATAGGTGGCATCATGAGTGCCGAGGACCTGCAGTATGGCTTGCAGTACAGTTTTGTGGAGTGGTTTGTGTGGGGCAGCTACATCAAGTCGCTCGTCTTTGCGTTCCTCATCTCCAGCGTGTCGGCCTTTTTCGGCTATACGGTAAACGGAGGCTCCATCGAGGTGGGCAAGGCTTCGACCGATGCGGTGGTGTGCAGTAGTGTGCTCATCTTGTTCTTCGACTTGATATTAACCCAACTGATGGCCTGAGCGATGATAGAGCTGAAGCACATATACAAGCGTTTCGACGATGAGCGGGAAGTGCTGCACGACATCAGCGGCACCTTCGAGAATGGCAAGACCAACCTGATCATCGGTCAGAGCGGGTCGGGCAAGACGGTGCTGATGAAATGCATAGTCGGTCTGCTCACACCTACGAGCGGTGAACTGCTCTACGACGGGCGTGATTTCCTGCGCATGAGTAAGACGGAACGCAAGTTGCTGCGCAAGGAGATGGGCATGATTTTCCAGAGTGCCGCGCTCTTCGACTCCATGACGGTATTGGAAAACGTGATGTTTCCGCTGAACATGTTCAGCAACGACACGCTGCGCGACCGTACGCGCCGGGCCATGTTCTGTCTGGACCGTGTGAACCTGGCAGAGGCTAAGGACAAGTACCCGGGCGAAATCAGTGGAGGTATGCAAAAGCGTGTGGCCATAGCCCGTGCCATTGCGCTCAATCCGCAATACCTGTTTTGCGACGAGCCAAACTCCGGTTTGGATCCGGTGACCGCGCTGGTGATTGACGACCTGATTCAGAGCATCACCCACGAGTTCAACATGACGACCTTAATCAATACGCATGACATGAACTCGGTGATGGGCATTGGCGAGAACATCCTGTTCATCTACGAGGGGCATAAGGAATGGACGGGCTCCAAGGACGATGTGATGCATGCGGATAATGAGAAGTTGAACGACTTCATCTTTGCGAGCGACCTGTTTAAGAAAATTAAGGCGAAATTGTGAAATATCAATTTTTTTTATTAATTTTGAATTTTGAATCTTGTTTTTCAATTTTCAATTACTATGAAGAAACTACTATTTACACTGATAGCATTGGTGCTGGCTGCAGGCTTGCAGGCACAGCATCTGGCACCGTCGAAGGTGCTTGACAATTGGTATGTGGGTGGAAGTTTGGGATTGAATTCCAAGGTGACGAACAACGATTTCATGACCAATGTCAATCCGTCGGCCTCTTTGCGCGTGGGACGCGACTTCAATCCCTATGTAGGTTTGATGTTCGAAGGTACGGCGTTTTTCCACGACAAGCGCTTCGGCTATAGCGAGACCGTGGTGAAGGCCATGAACTATGACCTGCTGGTCTCCGTGAACCTGTCGAACCTGATCAGTGGATTCAAGGGTACACAGCGTTTCTTCGAGACGCGCGTGCTGGCAGGTGTGGGATTCAACCACATCTACGGATTGGATACCCAGAACAACAATGACCTGATATCGAAGATAGGGGTGGATCTGGTGTTTCACCACAGCAGCCTCGATGCGCTGGAGTTCTACCTCAGTCCGGCCATCAA
>Ga0310786_10012666_pt1 | contig 10432 bp, 4 predicted proteins | sample AusTroGonzalo_MG_FD_203881 | JGI IMG/M metagenome (GOLD analysis project Ga0310786, IMG submission 203881) | Bovine rumen microbial communities from tropical cattle in Woodstock, Queensland, Australia - Gonzalo_03 (v2) (version 2) | ecosystem: Host-associated > Mammals > Digestive system >... | reverse complement strand
GCCTTTCGCGACCAGGCGTTTCGCCTTGAGTTTCGCGATAGTGTCCTCATCCAGTTTCAGGATGTCACGGAGAAACGCCTCATCGAGCCTGTGCCCCGCCTTGACGTAAGCAAACGCCTGCTCCGCTTTGTCCGCGGCGTAGGCTTCCTTCGCTTCCTGTCTCCATTGTCTTCTGCCGGAGCGGAGCCCTTTCAGGTACGCTTGGAACGCGGCGAGCCACGCCTCCGTCTCGGCATCCTTCTCCGCGCCCGCCACGGCCTTCTCCAGCTTCGCCATATCATTCTTCCCGAGGGCGAGGGCTTCGGCGTTGACTTCACGCAGAACAGCCGCCAGAGTGGAAGTCCCGTCCACAACCTCGTCCACGGTGAACAGCCCGTCGAAAAAGTCCCGGATGGAATCGTCGATGGGCGACCCCATGATGAGGGCGTTCCGATAGATTGCCTGAAGGGCACGGGTAAGGCTACGCAGTGCGGATTTGAGCCCGCTGGGAGCCGCCTCCGGGAACTTGCCGTCCTGGAGATACTGTTCGAACGCACGGGCGAAATACTCGTCCCGAGCTACGGCCATATCGACCTTCCCGTCCTTGACGGCGTTCGACGCGAACTTCCCGACAGCCTCGGCGGAGTAGTCCTGCTTATCGAGCCAGTCGTTCACGCTCTGCAAGTCGGCGGCCATTTCTTCATCCGCAAGCCCCGCGGCGACCAGAGATTCCATAGCCGCCTTGAGCCAGTGCGCCGCTTCATGGGGAAGCGTCGAGGCATCCGCGTCCTTGAAGAGCGAAACGATGGCCTGCTGACTCTTCGCGAAATTGGCGAGGTCGATGGCCCCTTGAATCGTCTCTCCATCCTGATACCGGATATGCTCATCGACCGTGATGTCCTTGTCCGAGAACGCCACGTAGTTCCGCACACCGGACGAATCGCCGATGTACGTCACGCCGTCAATGCCGGCTTCGTAGAGAAATTCGGAAGCGGCCTTGGACGAACCGAGGTAGTCCGCCAACCCATTATAAAAGTCATGCGAAAGCTCGCCGATCAAGTTCTCCGCCAAGGGGCTGATATAATCCGCTTTGACGGGCTTATAAGTCAGCGTTTCGCCCTGCGATGACCCCCTCTTATTCCGAACAAACTCTCCTGCCCCATCTCCAATGAGCGCGGACACATCATACCCCGTAAAGCTATCGTCCCACTGGTTCTCCGCGATTGTCCCATCAGGAGCGAGACGCACAGAAAAGCCATCTTTGTTGCCCCGTGAGAAGAACAAACGCTGAGAACCATCTTCCTTTATGGGGTCAAAGGAAATAGTCCATTCAAATGCAGAGTCCACAATGCCCGCAGGAAGCCGGTCGATAACGTAATCGCGGAACTTCGGCTCTTCCATGTGCTCGACTAATGCCTTTGCAATCTTTTCTGCCTGCTCTTTTTCCAGAGGTTCATCCCAGTCAAGAAGGTCCTCCTGCTTGTCCGCCCAGAACGTCTGCTTGTAGAGATTGTGGGACGCTGCGGACCCGGGGACAAGCTCTAAATCCCTAGCGATTTCATCAACCACGGATTCCCAATGCTCTTGGGAGAAAGACTGCCCCTTTAGGTACGGCTTCGGAATCTGCTCTTTTACGAGTTCTATGATTTCGGGAAGAGAATATTCCGGGGCGTTCTCTGCGTAGTATTGAAACGCTCGCAAAGCCGTAGTCGATAGAAAACGCTCGTCCGGGCTTATCTGAAGGCTTTGGAACGGCATAATAACCCCTAGTGGGCCGACAACTTCCTTCCCGCGGAATTTCACGCTTCCCGGTCGAGACTTTCTCTCGAAATCCTGCTTCGCGTACCATTCCGCAACCCTCTTGCTCCCGCTTGCGTACAGTCCCCAACCGTACACCTGAGCTCCCTCTCCGGTTCCGACGAACTGGAGACTCGGCTGGTCGTAATCCGCCGCCGAGCCCGTCCAAAGGTTCGACACCTGGTTCAGGGCTTCGCTCGCATTGAACTTCTCGGGGTCTTCCGCGAACTGAATGGAAAGCCCTTTGACCATCTGCTCGAGCTTGGCCATTCCCTCCTCGTTTTTAAGGTGACGGGCAAGATACGCTGACTTGAAGCTCAGGATGTCGAGGAAATCATGGAAAGCCCGATAGGACACCCCGATCTTGCTCCCCTTGTCCGTGGCGTTCTTCTGTGCGGTACGGAACGATTGGGACACGACCTTCCGGGTATCTAAGACGATCTTATCAATCCGGGTCAGACGGTCGGCCAGTTCCTTGACCTGCTCCACGGTGAAGCTGTCCTTCGACAGCTCCTTGACCTTTTTCCCGAATACCAGGGTGACGGCGTTGCCGAGAATGGCATCCTTGACCTCGTTTCCGTTCTTGTAGTTCTTGTTCGCCGCGATGGCGACAAGCCCCGCGTGCGATAGCGCGAGGTTCACGCCATCTTTCTTCGCCTGAGCGATGGATTCCTCGGTCACGCCTGCATCCGCGAACGTCCGCAGGAGCTCCTTGGCCTCTTCCTTGGATTTGCCCTTGACGGCCTCGGAGAGCATTTCGCTCGCATCGTCCGGGGCGACTGATACCGTCACGTCCCCGCGGCGAACGGTTTGGAGAAGCCGCTTCGACTCCCCGACACTCGTCTGAAACGGCGGGAGCTCCTTGACCATTTCCACCAGGTTGTTCGTTTGCTCGATCTCGCGCTTCACCTTGGCGGCATCGAGAATGGCACGGGCGGCCCCTCCATGCCCCCAAGTGCGAACCGCCCCCGTGCTCGCCCGGAAGAGGAGCGTTTGAAGCGCAACGGACGCGACCGTCTGGCCGCGCTCGCCCCAGGACATCAGCGGCGCAGTCGTTCCCGGAGTGTTCTCAAGGTCCGCGCCGAGCGCCGTCATCAGGACAGTCGCCCCGAAGGACATCATGTTCCCGATCTCCTCTTCGGCGTACTCGCCGAGAAGACCGTTGAACGGGATGTTGTCGATGATGCTCCGACGAACCACGTTCCGGGTCAGCGGACTCCATGCAAGTTTCTGCACAACGGCTTTTCGCATCTCCTTCGGGAACAGTTTGGAAAGCGCACCGACGTCGGCGTTCCCGAACGGAATAAGACCGCCAAGTTCCTCGCTCGTAACCTCGGCATACTGCTGGAAGAGCTGGGAGACGAACCCCTCGAAAAAATCATCCACCTGAGCATCACTGACTGTAATGCTCGCGCCACCGGCTCCGTCCGGGATCGTCACCGAGCCGCCGAGGTAGTTCTCATTATATGCTTTCGCAGCCGCGCCCGGAGTGAGGAAAGGCAGACGCTTCGCCCCGTTCTTCGCAGCACCGGCCAATCCCTGTCCGACCATTTTGGCAACGCCCTTTAGACCGAACTGCTTGTACGCTTCCCTATAGCCCATTGAAGCAAGGGCGCGGATTGACATGGACTCGCCGCCGGTCAAGGCCATCTCCGTCATGAGAGGGATGCTCGACAGCACCGAGTTCCAGGTGTTCGCCCACCACGTTTGCCCGCGGAGCAGATCATTCTCCTCCTGGAGCATCTGCTGCTTGGCAATAATTTTATAGGTCGGAGAGTTCTCGTCCACCTCCGCGAGCTCCTGGGGCGTGAGACCATACCTGATGGTTTCCATAGCACGGTTGAGGTCCCGAACCCCAAAGAAATTGATGGCGTTCGTCAGATCGACCGCATCAAGCACTCCGCGCTTTCGGAAGTCATCCAGCTTCCATTTGTCGGTCTGAATCCCGACAGCATCGCCAGAAATACGAAGTCGCGCCCGGAGAGTCGTGTCGTCAACACTGCGCCAGTCGCCGAACCGGACTAGCATATCGCGCATCACGGCGTTCTGCTTCGCAGTAAGATCGGCCTGCTCCAGGAGATTCCTGTTGTATGCACGCTGCGCGTCATTCCGCTTTTCCACATCGGCAACGTATCTGTCGATCCCCCTCGCGGTATTCATGCGCTCAGTAGGGGTCGGCTTCGCCTCGCGGGCGACCGCGTTCCACAGGTTGAGGTTATCCTTGAAGTAAGCCGCTGTGTGAGGCTGTTCCACAATCGTTTGGATAATGGAATCCTCAACCCCATCAAGGGACACTCTGTTCTTTGCCTGATTATCGTGCATCCGAGTCAGCGCAGCCGGGGTTCCGTTCGCCCGCTGCTTGTCCTGCTCGGCCGCGACGATTTCTGCCTGTTCCCCGAGCTGGGAAGACAGATTCACCATGAGCTCGGCGTGCTTCTTCTCCTCGCCTGGGACCCACGGAGCATTGACTGCATGATACCTCATCAGTTACCTCCAAAAATGGCTTGAACTTCATCCGAACCAGCATCGCCGCCGAAGTACTTGAAACGTATCGCCGCATGGAATCTCTCGGTCTCACGGTCGCTGTCCGGGTTCGTCTCCCCATTGGGGGCCGTGGACGGAACGACCGCGCCCGGATACTTGGACGCGCCATACACCTCTTGCAGGAAACCGAAGTTGATGGACCCGTCGTCCCGGATTGCCTCGGTCAGGATTTTGGCCGTGCTCCAGAAATTCGGACCGAACATTCCATCTGACACCTTGAACTGGCGGAACATCTCGGCCATGACATCCTGGTCGATGTCATCTTCGATGTCCTTTCCTGTGATCTTCCCGCCGTTCGACAGACGGTGCGCCGACTGAATGGCATAATCCATAAGCCACGGAGCCGCCATCGCAAGGGTCCCCCCGTCAATTTCACTTCCCATTGAATTGAAGATGCGGCCGAGACGCTCGGTAGCTTTCTGCCGAGCCGTGGACGCATCGGCGTTCGTAGCGAGCTGCCTGACCTCGTACATGTCCTTGTCCGTCAGGTATCCGCCGTTCATCCAGCTCGCCCAATTCAGAAAGCCGTTCAGACCCTTCTCGTCGCTGAGATTCCAAGACTGCACGTCATGACCACTCCCGGTCGGAACGAACGGGTTCGCAGGATTATTATACACAACTGGATTCGCCAGTGAAGCCGCCATCTTGACAACTTCCGCATAGGCGACGCGAGCGGGGTTCTTCTCGAACTCCGCTTTCCACTCTTTTGCCTCTGTCTTCGCCGAACTGATAGCATGCTCCAGCTCACTCGCCCGCGCTTTCCGCATGGAAAGAATGTGCTTCTCCATATTGCTATAGAGCTCTTGCATGTCATCCCGAAGAATCCCGTCCGGCAGATTATCCATACGGCTTTTCAAAACAGCCAAGCTACTCTCCATGAGCTCGATGTCGTTCGGATTTTGGAAAAGATCGAACGTCATGCTCGCGTTGGCCGTCGCCCGGTTTGCCTGCATGACCTTCACCTTGGCATCGAAAGCGGTGAGGAACGTCTTCGCGGCCTCGCGGACTTTCGGGTCGGCCGAAGTAATCATCTCCTGGTACTTTTCTGCTCCCGCCTGCATGAAATCCGGCGTGGCGAACTGACCACCGTTGCTACGACCTCCGGCTTTCGACAACACGCCAGAATACGCCGCGAGCCCCATCTGCTGTGCCTCTCTTGCCTCGCGTTTCTTGTCAAGCACGGAGAGCGTCTGTTCCTGCGCCAACGGGCTCATCTGCGACTTCTTCGCTTCGAAGTATTCGAGAGCGTCTTCCACCTTGTCTTTCCGAAGCAGAAAGTCCACTCTGGAAGTAAACGCTTGGTCCCTCATCGTCCGCACGAAATGCTCATACTCGGGAGTCTCGACCGATCTGCCGCTCGCTCTCCACACTTCGTACAAGCTATTCTCATAATTCCGAAGCGCGTCCTCATCCCCGGAAGCCGCATAGAGAGCGCGGCACTGCTCGGCATTTTCCTGTCTGAGCTGAACGTTCGCCTGCGTAGTCTGCTGGTACTCGTGCCCGTTCACAGACTTCCAGTTCGAAATGTAAAGCTGATTGGCCCAGGCCCGGAACTTCCGCATGTCCTCGATGCCGAGCCCGGAGCTGTGCTGATTGAGCGCGGTCTGAAACGCCTTTTCGTACATGGCGGTCGCCCCGGACGCTTCCGTCCCCTGGAGTTTCATCAACTCGGTCACGCGCTTCGTCACATCCGTTGTCATGGCCGCAGTCTTCTCGGACATCAGGAGCGCACGGTTCTTCTCATCCGTCTCATCCTTGCGCCGCTTCATGTCAAGGGCGACTCCGAACGCCACCTTCTGAATGTCGCCGCCTGCTTGTGAGAGAAGCCGACCGGCCATATCCATGTGGTTCGGCATGGGAACCGGATGAACGCGCACTTCCGCGCTTCGCTCTTCCGCCTGATACTGAGGGAGAATATTGTTCAAAGGCATTGTTCGGTCTCCTTACGATACCATTCCGAAAGTCTTGGACGCGCCAGTTCCCCAGCCCGCGCCGGTCACGGCAGCCGTCTTCCCGAGCTCCAACCCTTTCATGAGGGAGAAGCTCCCGAGCATCGAGGTTCCGAGCTGGCCGGCCGTGGAGAGCAGACCGCCCGCCACCGTCCCCGGAATCATCGACCGCTGCGCCTTGGCCTGCGCCCGATACAGCTTCGCCTGCTGCTGTTCGTTCGAGGCGTTCACCCGGTACTGCCAGCTCTTCGTCGCCACATCATATTCGAGGTTGCGCCGGTCCATGTCGTAAGCATCCGCGAGGTCGGCCTCGTAGTCGTTCGGAGTACCGGCTCCGAGTACGACCCCGCGTCCCGCGAAGTCCGTGCGGATGTTGCCCTGCATCTGCTGCATCTGCCGCAGGAGAGCGAGCCTCTTCTGATTGGCCTGAAGATCGTTGGCCTCGGCGGACTGCGCCGAAATCTTGGCGTTCTCTTCAGCCACGGCCGCCTGGAACTCGGCGGCGGCCGCGTTCTGCTGGGCCTGCTGAACGCCCGCGATGGTGCTGGTGATGCCGCCGGCGAGCGTCGCACCAATACCGATGGTTTCAGCCGCGGCGAGCCCGATGCCCGCCACGGTCGCCATCGTTCCGGTCGCGCCAATGGCCGTGCCGATGGACGTGGCCGCCGCGATGCCGCCACCGATGATGGAAAGAGTCAGGAAGCACATTGTTCAACCTCCGCATGTAAATGGCAGAACCCGTCCACCGGGTCCTCGACCTTGAATCCGATAAGCCGGAGCCACCGGAGCGATGCCTTGAAGTCGCAGTCGCACCAGTTCTCCAGCCGACCATATTGTTTGAGGAGAGCGTTCGTCACCGAGCGTCCCCACCGTACCATGAGTTTTTTGCAATCGTTGCATGCGGGCGTTCCGAGAGCCCACACCTGGGGAACGCCGATCAGGGGCGCGTACACCCCGAACATCATGATCGCCTTGTCGTTCTCCGTCAGGACGAACGCGCCGTCCGAGTACGCGAAAGACCTCAGCACCGCCGAGGTCACGTCCGCGCCGCTCTTCCGAATCTCCCGCTTCTCCTCCTCCCGGAGGTTTTCAAGGATGCGGATGGCATCCAGCCCATTGGCTTCCCGGACTGCGTACTTCATCCGATGCTCACCTCCGCCTTGACCGCCAGCACCGTCGCCGGGAGCGGCGTGTTCGAGCGAACCACGACCGACGCGCCGTTCCGGGCGAACCCCGGAACCGAAGTCTTCAGCACGCCTGTATAGAGATGCGTGGGCGGGCCCCATTCAATCGGGACCTTGATTTCTTCGAGGTGGTTCACGTCCGTCCCGACCTGCATGTCCCCGGTTTCGAGCACATCGACAAGCACGGGTCCGACCACCTTCCGGGAGCCGTACTGCGAGCCGTTCTGCCCGTTGATGCTCGGGTCCACCGTCTCCACTTCCATCGTGTAGGGGAGCCCGACCGTGATCTTGGTTTCCGCCGGAGCCGGGATGGTGATCTCACCGTTCGTCACGGTGCAACCAGTGACGACCGTGCCGTCCACGAGAGCGGACACCACATTCCCTTCGAGATGGGAGAGCCCCGGGATGGTCGTGTGCCCGACGGCGGAACCGGTCGTCCCGCTGACGGAGCAGTCCACGTAGCATGCGTCCTGCGGCTCATCGCCGTAATCCCGGAGCACTTGCTCCTCAACGAAATAGGCCACTCTGGACTCTGCGGTCGTGAGCTCAGAAGAAGCCGCGGTCAACGCCCCATTCGCGTTCTCCAGGGAAGCGGTAGCCGCAGCCAGTTCGGCGTTTGCGGCCTCCAACTCTCCTTCGACATCTTCTCCATCCGCTTCGCGAACCTGAAGCCGGGCAACGAGGTCGGTCATCTCGGTCTCACGAGCCTGTGCATCCGACACCCATTCCTGAGCGATGTCAACCTTCTTCTGAGCGGCTTCAACAAGATTCAGTCCGCGCTTCACGAGGAAGTACACGCGGTCCTTTCCGTCTTCCCGGACGCAGCACACACTGCGGAACATCGCGCCCGAGCTCTCATGCTGGGCCCACGCCCAAACTTCCTGCTCCCTCATGTACGTGAACGTGAGGAGCTTGCCGTCCGAATTGATGGCGTAGACGGTCGAGAACGGGTTCTGCTGGTAGGCCCAGTCGATGATGGGCTTCCGCAGGAGATGGGTCGCGAGGACGCTCCGGTCGTCACCGGCATAGCCGTCCTCCTGGAGGTTGTAATGCACATCGCGCACCGTCCGTCCGCTGCCATCGAGCAAGAGGATGGTCGTGCCGATTGTGAGGGGAGGAACCTCGGAAGCTCCCCAGAAACTCTGCGGACGGAACCCAATGGTTCCCGGAGTGATGGCTCCGTCCTTTTCTGTCATGCGGAACTCGGCCGCGTTCGTCAGCACGAAGCAGTCGTTCAGCGCGACGAAATGCCGCACCTCATTCATCTGCCGGGAATCCACCGTGACCGTGATCGCGCTGTCGTTCCGCAGGGGATGCGACACCGCCATCGAATTGAAGCTCCCCGTCTCGGACATCCAAACGGTCTGGGGGTTGCGCTTCGTCCGGCCGAACATGAGCCTCTGCTGAAAGATGCCGACCGCACCGGGGTAGCTGTCCGGTTTGTCGAGGGGAACGCCGGGCTGAGTCGGAATGGTGGAACCGAGAATCACGAGCTGAAGGTCCTGCGGATCGTGAACCGTGATGATCTTCTCGCTCATTTCGCGAACCTTATCCGCCCGCCCATCGGACTTCCAGCGAATCCAATAAAGAACGCTCTCCGTATTCGGTGTACCAGTATCCGTGTAAGCCTTTTCCGAATGGCTCCCGGAGTAGCTTCGAGTGAGCTTCCACTCATACACCGTCCCACCGTCCACCGTCGAAGTATTCCCCGTCTTCTCGTACACGGCCGCAACCTCGTTCCCGTTTCCATTGTTCACGTCAATGGTCATGACGGACGAACCCGCCGTGAGGATACGATACTTCCAGTTGTCCGAGTCGCTCTCCCGCGTGTAAACGTAGTAGAGCTCCGCGTCCTTGACCGGGAAGACCTTCACGGTGCTCCCACTAGCCACAGAGCTCGCGATGGACTCCGCGCCGGCGGAATTGACCGCAGACACACGCACCTGGTACACCTCGGCCCCGGAAACAGTCACCGTGGGCGTGGCGGGAGCATGGAAGGGGTCGCGGGCCTCTTTCGGGCACATGCTCCCATCCGGCTCGATGTTATCATCCAGGAACGAGGCGACTTCCGTCGAGCCAACCCACTCGAACCACCCGTGGACGTTCTTGTAGACCTCGTAACGAACCGCGCCCGGAACGGGGTCCCAGAAGATATTGACCCGAGCACCCTGCGGCCACGTGGAGAGCGTGGCGGCCGCAACGGCTTCGCTCGGGAGTGATTCCTCTCCATCCATGCTCACGGCGGCCACCTTGTACTCCGTGGTCGTGGCGAGGTAGGTTCCCGTACTGTCCGTCATGCCCGTGACATTCACAGCCACACCATCCGGCGAGGCGATTCCGGGAACGAACTGAACGTCCTCAAACTTCCAGTCCGTGTGGTCGAACCGCATCAGCTTCTTCGGCGGGTACTTCGGATGGACCAGGTACATCACGTCGGCCGACTGCGCGAACTTCAGCAACGGGAGGTCTGCGAGCGCATAGGGCGATTCGATCTCGTACACCGGACCATTCTCGCCGACAGTGACCGCGCCACCCTGCGAGAAGAACCGGACTTTCTTGTCCGTGAACAAGAGCGCATACGTCTGCGTCTGCGAGTAGGCGAACGGAAACAGAATCCCGTCGTCGAGAGCCGTGGCGACATATCGCGTTCCCGGCCGCTTGGTCACGCCGCCCTGAGCCATCACGATCCCATTCAGAATCTTCCTGCACGCGCCCTCGTACTTGCCGAGATCGACCCGCGCCTGAATCTGAGGCGAGACCTCGCCGGTCGTGAAGTTGTTCTGAAGCGTGATGACTTTAGGCATTCCGCACCTCGACGTAGGGGTTGGACGGAAGGTTCTGATCGTGCTCGTTGCCACTCTCGGTCGCCGCCGTCGCGACGACGTTCTGATAGGCATTCAGCATGGAAGCCGTCAGGCTCTCGCTTTGCCGCACCGGCATCGCGAGCTCCCCGGCCAGCTTGTAAGACAGAGCCTCAGC
>Ga0310786_10012661_pt1 | contig 10435 bp, 10 predicted proteins | sample AusTroGonzalo_MG_FD_203881 | JGI IMG/M metagenome (GOLD analysis project Ga0310786, IMG submission 203881) | Bovine rumen microbial communities from tropical cattle in Woodstock, Queensland, Australia - Gonzalo_03 (v2) (version 2) | ecosystem: Host-associated > Mammals > Digestive system >... | reverse complement strand
TCAACCAACACAGATGTCGCTTCTATCAACGCCAGCGGCCAAACGACCGTCAATGGCCTCGGTTCTACGGTCATCAGCGCTTCGTGGCCCGGGAACGATAACTGGGAGGCGGTTGACATACAATACACGCTGAACGTGAAAAAAGAAGCAAATTTAATTTTTAACCCGAGCTCGGTAGCAGACACCCTCGGAAAGGTTGTCAAACTGAACGTCGTTTGTCCGGAAGGCGTGACAATTAATCGCTGGAGTTCTACAAATGCCAACATCGCTTCCGTAGATGATGAAGGCAACGTGACGATGAAACTGCCCGGCGCCGTGTACATCTATGCATATTTTGACGGAAACGAGGAATACGCACCTACGCAATGCGCTTGTCTGGTGACCGTTTCGAAGAGACAGCCGAACATTACGTTTACGCCGCAAGTGATACGTCTCGAGAAGAATGTGGGCTCATTCACTCCTCCGGTGATGAACAAACCTGCTGACTTGACAGAGACATACAGTTCTACTTACCAGTGGGTTGCTAGTAACACCTCGGTGGCATCCGTCGATGCACAGACGGGCACAATTTCGCTCAATGGTGCTACCGGTACTGCTACCATTACATACGTATTCAAAGGGGATGTAAGATATTTGGCAGAGAATGCACGTTATTACATTGAGGTAACCACCAGCGGTATTACCGTTATGGGAACCTACGTTACGTCTGCGAACAACGGAGATGTCTTCGGTGACGGCTCGGTTGTATATACGTTCGATGAAGTGAGTGGCAATAAATACATCGAACTCAACAAAGATGTCTTTGATGCTGGTGGAAACGTGTTCATCCAGTCCGATGTATTCCTGAGTATTCTCGTTAAGCAAAACTGTTTGATCAAAAATACCCCTACGGCTTTTGCTGTAAATAGTGCCTGCTTCATATGGTGCCAGAACCGCAAAGATACCATTACGATTGAGGCCAACGGGGTTGCAATCCAAGCCCAAGCGATTAAAGTGCACGATTGTTATCTGTTCGCAACTGGTAATAATTACGGTATTCATGTTGACAATGAGTTCACCGTTTCAGCCGGTGGTTACGTCTTTGCACAAGCAACCAACGCAACCAAACCGGAAGCCATCTCGGCTCGCTACTTTATCAAGGGTGAAGGAGGTATAGGTGGTATTCAAATCATGACCAAAGGTGTCTCCTTCGTAGAATTTGACGGCAAAAACAATTACGGTTTCTTTAAAGGTGCTGACAAGGCTCCGTTCGTAGAAATAGGTAAAGTGCCTCTGCCGATAGGTGCCGATACCGTCACCAATATCTCGTTTGCAGAGGATGAGGATAACCCATACGACAACCTCAAAGTGGTGTTCGCGGAGTCGAAAGAAGATAAGTTCAACGAGGCGGACAAGCAGATCGAGATGAAATCCAAAATTACGGACAAGCAGGTAGAGAAAGCATTAGAAGACTATGAGCCTTGCTCCAGCGACTGGAAGAAAGAACTGCCCGGTACGCTGGTCTTCGACGTACCTGCAGGTCAGGGAAAAGTAGAGATAGAGTGTAAGACTGAAGACGGATATGAACTGCAAGTGATGGTGGAAGGCAAAGAGGCCGAGACGCGTGAGCAACCGAATGACGAGGGTTCTATCTCCGTCAACTATAGCACCGACGAGCAAAAACATGTCATCGTGTATATGCGGGAGAAGGATAGCGCCAAACCAGCGCCGAAGCACGCTGCGGCCTCCAAGAAAGACGCTGCACCGGGCGCTACCATCAAGGCGATTAAGATTTCTCCGATGAATGTCCCAACCGGCGTGGAGGAAATCGGCCAGGAGACAAAAGATAAGAGCCGGAAACTCATCAAGGACGGCCGAATTCTCATCCTCCGAGACGGTAAGACATATACCATCACCGGACAGGAGATTAACGGATGATTAGAGACCGATTCCAAGCTGTTCACGACTAAAAATGAATGAAAACGAAAGATTTTCTTCAAAAAATTTGGTCATGTCAAAAAAAAGCAGTACCTTTGCACGCTTTTTCCGCTCGAGAAAAATGAATTCTCGGGTTGCCCCTTAGGGAAAAGCATTAAATCCGGCGAAGTTGTAATCTCCGAGATGCTGCTTTTGCCGATATTGTTTAACCGACGATAAATCGTCAAATTGTAAATTACACAATGTATTTAACAGCAGAGAAAAAAGCTGAGCTCTTCGCCCAATATGGCAAAGATGCAAAGAACACCGGTTCCGCAGAGAGCCAAATCGCATTGTTCACCTTCCGTATTAACCACCTGACCGAGCACCTGAAAAATAATCGTAAGGACTTCGGTACAGAGCGCGCACTGACTACTCTCGTAGGTAAGCGTCGTCGTCTGTTGGACTACCTGAAGGCGAAAGATATCGAGCGTTACCGCGCTATCATCAAAGAATTAGGTATCCGTAAGTAATCACAGTACTAACCGTTTAAACATTTGAAATTATGGATTTGATTAAAGTAGCAGAGCAAGCATTTGCTGGCGAGAAGAAAGAACTGCCCGCATTCAAGGCAGGCGATCAAATTACGGTTGGATACCGTATTAAAGAGGGTAACAAAGAGCGTGTACAGGAGTTCCGTGGCGATGTAATCGCTATCCACGGATCCGGAGACAAGAAACGCTTCACGGTTCGTAAGATGAGCGGCAACGTAGGTGTTGAGCGTATCTTCCCAATGGACAGCCCATTCATCGAGAGCATCACGATTAATAAGTACGGTAAAGTACGTCGTGCTAAACTGTATTACCTTCGTGAGCGCACTGGTAAAAAGGCTCGCATCCAAGAGCGTCGAGTTAAGTAATTCAAAGGGGAACCGAACGGCTCCCCTTTTTATTCTTGCCTTCCCGGAATCCCGGACCGCCAGAACGGACAAGAGATGTTTCGATTAGAGAGCCCATATAAGCCTACCGGTGACCAGCCGCAAGCGATACAAGCCCTGGTCGAGGGGATAAAGGCCGGCGCGGATGCGCAGGTCCTGCTCGGCGTGACCGGTAGCGGTAAGACTTTTACAGTGGCTAACGTCATCGCCCAACTCAACCGACCGACGCTTATCATGAGTCATAACAAGACCCTCGCGGCGCAGTTATACTCCGAGATGAAAGCGTTCTTCCCCCATAACGCAGTCGAATATTTTGTCTCGTATTACGACTACTACCAGCCCGAGGCTTATATCCCCTCAACCGACTTGTATATAGAGAAAGACCTGTCGATCAACGAGGAGATAGATCGGCTTCGTCTGTCGGCCGTGGCGGCGCTGCTCTCCGGACGAAAAGATGTCATCATCGTCTCTTCCGTCAGCTGTATCTACGGCCTGGGGAGCCCGCAGGATTTTACCCAGAACGTGATCGAGTTGAAACGCGGAGAACAGATCCCGATGGACAACCTGCTCAAACAACTCGTCGCAGCGCAGTACGTGCGTAATGACATAGAACTTGCGCGTGGGCGCTTCCGCGTCAAAGGGGACACCATAGATATCGCCCTCGCTTACGCCGATTATATCGTGCGCATCGAATTCTTCGGAAATGAGATAGACATGATCGCTACGATAGACCCTGTCTCGGGACAAGTGCTCGAAGAGTTCGACCATTACAATCTCTCCCCCGCTACGATCTTCCTGACCTCTAAAGAACGTATCGCATCGGCGAAAGAGCAGATTCTCTCGGATCTCAATAAGCAGATCGATTATTTCATGGATATGGGGGAGGAGTTGTACGCTAAGCGGATCGAGGAGCGCGTCAAATACGACCTGGAGATGTTGGATGAACTCGGTTACTGCTCCGGCGTTGAGAACTACAGCCGCTATTTCGACGGACGCGAAGAAGGGACACCGCCGTACTGCCTCTTGGATTATTTCCCGGATGATATGCTCCTGGTTATTGACGAGAGCCATGTGACTGTTCCCCAGATCCGAGGGATGTATGGAGGCGATAAGAGCCGAAAAGATAACCTCGTTACCTACGGATTCCGTCTGCCTGCTGCGCGTGATAATCGACCCCTTAAGTTCGATGAGTTCGAGCAAAAAGTAGGTCTAACTCCCTTACCTTCAGAACAGGGAAGGGGGGAGGCTTCTACCATTTTTGTCTCTGCGACTCCGGATGAATACGAACTGAATAAGAGTGAGGGTATAGTGATCGACCAACTGATACGACCTACCGGACTACTCGATCCCGAGATAGAAGTGCGTCCGACCCAAAACCAGGTGGATGACCTGATGGATGAGATTAAATTCAGGATGCATCGAGGCGAACGGTGTCTGGTGACGACTCTCACGAAGCGGATGGCGGAGGAGTTGGACGAGTACTTGCGCCGCTACGGTGTCAAATCGGCGTATATCCATTCGGATATCGATACCATCGAGCGCGTGAAGATCATGGAGGACCTGCGAAAAGGGACCTATGACGTGCTCGTCGGCGTGAACCTGCTGCGCGAAGGACTGGATTTGCCGGAAGTGTCGCTCGTGGCGATCCTCGATGCGGATAAGACGGGATTCCTGCGAGACCAGCGATCCCTCACTCAGACTGTCGGACGAGCTGCACGCCATGTGAACGGGAAAGCCGTACTCTATGGCGATAAGATCACACCCGCCATGCAAGCCACTATAGACGAGACTAACCGACGCCGTCGTATACAGATGAGGTATAACGAGGAACACGGGATTACCCCCACGCCCATCAAAAAAGAGATCAATACCTCTACCCTCGCTGGCCTCTATAAAGACCCCGAAGAGGAGAAACGCCGCGTAGAAGCTGCTATCCGTGAGTCTTGGAAAACCGCGGACTGGCAACAGATGGATGCCAAAAATCTGGAAAAAGCTATCGCCGCGAAAGCAAAACAGATGCTTGCGGCCGCTAAAGCGCAGGAATTTGAAGTGGCGGCCAGACTGCGCGACGAATGGTTGGAAATGAAGGATCGACTGCAAGCGATGCAAGGGTAATTGACAAATTAAGATGGCATAAAAGAGAAAAAAGAAAGAAAAACTGATTTTCTCGCCGAATAATTTGGTCAATTCAAAAAAAAATTGTACCTTTGCACGCTTTTTTCGCGCGAAGTGCGCGAGAGGATATAGAAAACTAGCAAAACCTGGGACAAACTAGGCAAGACTAGGATAGTATTAACTAAATTTAAATTAACAATTTACTACAATGGTAAATCATTATGAAACAGCCTTCGTGTTGACTCCCGTTTTGTCTGAGCCGCAGACAAAGGAGGCTGTAGAAAAATTCGAGAATCTTCTCACACAGAATGGCGGTACCATCCTGAATCGTGAGGAGTGGGGGCTCAAGCAACTGGCTTACCCTATCCAAGGTAAAAATTCGGGATTCTACATCATCCTCCAGTTTGATGTTGAACCCGCTGTAATCGCTACCCTCGAGACTGAGTTCCGTCGTGATGAGCGCGTGATCCGCTTCCTGACGACCCGTCTTGACAAGTACGCATTTGAGTACGCCGAGAAGCGTCGCGGAAAAGGTAAAAAACAAAATGAAGAGGAGGCTTAATCATGGCACAGAATGACGAAATTCGCTACCTGACTCCGCAAGGCTCGGAGCAGAAGAAGAAAAAGTACTGCCGTTTCAAAAAATCCGGCATCAAGTACATCGATTACAAAGATCCTGAGTTCCTCAAGAAGTTCCTCAACGAGCAAGGTAAAATCCTGCCTCGCCGTATCACCGGTACTTCGCTGAAGTTCCAACGCAAAGTTGCTCAGGCCGTTAAGAAAGCACGCCACTTGGCATTGCTGCCTTACGTAACCGACATGATGAAATAATCGTTCGAGTGAAACGAGAAAAGAAGTAATTCTAACCCATTAAGAGAAAGGAAAGAACATGGAAGTAATTCTTATTCAAGACCTTGCGAACCTCGGTTTCAAGAACGACATCGTTAAAGTTCGTGACGGATATGGACGCAACTATCTGTTGCCGCAGAAGATTGCTATCATCGCTAATGAGAGCAACAAGAAGCAGTTGGCGGAGAACCTGAAACAACAGGCTCACAAAGCTGCCAAAATCCTGGCTGACGCTGAGGCACTCGCTGCTAAACTGGCTGAGACCGTAATCGAGGTTAAAGTAAAAGCAAACGAGGACGGAAAGATCTTCGGTACTGTTACCACCCAAAACATCGCTGACGCACTCGCTGCGAACGAGATTAAGATCGACAAGAAGGTTATCACGCTTGTTGAGCCGATCAAACAACTGGGTGAGTACACCGCACAGGCTCGTCTCCATCGTGAGGTAAAAGCTGACATCAAACTGAATGTAGTAACTGAGTAATTAACTAGAGTATTAACCGATTTATGAAGGTTCGTGCAAGTCGAACGAAAGTTCACTTTCGCTGTTCGACAAAGCCGAAGCTCCAGATTAAAAATTTATTTTTAATATGAAAGCTGGAATTCATCCCGATAACTACCGCGTTGTAGTGTTCAAAGATATGTCTGACGGTACTCAGTTCTTCAGCCGCTCTACAGCTGCTACCAAGGACACCATCGAGATCGACGGCGTTAAGTATCCGCTGATTAAACTTGAGATCTCGAACACGAGTCACCCGTTCTACACCGGTAAGTCCAAACTCGTGGACACCGCTGGTCGCGTGGACAAGTTTATGTCTCGTTACGGCAATCGTACACGCAAGTAATCTTGCGATTGACAAGGGGCAGGCACGCGCTTGCCCCTTGTTGTTTCTACTCTTTATTAACGTTTCTCGCAGAGAAACCATTTTAACCTTTTAACGTCGCTAAGCGACATCTTAACATGCGAAACAACTTATGGTTGGCTCTTGGCCGCAACACGATTATCTCGATTATTTTATTTGGCGCCTTGTTAGGGCTCCTATGGTTAATAGAAACTTTTCTCCCCTCCTTTCAGGGAGGGGACGGGGATAGGCTTCTACTGAAATGGCACGACCCTGCCTGGGTGGTCGGTATTCCTGCCTCTATTATCGGGGTGGCGTATATCCTCACCGTCCGTGACCCGCAGAACTACACCGGATTCTATGCCGGCATCATCATGTCGATCCTGCTTGGTATTCAGTTTATTCTCCAAGGAGGCTATGACAGCGCCTTCCTCTTTTTTATGGTCTTCATCCCCTTCCAGTTGATGTCGATCTATAAATGGAGCCGTAACAAGGAAGATGGCGGCGCCAGCTTTGAGCCTAAGTTCCTCGACAAGCCGCGTCTGATCCTCTCTATCGCATTGTTGGTATTCATCACAGCGGGTGACTACGTGCTGGCGACATTCGCGTTCTATCACGACGGACTGTTGAATAACATGGTTACCAAACTCCTGAGCGGTTTGCTCATCTCCTCGTCTTTCCTGGCTAACTACTGGCTTATCTACCGTAAGACTGATTCGTGGCTTTATTGGGTAATATATAGTTTGGCTGGTATCGGCTTGTTTATCATCATCCGCAATCCGTTCTCAATCGTGCTGTTCACCTTCTTCCTGGTCATCAACTCGATGGCTGGTGTCGCATGGATTAAGGCTACCAAACCCGAGAACATGGGCTGGCTCAAGAAAAAATGAATATACTTAAATAATCTTTATAATTTTCAAAAGGGTTTTATAGTTTTTTTCTTAAAACTATGATTAAGCGTAAAGCAGATACCATATTAAAAGTAACAGCGCCCATGCAATTAATGGACTTCCTGATTGCTAAGATGGGAGGCATGGCGCGCTCCTCTGTCAAACAACTCCTTGGCCAGCGGCGCGTCAAAGTAGGTAATGCCGTTCAGACACGTCATGATTACATGCTCCAAGCGGGGGAGACTGTCACAGTGCTCTCCGGACGAGGAAACACCCAACTGACGCACCCCAAACTGCGCATCGTATATGAGGACGATGACCTCATTGTGGTCAATAAACAACCCGGACTGCTCACGGTCGCTACTGCACCCGGTAGCCGGGAGACAACGGTGATGTCTATCTTACGCGCGTACGTGAAGAAACAGAACGCGCGCGCGAATATCTTCGTGGTACACAGACTCGACCGCGAGACATCCGGACTCCTCGTCTTCGCTCGATCCGAAGAACTACAGCATTATATGCGTACTTACTGGCGCGAACTCGTCACCGAGCGAACCTATATCGCTCTCGCCGAAGGCGTACTCGATCCGCGCGAAGGCAAAATAACCACCTGGCTGACTGAAGATAAACGCAATGCGATCGTCTATTCCTCACCCGTGGATGACGGAGGAGACATCGCTATTACCAATTACAAGACGCTAAGAACCACCTCTCTCCCGTCTCCCCAAAAGGGAGAAGCTCCCTCTCCTTGGGAGAGGGCTGGGGTGAGGTCTTTAGTAGAACTTCACCTCGAGACCGGCCGTACCAACCAGATCCGTGTACACCTGGCCTCCAAGGGGTGTCCTGTCGTAGGTGACCGTAAGTACGGACACGGCAATGAGTCTTCGCCGATCGACCGGCTTTGCCTCCATGCCCAAGTCCTTGAGTTCATCCACCCGGTGACGGAGAAAAAAGTACGGTTCGAATCCCCCGTTCCCAAAGAATTTAGGTTTGTCCTGCAATAAATTGATAACTATGCGCCATCTTGCTATCTGTATCTTGACTTTTATACTTTGTGTTCTCTCCGTTTCTGCGGCGCCGCGTCGTGTGCATACTATCGGAGACAGTACGATGAGTGACTATAAACCGGCTGCAACGCCTAAGAGAGGGTGGGGAATGTACCTTCAGGCTTTCTTTAACCCCGACTCAGTCGAAGTCAATAACCGCGGCAAATCCGGGGCTTCTACCCGTACCTTCTATGAGACCGATGCCCTCTGGCCCTCCGTCAAATCCCAGATGCACGCAGGAGACTACCTCATCATCCAATTCGCGCATAATGATGAGAAATGCAAAGGCGAGGATGTCTTTATCCGGAACGCTCGGCTGCGCGCGGAAGGCAAGGACACCCTCACTGACATGCGGGGTACAGAACCCAACACGACCTACAAGGAATTCCTGCGTATTTATATCCGCGAGGCACGAGAGAAAGGTGTGACGCCGATCTTGATGTCTCCTATCTGCCGAGCCTATTTTACGAAAGAGGGAACCATTACTGCCGAAGGCCGTCACGATTTAACGCTAACAGCTAATGCTAATAAAGACTACGTACGTTGTATGCGCGAAGTGGCGGAAGAGATGGATGTTCCTTTCCTCGACATGACGGCGCATAGCCTCGAACTTTATGAGCGGCAAGGGAAGGAATATTGCATGGACCACTATTTCAACTGCGGCGATAAGACCCACACTTCTGCCGAAGGAGGAATGGCAATAGCAACACTCGCTTATAACCTCATCCAGCAGAACCCCGAACTGGCGGAACTGCAATCTTGGACACTCTTCCCGTCCAAAGACCAATACCTTGCCTACGCCCGGAATATTGAAGACGCTGGTCGTAAGGCAGCCTTCACAGCCAAAGGTACGCCCTTCTCTGAGATTATTCCTATAGCCAAACTTGAAAATCTCCAGTCAAAAGTCAAACATCAAACAGCCACCGTTCTCCCGCTGGGAGATCTCTGGCCGGCAGGAGAGATAGACGAAGTGGCTAATCGCTATATCGAATATGTCATAGCGGCGGAGAAGAAGAAAGGACTCGTTGTCGAGACAATCAAGATCCCTGTTCGGGCACAAGGCGGACCGGGAATGAATATGCATATCAACTACGGTTTCGGCGATGCCTTTAGCTCTGTGACGACGATCTACGAGAACACGGCCCTGCCTAAAAACAAATGGCTCAAGGTTACCCTTGATCAACCGATCTTGGTGCCCGCAGGGCAGACACTCCATATTCGTATTCTCCCCTGGTATGACTCCAATGGACAGCCCCAGAAAGGAAAAAGCCTCCAACTCAAAGAGCTCAGACTAACCGGTAAACGCTTGCAGTAGAAATCAAATTTATTGGATGAGGAACATAATTAAAGCCACCCGCAAAGGTGGCTTTAAATTTATTCGCTAAACGCTAATCACTAAACGCTAAACGCTAATCGCTAAACGTTAATAGCTTGTTCGCTGCGTAGCAGCGTAACTGATCTTCAGGGCGTACGCGCGGCGTAACTCCTGTTTGATGTCAGCGATAACACCCATGCGGGTCTCTTTGTCTGCCTTGATCGAAACAGTCATCAAACCTTGGTCGGACTCCTTCATGGAAGAACGCTCATTGACGATATACTCGCCAATCTCCTTCACTTCCGCGAATTGGTCATTCAACTGAATACGCGTTTCTGCACCGTACTGCTTGCGGAACTCTGCCGTAGGAGTACCTACGTAGATATAGCGCACAAGACTTTTATTCTCCAACTTCGTCAGCTCAGATGCCTGAGGCGTCTTGAACTGCACTTTGTAGCTAACCTCCTTCATCGAAGTAACGGACATGAAGAAGAACAGCAGCATGAAGATAATATCAGGGAGTGACGACGTATTCAGCGCCGGCA
>Ga0310786_10012654_pt1 | contig 10442 bp, 11 predicted proteins | sample AusTroGonzalo_MG_FD_203881 | JGI IMG/M metagenome (GOLD analysis project Ga0310786, IMG submission 203881) | Bovine rumen microbial communities from tropical cattle in Woodstock, Queensland, Australia - Gonzalo_03 (v2) (version 2) | ecosystem: Host-associated > Mammals > Digestive system >... | reverse complement strand
CCGCCGGCGACGATCGGCGAGCTCATGCAGTGCGTCTACAAGTCGCTCGCCGCGTGCTACGCGGACGCGATCCGCAGCCTCTCGGAGATCACCGGCAAGACGTACACCTCGGTCAACATCGTCGGCGGCGGCTCGAAGGACCGCTACCTGAACGCGCTCACCGCCGAGGCGACTGGTCTCGACGTCTTCGCCGGCCCGACGGAGGGCACGGCGATCGGCAACCTGATCGTGCAGATGATCGCCGCCGGCGAATTCGCCGACCTCACCGCCGCTCGCGCGGCAATCGTCCGTTAACCTTCCGCCTGCGCCAAGGCTACGGCGCGACAAGCCCAACCATCAACCACCCAACCACCTAACCAAGCATGGACAAGAAGCTCTACATCAACCCGCCGCTTCCCGACCGCGTCTACGACTGGCGCAAGGGACCCCAGCCGAAGACCCGCCGCGAGCTCGACCGGTTCTTCAACTCGCCGGCGATCAACAAGGTGAAGGACGCCATCTGCGAGATGGGCAGGCGCATCTACAACAAGGGCTACACCGACGGCAACGGCGGAAACCTGTCGGTGCGGGTGGGCGAGGACCTCGTCCTCTGCTCGCCGACGCTCTGCTGCAAGGGCTTCATGGAGCGCGAGGACATCTGCCTCGTGGACATGTCGGCCGGCCAGCTCTGCGGGCGGCGTCCGCGCACGAGCGAGGTGAAGGTGCACATCGCGATGATGAAGACCGCCGGCTGGAACGCGTGCGTCCACTGCCATCCGCCGCACTGCAACGCCTTCCTCTTCGCCGGGCAGGTCCCGCCGAACGGCATCAACCCCGAGGCGGACATCTTCTTCAACCAGATCCCGCTCGCGCCCTACGGCACGCCGGGGACCGACGAGGTGGCGGCGAACGTCGCGAAGATGTCGAAGAAGTCAAACGTGGTCTTCATGGAGAACCACGGCATCGTCTGCGGCGCGCGCGACATCGAGGAAGCCGAGTGGTTCGCCGAGAACGCCGACGCCTACTGCCAGGTGCTGCTGCTCGCGTCCGGGCACGGCGGCAGGCTCCAGCAGGTTGGGCCGCAGTCGGTGAAGGACTTCCTCGCCATCCGCAAGGCGCTCGGGCTGCCGCTTGCCTCGGGACAGAAGCTCTACAACACCGACCGCTTCAACGGCTACCGGATGAAGCGCGTCGGCAAGTGAACGTAAACGAAAAACCAGAAAGGGCAACAACCATGAACAGGATAATCCTCAACGAAACCTCCTACCACGGCGCCGGCGCCGTCAACGCCATCGTCGCCGAGCTCGCGGCGCGCGCGCTCAAGCGCCCGATCGTGTTCTCCGACCCCGACCTCGTGAAGTTCGGCGTCACCGCCAAGGTGACGAAGCTCCTGGACAAGGCGAAGGTGAAGTACTCGCTCTACACCGACATCAAGCCGAACCCGACCATCGCGAACGTGAAGAACGGCGTCAAGGCGGCGAAGGCGGCGAAGGCCGACTCGATCATCGCCATCGGCGGCGGCTCGTCGATGGACACCGCGAAGGCGGTGGGCATCATCCTCACCAACCCGAAGTTCGCGAACGTTCGCTCGCTCGAGGGCGTTGCGCCGACTACGAAGCCGTGCCTGCCGATCCTCGCCGTCCCGACGACTGCCGGCACAGCGGCGGAGGTGACGATCAACTACGTGATCACCGACGTCGAGAAGAAGCGCAAGTTCGTCTGCGTCGACCCGCACGACATCCCGGTCGTCGCCTTCGTCGACCCCGGCATGATGGCGTCGATGCCGCCGAAGCTGACGGCCGCGACGGGCATGGACGCGCTCACCCACGCGATCGAGGGCTACATCACCAAGGCCGCCTGCCCGATGACGGACATGATGCACCTCGAGGCGATCCGCCTCATCTCCGCGAACCTCCGCGCCGCGGTGAAGAACGACCCGAAGGGCCGCGAGGGCATGGCGCTCGGCCAGTACATCGCCGGCATGGGCTTCTCCAACGTCGGCCTCGGCGTCGACCACGCGATGGCGCACGGGCTCTCGGCGCTCTACAACACGCCGCACGGCGTCGCCTGCGCGATTCTGCTGCCGACGGCGATGAAGTTCAACGCCGCGAAGACCGGCAAGCGCTACATCGAGATCGCAAAGGCGATGGGCGTGAAGGGCGTCGAGAAGATGACGCTCGTCCAGGCGCGCAAGGCTGCGGTCGCCGCGGTCGAGAAGCTCTCGAAGGACGTCGGCATCCCGGCCAACCTCAAGGGCATCCTCAAGAAGGAGGACATCCCGTTCCTCGCCAAGAGCGCCTACGCCGACGCGTGCCGCCCGGGCAACCCGCGCGACTGCTCGGTGAAGGACATCGAGCGCCTCTACGCGAGCCTCGTCTGAGAATTTCGTCCCGGGGATGGTGCACTGCATGAGAAAGGTACCGGTAGACAAGGGCGTTGTGTTCGGCGACGGAGGTCTCGTCTTCATCGCCGGCCCGTGCGTCATCGAGTCGCGCTCGATGGCGCTCGGGATCGCCCGCCGGCTCGTCGAGTCGGCGGCGCGCCTGGGCGCGAAGTTCGTCTTCAAGGCGAGCTTCGACAAGGCCAACCGCACGAGCGTCGACGCGTTCCGCGGGCCGGGCATCGAAAAGGGGCTGGAGATACTCGCCGAGGTGCGCTCCACGTTCGGGGTGCCGGTGCTGACCGACGTCCACGAGCCGTGGCAGTGCCGTCCGGTGGCGGAGGTCTGCGACATCCTGCAGATCCCGGCGTTCCTGGCGCGGCAGACCGACCTCGTGGTCGCGGCCGGCGAGACCGGCGCGATCGTCAACGTCAAGAAGGGCCAGTTCATGGCGCCGGAGGACATGGCGGCGGTGGTGCGCAAGATCGAGTCGACCGGCAACCGCCGGATCACGCTCTGCGAGCGCGGCGCGAGCTTCGGCTACCGCAACCTGGTGGCCGACATGCGCTCGCTGCTCATCATGCGCGAGCTCGGCTATCCGGTGGTGATGGACGCGACGCACTCGGTGCAGCGCCCCGGCGGCCTGGGCACCGGCTCCGGCGGCGACGGCAAGTACGCGCCGGCGCTGGCGCGCGCGGCGGTGGCGACGGGCGTGGACGCGGTGTTCATGGAGACGCACCCGAACCCGAAGGTGGCGAAGAGCGACGCGGCGAACGCGCTCAAGCTTGCCGACGTGGAGCCGCTCTGGCGCACGCTGATGGCGATCGACGACGTTGTGCGCGGCGCGAAGAAGAAGGGAGGCGCGGCTTCTTGAGGATTGTCGCGGCAGTTTCGGCGGCGCTTATGGCAACGGCGGCCGCGGCGGCGTTCGACCCGGATTCCTGGCTCGAGCGCCGTGAACTGCTTACGCGCGAGGCGGAGCGGCTGGAGAAGCTGTATGCGAATTGCTCGGCGAAGGCGGACAACCCGGCCGAGAAGGTGTCGCTGCCGATCGACACGCATCCGAGCGGCGCGGTGAAGTCGCTGGTGACCGCCGAGAAGGCGCAGTTCTTCCAGTCGCAGGGCGCGGTCTGGGCGGAAGGGGTGACGGCGCACGAGTACGACGCGGCGCGGAAGGAGCTTTCGCGGCTCGAGGCCGAGAGCCTGGTGGTTGACCGCGAGACGAAGTCAGGATGGATCGAGGGCAAGGCACGCGCAATCCACGGCCAGACGCTGGTGAAGGGGTCGAGGGTCTACGTGTCCTTCGCCGAGGACTACGTGATGATTACCTCGAACGCGCTGGTGCGCTCGCGCGACTTCGGCCGGCGCGGGGCGATTGCCGGCGCAGAACCGCGCACCAACTTGGTTTCCACCGTTTCCGCGTCGCGGGCCGACTATGACCGCCGCGCCGGGGTGATAATGATGGATGGAGCGGTGCAGGTGGACGATGCGGACTGCCGGCTCGCGGCGGACCGCGCCTGGGTGTTCCTTTCCGGCACCAACGAACTCAGGCGGATTGTTGCCGTCGGCTCGGTGGCGGTGACGAACGAACTCCGCCGCGGCTACTGCGACCGTGCCGCCTACGAGCGTGCGAGCGGGCTCTTGACGATGTATTCCGGCGGGGAGGACTCCCCGGCGCGGCTGGTTGACGAAGGCGGCAAGGGCGGCGAGCTCATCGGCGAACGCATCGTCTTCCACACCGACGCGGAGCAGGTCGAAGTGGACCGGCCGGTGATCAAGGTGATGACTGACGACGTTGACCGCGCCGGTCTGATCGGAATTGGGGGTGTGAAATGAGCGACCCGGTGATGGACGCGATGAACGCGATGGCCGCGGCAAGCGCGGGAAAGCACGCTGACCTGGAGGCGACCGGCCTCGTTAAGGTCTACGGCGACCGCACGGTGGTGAACGGAATGGACGTGAGATGCTCCTGCGGGGAAATCGTGGGCATCCTCGGCCCCAACGGCGCCGGCAAGACCACCACCTTCTACATGGTGGTGGGGCTGGTGAAGCCGGAGGCCGGCCGGGTGGTCTTCCGCGGCGAGGACGTTACGCGACTCCCCGTCTACCTGCGTGCGCGGCGCGGGCTCGGCTACCTCGCGCAGGAGCCGTCGGTCTTCCGCAAGCTCTCGGTGTGGGACAACGTGATGGCGATCCTCGAGACGCTGCCGATGTCGCGCAAGGAGCGCGCGGCGCGGGCGAAGGAGCTCCTTGAGCCGTTCGACCTGATGAAAGTGGCGAAGCAGCCGGCGTTTACGCTTTCCGGTGGCGAGCGCAGGAAACTCGAGATCGCGCGCGCGCTGACGCGCAACCCGTCGGTGCTGATGCTCGACGAGCCGTTTGCGGGCGTCGACCCACTCTCGGTGAACGAGATCCAGGACATCGTGCGCGACCTCGCGTCCAAGGGGCTCGGCATCATCATCACCGACCACAACGTCCGCGAGACGCTTTCGGTGGTCAACCGCGCCTACCTGGTCTACAACGGGCGGCTCTTGAAGGAGGGCACGAGCGCGGAGCTGGTGGCCGACACGGAGGTGCGCGAGAAGTACCTCGGCGAGAATTTCAGGATGTAAACACGACCAAAAGAAAGGAGACAACAAATGAGCATTGAAGTTACGATGAGACACAGCGACGTGCGCATCGAGGCCCTCAAGGAGTACGCCGAGAAGCGCATGGCAAGGCTCAAGCAGCGCTTTCCCAAGGTGACCAGCGCGTCGATCGTGATCGACGTCGACGCCAAGAAGCACATGTACATGGCGGAAGTGGTGGCGAACCGCCTCGGCGAGACCGCAGTCGGCGCGAAGGAGTTCTCCGAAAGCGCCAAGAGCGTCATCGACGCGGCGGCGGCCAGGGCGGAGCGCCAGCTTCTCAAGATGCGCGTGAAGGCGCGCAAGGGCACGGTGCGCAAGCAGCGCGCGGCCTCGGCGAAGAACTGAGATGCGCGGACTGCCGGGCAAGACGAGCGAGAAGGGCAGGGTCTTCTCCGTCGGCGACTTCCTCGAAGCCGCCGAGGAGAGGCTGCGCCTGACGCTCCTCCAGGGCGGCGAGAGCCTGGGGCGGAAGATCGACGAACCGATCGTCAGCCGCCCAGGCCTCGCGCTCACCGGCTTCTTCGGCCACTACGGCTGGCGGCGCATCCAGCTGATCGGCAAGGCCGAGACCGCCTATCTCGAGAGCCTCTCGCCGGCCGAGCGGCTCGCGCGCTATGCCGCGCTCCTGGAACACGGGGCGTACTGCTTCATCTTCGCCAACGGGCGCAAGCCCGGGGCGGACACGCTGGCGCTGATGCGCGTCCACGGCGCGGTGGTGATGGTCTCGCCGCTCAAGACGCGCGTCATATACCGCGAGTCGGCGTTCGTCCTCGAGCGCCTCGGCGCGCCGGAGTCGACGATCTACGGCACGATGGTCGAGGTCGCCGGCCTCGGCGTCCTCATCGAGGGCGAGCCGGGCCTCGGCAAGTCCGAGACGGCGCTGGGGCTCATTCGCCGCGGATGCGCGCTGGTGTCGGACGACCTCACCTGCGTGCGGCGCGAGGTCGGCAAGGACATCGTCTACGGCTCGGCGTCGGACTCGACTGCCGGCTACATGGAGATCCGCGGCATCGGCATCATGCACGTGCCGAGTCTCTTCGGCGTCGCGGCGGTCCGCGGCGAGAAGCGTCTAGAGCTCATCATCACCTTCCGCCGGCTCGAGGACGTGAAGGGCGAGATCGACCGCATCGGTCAGAAGCGCCAGGTGAAGAAGGTGCTGGGGGTGGAGATACCCAACGTGGTGATCCCCGTCTCCGAGGGCCGCGACCTCGTGAACCTGGTGGAGACCGCCGCGCTGCAGGAGAAGCTGCTGCTCTCCGGCTGCGACCCGGTCGGCGAACTTTCGGAACGCCTGCGGAGGCGGGCCACTGAACATTCCAAACGCAAAGGAGTCAACAAGGGAGACGTCCCATGTCAGATAAAATAACCCGTGAGTTCACGCTGCTCAACCGCTATGGTATGCATGTCCGTCCGGCCGGGCTCTTCGCCAAGGTCGCGAGCCGGTTCGACGCCGACATAACGGTCGAGAAGGACGGCAACGCCGTCTCGGGCAAGTCGATCATGGCGCTGATGACGCTCGAGGCCGTGTGCGGCACGGTGCTCAAGGTCACGGCGTCCGGCCCTCAGGCGGCTGAGGCGCTGGACGAGCTCGAGCAGCTCGTCAAGCGCAAGTTCGACATCCCCGACGAGCAGTAGTAGGTGTCGGATTCCTGCGAGATGAGGTCGCTGCAAGGCCTGGCCACCGCCCGCGGTTTCGCGGTCGGGCCGGTCTTCATCTGCCGCGGTGACGGCTCGGTGCCGGTTCCCGAGTACGTCCTCGAGCCTGGCCGCGAGGAGGAGGAGGTCCTCCGCTACCGCCGCGCCGTCGGCGACGCGAGGCGCGACCTCGAGGGCATCGTCGCCTCGCTCAAGGAGCGCACCGGGCGGGACGACGTGATGGTCTTCGAGTGTCACCTGATGATGCTCGAGGACACGGAGCTTTCCGGCGCCGTCGAGCGCCGCATCCGCGAGGAGCGCGTCAACGCCGAGTCCGCCGTCAAGCGCGTCTACGCCGAGTCGCGGGCGAAGTTCGAGCGGATGAACGACCCGTACTTCCGCGAGCGCGTGCGCGACCTCGACGACCTTGAGCGCCGGCTCCTCGCCGCGCTTACCGGTTTCTCGGCGCCGGCCCACCGTGGCCTCAAGGTGCCGTCGATCATCGTCGCCGACGATCTCACCCCGTCCGAGACCGTGCAGCTGCCGCGCGACCTGGTCCTCGGCTTCGCCACCAACGGCGGTTCCACCACGAGCCACGTGGCGCTCCTCGCCCGCGCGATGGGCATCCCGGCCGTCACCGGCCTCGGGGACATCACCTCGCGCGTCCGCGCCGGCGAGACGGTGCTCATCGACGGCACCAACGGCACGGTGACGCTCCACCCCGACGCCGCCTCGATCCGCGAGTTCATGGACCTCGTCGAGCGTGACCGCGAGATCTCCGAGAGCGCAGTGCTCGGCGCGCCAGCGGGCACGCTCAAGGACGGCGGCGAGGTGCCGATCTTCGCTAATCTCCATCCCGGCGTGCCGGTAGGAGGCCTCCGCGAGCACGGCGCGCGCGGCATCGGCCTCTACCGCAGCGAATACCTTTGGCTCAACCGCGGACACGAGCCTACCGAGGAGGACCAGTTCCGCGCCTACCGCGACGCCGCGCGCTTCACCGCCCAGCTCGGCGACGACGCCTCCATCACCATCCGCGCGCTCGACATCGGCGGCGACAAGATCGTCCGCGGCATCTCGCACAAGGAGGCTAACCCGTTCCTCGGCAACCGCTCCATCCGCTACCTGCTCGCCAACCGCGACATGTTCAAGACCCAGCTCCGCGCGATCCTCAGGGCGTCCGCCTTCGGCCGCGTGCGGCTAATGTACCCGATGATCTCCTGCGTGGAGGAGCTGGACGAGTCAGCCGAGGTGCTCGCCGAGGTCAAGCGCGAGCTCGACGCCGCCGGCGTCGCCTACGACCGCGAGATGCCCGTCGGCGCGATGATCGAGGTGCCGAGCGCGGCCATCAACGCGGACGCGATCGCGAAGCGCGTCGATTTCTTCTCCATCGGCACCAACGACCTGGTGCAATACGTGATGGCGGCGGACCGCGGCAACGAGTCGGTTGCCTCGCTCTACCAGCCCACCAACCCCGCTGTCCTATGGCTTATGCGCCACGTGATCGACGCGGCGCGGCACCGCGGCATCAAGGTCGGGGTGTGCGGCGAGTCGGCCTCCGATCCCGTCGTCGGCGTCCTCTGGGCGGCAATGGGGGTTGACATCCTCTCCATGTCGGCCTCCTACATCCCGGTCATATCCGCCGTCCTCTCGCGCCTCACCCGCGCCGACCTCGACGCCTATGTGCGCATTCCAGTGGAGATGGGCAACGACGTCACCGCCCACGAGGTCTACGACCGCTGCCGCGCCTGGCTCGCCGAACACGTCTTCGACTTCGAGAACATCGTGCTGTAGGCGGCTCAATCATGAAAAGGGCGCTCATTACCGGCATCACGGGGCAGGACGGCAGCTACCTCGCCGAACTGCTGCTCGCGAAGGGCTACGAGGTGCACGGCATCGTGCGGCGCTCTTCTGTCGGCAACACCGCCCGCATCGACCATCTGCTCGGTGACGGCAGCGGACTCGTCCTGCACTACGGCGACCTGGCCGATTCCGGACGGCTCGCGCAGCTCTGCGGCGAGGTTCGCCCCGACGAGATCTACAATCTTGCCGCGCAGAGCGATGTTGGCGTGTCGTTCGACATGCCCGAGTACTCTGGCGAAGTCGACGCGCTCGGCACCATCAGGCTTCTCGATGCGGTTAGGCGGTCCGATCTCGGCCGCGACGTGCGCTTCTACCAGGCGTCGACTTCGGAGCTCTTCGGCATGGCGTCGGAATGCCCGCAGCGCGAAACGACGCCGTTTCATCCCTGCTCGCCCTATGCCGTTGCCAAGCTCTACGCCTATTGGGCGGTGAGGAACTACCGCGAGGCGTACGGGATCTTCGCCGCGAACGGAATTCTCTTCAACCACGAGTCCCCGCGGCGCGGCGAGACGTTTGTGACCCGCAAGATCACCCGCGCCGCTGCGCGCATCAAGCTCGGGCTCCAGGACAAGCTCTTCCTCGGCAATCTCGACGCTCGGCGCGACTGGGGGTTTGCCGGCGACTTCGTGGAAGGGATGTGGCGCATCCTGCAGCACGACCGGCCGGATGACTTCGTGCTCGCCACCGGCGAGACCCATACCGTGCGCGAGTTCCTCGAGGCGGCGTTCGGACGGCTCGGGCTCGACTGGCGCGAGCACGTCGTCCACGATCCGGCGCTGGAGCGCCCGCTAGACGCCGAGTCGCTCGCCGGCGATCCGTCCAAGGCCCGGCGCGAGCTGGGCTGGGAGCCGAAGGTCAAGTTTGCCGACCTGGTCGCAATGATGGTCGACGCCGACCTTGAACTGGCAAGGAGGGGATAGCGTCGTGGCGTGTTCGAACGCGAGCAACCGGTGCACCGTGCTGGTGACGAGCTGCGACCGTTACCGCGACATCGAGGCGCCTTTCCTGGCGCTATGGCGGCGGCACTGGCCGGACTGCCCGTTTGAGCTCGTGGCGGTGAGGGAGTCGGGCGGCGGCGACGGAGGAACTGCCGCGGACGGCTTTGACCGCATCGTCGCCACTGGTCCCGGCCTCAGCTGGAGCGAGATGCTCGCCTTTGCGCTGGAGCGGATCTCCACTCCGTACGTCCTCATGCTGATGAACGACTACCTGCTCGACTCGCGGGTGGACACAGCGCGGCAGCTTGAGCTGTTGTCGCTGGCCGAGGCGGCGGACGCGCTCAACCTGCGGATGAACCCGAATCCGCCGCGCGCGGTGAAGAACAGTGCCTATGCTGTGTCCTGCCAGGCCGGCTACTGGAACCGCGAGTTTCTCCTCGGTCTTGCGCGGCGGACGAAGAGCGCTTGGGAGTTCGAGCGCTACGGCAGCTACATGTTCGACGAGTCGGACCTACGGCCGATAATGGTGACGGTGCGGAAGGAGTTTCCCTTCGTCGACGCGCTCCACAAGGGCTACTGGGAGCCGGAAGGGGTGGAGCTACTTAAGCGCGAGGGAATCGGCTACGACTTCTCGCACCGCGGGCTGCCGCCGTTCTGGCCGCGGCTGAAGTCCAACCTCAAGAAGGCGGTCTTCGCGGTCTTCCCCTGGGAGCTCGTCGTCAGGGTGCAGAACATCTTCAACCTGGGGATGAAGTAGACGGATGGAGTTCGCGGCGATAGACTTCGAGACCACCGGCTACGAGAACGGCGAGAAGAACGAGCCCTGGCAGCTCGGGATTGCCTTGGTGCAGGACTTCCGCGTGGTCGAGACGCGCGAGTGGTTCTTCGGCACCGCGCTCACCCCGGACGCGCAGCCGATCTTCGACCTGTGGGACGACTTCGCGCCCCATCTCATCGGCCGCCGGCTCGTCGCCCACAACATCGCCACCGAGCGCACCATCCTCACCCGGCTTGCGCCGC
>Ga0310786_10012653_pt1 | contig 10443 bp, 6 predicted proteins | sample AusTroGonzalo_MG_FD_203881 | JGI IMG/M metagenome (GOLD analysis project Ga0310786, IMG submission 203881) | Bovine rumen microbial communities from tropical cattle in Woodstock, Queensland, Australia - Gonzalo_03 (v2) (version 2) | ecosystem: Host-associated > Mammals > Digestive system >... | reverse complement strand
CTGTATGCCCCGGCAATATCCATTCTCTTCATTTCGGCGAGGAACCGAGGGTAGTTCGGATAACGGTTCTCTTTGAGCATCGCCAAGAGCCGCTTCAATCTGCTTATACTGTATTTATTGCCACGCATAGGATCTCCTACAACGATACCACCGACATCGTTTCATTGCCACCGCCACTATAATATACACTGCAAGGAATCCTTTTCAAAGTCAAAATTGCCGTAAATGCCAGAAAACCGCATATTCTGGAATGGGAACTTGCCTCAGGAGTGAAAAATGAGCCACAGATCGGCATTGAGCCGGGCTCGGCACGCCCCAGCCGTTTTCGTTTTGAAGGTGACAGCCCCATTCCGTTTGAAGGGGGCGGTTCCTCGCCGGAAAGGGGCGATCGTGCGGCGACGGACGCGGCGGCCGATGGCCTTCCGGGGATCAGACCGTTTTGCGGAGGTCGGCTGATTTTCGTCGAAATTGAGGATTTTTGATTATCACAGTAAAAACGACCCCGGATTATTGAGGCGGGAGGTCGTTTTCGGAGGACAAGCGGGGGGTGATGGCATAAACCGAAAAAAAGTCGTTTTCATGCGAATATAACCGTCGACTTCCTGCGGATGTTTTTTTGAGGCGGGGCATGGGGCTTTCCGGGGTCTCCGGTCATTGCTGATAAAAACCGTCGATATGCGTTAAGTCAAAAATGCGGGAGGTCAGAGAATTTTATTATTTTTCTCCGAAACGCTGTCGTCGTGGACGCGAAAGAACGACTTGCCGGGCAGTTTTTCCAATACTCTCATTATTATAGCATTGCGGAAAATGAAGATTGCAGGAGGTCGTCTTTCTCCAGCCGCATACAGGAGGTCGGCTTGCCGTCGACATGCTTCGGGACTTATGCATTCTCCAGTGGAGGTCGGGTTGGCCGTTATGGCGGAGAATTTCGGGGGTTTTCCATAGGATTTTGGCCCCGGATTTCGCGCCGATAATTCTCCGGCGGAGAAAGCATCTTCGGGGCATGTTTTGCAAATCTCGCTGGTACAAGGGGTTTTGCGAGGCAAAAAAAAAGCCCGCATCCGAGGGCTGGAACGGGGCGATAAAACAAAATGGGGTGGTAGACCGGACTCGAACCGGCGACCTCCTGGGCCACAACCAGGCGCTCTAACCAACTGAGCTACAACCACCATAAATTTCGGATTCGATACTGTACACCGATTTTCACGAAATACAAGCGGAAAATCGGCAAATGCGTCAAAAAAACCGGATTTTCCGTTCGGCGATTCGGGGAAGATGCGGCGGATCTCCGGGAAGGATCCGCAAGAAGGGAGGGCACGGACGGATCCGGGTCTTTCTGGCTTGAAAACAGGGGGAGCCGGACTATATTAATGGATAGCCGGGCCGCCGAAGGCGGAAGTCCGGACGTCTTATGCGGAAATCATCAGCATTTCATTGAGGAGTTGACATCATGGTCCAGAAGGATTGGGAAAATCAGAATCTGACAGAGTATCGGCGTCTTCCGGCGAGAAGCGTTCTCGTGCCCTATGCAGACCGCGAGGGTGCGCTGGCGGGCGATGAGATCCGTTCGGAATATTATCTCACGCTGAACGGGATGTGGAAGTTCGATTTTTTCCCGGATCCGGAAAGCGTGCCCGCGGGCTTCGAGACGGGAGCGCTGAGCGTGGACTGGAAGGAGATCGAGGTGCCGTCCCACTGGCAGCTGGAGGGATACGGGTATCCGCACTACACGAATGTGGTGTACCCGTTTCCCGCGGATCCGCCGTTCGTGCCGAACGAGAATCAGACAGGCTGCTATGTGCGGACCTTCACTCTTCCGGAGTCGTGGCGCGACCGGGAAGTGATCCTGACGTTCCGGGGAGCGGATTCCTTCTTCTATGTATGGATCAACGGGAAGAAGGCCGGCATGAGCAAGGGGAGCCGGATCATTTCCGAGTTCGACGTAACGGAATTTCTTCAGCCGGGCGAAAACACAATCGCCGTGGAAGTTCTCCGGTGGAGCGATGCCACGTATCTGGAAGATCAGGATATGTGGTGGCTCAGCGGAATCTTCCGGGAAATATCCCTCAGCGCCCAGCCGAAAACGGGGTTGTACGATGTCTTTGTCCACACCGATCTGGATGAGTCGTACAGGACAGGCCTTTTCCGGCTCGACGTCACGCTGAAGAACTTCGGGGTGAAAGGCGGGAAGACGGTGAAGATCGAGGCGGAACTTCTGGATCCCGAAGGAGAATGCGTAACAGTCCTGACGGGGAAAGCCGCTCCGGGCGCGGGAGAGGATGCTGTAGTGACGCTTTCCGCCGAACTGCCGGAAGTACGGAAATGGAGCGCGGAAACGCCGGAACTTTATACGCTGGCGATCCACGCGGCAGATGTATATTACGCGCTGAAAGCCGGATTCCGGCGGCTGGAGCGCAGGGGCGATCAGTTTCTGGTGAACGGAGTGCGGATCATGTTCCGCGGGGTCAACCGTCACGAGTTCCATACGGAGCTGGGGCGTGCGGTGACATACGAAGCCATGCTGGAAGACGTGCTGACGATGAAACGGCACAATGTAAACGCGGTACGCACAAGTCACTATTCCAATCATCCGCTGTTTCTGGAGCTGTGCGACCGGTACGGGCTTTACGTGATGTCCGAAGCCGACCTGGAGACGCACGGATTCGGGTACGACGAGGGACGGAATCCGACCATGTGGCCGGAGTGGGAAAAACCCATTGTGGAACGGGGCGTCCGCATGGTCAGGACACTGAAAAATCATCCTTCCATCATCTGCTGGTCTCTGGGAAACGAAGCCGGCTACGGCTGCAATATCGAAAAGGAAGCCGAAGCCATGCGGGCCGTCGATCCGGACCGTCCGCTGCATTACGAGCGGTGCCGTACGCAGGAGGAATTTTTGGGTCATTTCGACTTTTACAGCCGGATGTACCCTTCGGTCGACAACTGGCCAGACCTTGCCCGGGAATACGAAGGAAAACTTCCGGCGATCCTCTGCGAGTACGGACACGCCATGGGAAACGGGCCGGGCAGCCTCAATGACTACTGGGAGGTGTTCCGTGAAGGCAAGAACACCCAGGGCGGATTCATCTGGGAGTGGTGCGATCACGGGATCCGTACGAAAACGCCCTCCGGCGAGGAATACTATGCCTACGGCGGCGACTTCGGCGATCGGCCCAACGACGGGAACTTTGTGGCGGACGGGCTCGTGTTTCCCGACAAGACGCCGACGCCCGGCCTTCTTGAGCTCAAGCAGGTGATATCGCCGGTGCGATGCGAGGCGGCCGATCTGAAAAAAGGGACCGTGACGCTGATCAACGACTATGATTTTCTTACGCTGGAACATCTTTTTATTGCGTGGAGCGTTACCGGAAACGGAAAATCCGTTCAGTCCGGATACCTGCCTGCGCCCGCCGTGCCGCCGCACAGTGCCGGGGAACTCCGGATCCCCTTTGCCCTGCCCGGCAGACCGGAACCCGGCGCCGAGTATTTTCTGAATCTGCGCTTTCTCACCGGCAAGGAGACGATCTGGGCGCCCGCCGGACACGAAATCAGCTTCGTGCAGTTCGCGCTTCCGGTCCCGGCCGTTCCACGGCGGCCGATAAACCGGGGCACGGTCCGGCTGACGAGGTCGGGCGAGGTTTGCCGGCTGGAAGCGGCGGGGGCGGAATATCTCTACGACCTGACGAAGGGTGCGCTTGTTTCCTGGAAACAGGAAGGAGTAGTTCTTCTGAAGACGAGCCCGAAGCTGAATTTCTGGCGTCCGCCCACGGATAACGACAACGAACGCTGGATGGCCCGGGAATGGCGTGAGACTGGCTGGGATGTGATGCGGCAGCGCGTGATGGAAAGCGAACTGGAGGAAACGGCGGAGGGGATCCGGATCCGCACCTCGGCCCGGGTCGCCCCCTGCTCGAAACGCTATGGATTCGACTGCGAATACAACTGGCTGTTCCGAGGCGACGGCGCGGTGGAACTTTCTCTTTCCGGCACGTTCACCAATCCGGAAGGAAAGACGCCGATCCACCGTCTGCCCCGGTACGGAGCGGAGTTCCTGCTGCCCGAAAGTTTCACAAGGACAGCCTGGTTCGGGCTGGGGCCCGGCGAGGCGTATTCCGATTCGAAAGAGGCCCAGCACGTCGGATTCTTCAAGAACACGGTGGACGGGCTGTTCACGAATTACGTGCGGCCGCAGGAAAACGGGAACCGGCATCAGGTGCGGCGCATGGCTGTGTACGACGGAAAAGGCGCGGGCCTTCTGGTCTGCGGGAATCCGGTATTCGATTTCGGGCTTTTCCGGTACACCATGGAGGCCATCGAGAAGGCGCGTCATCCGTACGCGCTGAAGCCGGCGGAAGGCATTGTCTGCCACATCGACGGGAAACAGTGCGGGCTGGGATCCGGTTCCTGCGGACCGAAGCCCATGGAGAAATACCGGATCCCGTATGAGAGCTTCGCGTTTTCCCTTATTCTGTGCGGATTCGCGCCGGGCAAGCTGACGGACGAGGCATTTTTCACCCGTCTTTGAGCGCGTGCGGGCAGAAAAAAAAACGGCAACTCTTGTAAAACCGGATGTCTTGCAGTATAGTACGCGCTTTTCATCCGGAATGATTCAATGGAAGGAGCAGCAATCATGAAAAAACAGATCCTCTGTATCGGTGCCGGGTATGTGGGCGGACCAACCATGGCCGTCATTGCGGACAAGTGTCCCGATTGTACCGTCACGGTGGTCGACATCAACGAAAAGCGGATCGCCGCCTGGAATTCCGACAAACTTCCGATTTACGAGCCCGGACTGGATGAGGTGGTTTTCCGCCGCCGCGGGAAAAATCTTTTCTACTCCACGGATATTCCGGGCGGAATCCGGAAGGCCGACATCATCTTCGTCAGTGTGAATACGCCCACGAAGACGTTCGGAGAGGGCGCGGGCGAAGCGGCCGACCTCCAGTACCTGGAAAAGACGGCGCGGAGCATCGTGGAATATGCGGAATCGGGAAAGATCGTGGTGGAAAAGAGCACGCTGCCGGTCCGGACCGCGCAGGCCATGAGCCGGATCCTTCACTCCAACCGCAAGGGCCTGAAGTTCCAGATCGTTTCCAACCCGGAATTTCTGGCCGAGGGGACGGCGATCCGGGACCTGAACGATCCCGACCGCGTGCTTATCGGCGGACTGGAAACCCCGGAAGGCCGTGCCGCGGTGGAAGAAGTGGCCTCCATCTATGAAACGTGGGTGCCCCGGGAGAAAATCATCACCACAAATCTGTGGTCCAGTGAACTGACGAAGCTGGTATCCAACGCGCTTCTTGCGCAGAGAATCTCTTCGGTCAACAGCATTTCCGCCCTGTGCGAGCGGACGGAGGCCAATATCGACGAGGTAACGGCGGCGGCCGGGAAGGATACCCGAATCGGGGCAAAATTCCTGCGGGCCGGGATCGGGTTCGGCGGATCCTGCTTCAAGAAGGACATCCTCAACCTGGTGTATCTCTGCCGTCACTACGGTTTGCCGGAAGTGGCCGACTACTGGGAACAGGTGGTCCGCCTCAACGACTACCAGGCGACGCGGTTCGTCCGGAACATGCTGGACGTCATGTTCAACACCGTGGCAGGGAAGCGGATCGCCGTGCTGGGATTTGCCTTCAAGGCCGATACGGGCGACACACGGGAGTCTCCGGCCTGCGCGGTCTGCAAGCAGCTGCTGAATGAACGTGCAAGCCTGGCCATTTACGATCCCAAGGCGCTGGAAAACGCCCGGCTGGATCTGGCGGGCATTGCCGGCGACATCGAGTACTGCGATTCTCCCTACGATGCCGTGGAGAAAGCGCACGCGGTCGTGGTCCTGACCGACTGGAAGGAATTCAAGGAGCTGGATTACAAGCGCATTTACGGCGCCATGCAGCAGCCTGCCTTCGTGTTCGACGGCCGTAATTTCCTGCCGCATGCCGAACTGTTCGATCTCGGGTTCAACGTATATCCCATCGGACGCAAGGCGCTGTCGCATTTCTGACACGGAGATTTCCGATTTTTTTCAAACCGGGACTTGACAAATCGCGTTTCGGCTGGTATACTTTCCGGCGTTTAAAGTTCAACAAACAAAAAGGAACATCCGAACATGAAAAAAACAATTCTCACGGGTTTGACTCTCGCTCTGACCGCCCTCTTCTCCATCGGTCTGCTTTCCGCGGCGGATAAGCCCGGGCTCTCCGCCAAGAAGGCGAAAGCGGCTGCCGTAGTTGCAACGCTTCTGCCTCCGGAGCTGAACCGGTCGCTGAATCTCATCCCCAACGATGCGGTCATCGCCGGCTTCATCAATGTCGAAGCCATCACCAAAGGCAAACTCTTCTCCGAGATCATGAAGACCCTCGAGCTGGACTGGGAAACTCTTCTGGCCGCGACCGGCGGAAAGAAAGAGGATGCCGATGCCTGCAGTCTGTTCTATGTCAAGCTGAAACCCCAAACGGCCGAAGCGGCGGCATCTCCGATCCCGGCGTTTGAGATCGGCGGCGCCGTGGTCTACAAGCAGAGCAACGTCGTGAGCGAGCAGTTTGCGAAGTCTGCGGAAGATATCAAGAACAGCATGGGCGACCTGGATCAGGATGCCTGCGCGGGTGCGAAGGTGGAAAAGATCAAGATCGGCGACAAGGATGCTTTCATGATTTCCCTGCCGGCCCAGAATATGACGATCGTTTCCATCGCCGCCGCGAAGAACATCGTCCAGTTCCGCGTTTTCTTCAATACCGCGCCCGTCAAGGAGCTGATCCCCGCCCGCGGCGAGGTCACGCGGCTCTCCTCTTCGCTGAATCTGGGATCCGCGTTCTCCTTTGCTCTCGATGCCACGCAGGCCCGCGCCATCGCCGGAGAGATCCAGGATGACGCCGTGCTTCAGACCGTTCAGTTCGCTTCCTGCTCCGTCACGGAAAAGGCCAAGGGACTGGCTCTGGTATTCCGGATCTCCGCTGCCAACGCGGACGGCGTCCAGCTGATCAAGACGCAGATCGATGCCGCGCTGGCCGGTCTCAAGGACGATCCCTCGTTCGGTGCCATCGCCGGCAAGACCACCGTCACCGTGGAAAAAGGCACCGACGTGGTTGTCCGGTCCTTCATCCCCTCCGAATTCATCATTGAGAATCTTCAGATGCTCGGAGCCATGCAGCAGGATGCCGGAGAACCTGCGCCGGCGCCGGCGGAGTAAAACCGCACGCTTTCTTCAAAAAAGCACAGATAAACACTGATTCCGGGGGCGTCCGCAAAGGCCGCCCCCGTTTTATTTCAGGAGAACGCCATGAGACAGAAAACCCCGACCCGTGCCGAGCTGGATCCGACCCTCTGCTGGGATTTGACTCCTCTTTACCCGTCCCGTGAAGAATGGGAAAAAGATTTTCGCCGGCTGGAGGATGCCCTGGCCGCTTTTCAGCGCTGGCGGGGCCGTCTGGCCGAATCGCCGGAGACTCTTCTCCATGCGCTGGAGGACGGCGATGCGCTGGGCCGTCTGGAGGAGAAGCTGGCGACATACGCCCATCTCCGCCACGATGAGGATACGGCCGATCCCGCCAACGCCGAACTGAACGGACGCATGGAAGCCAAATGCGCCGAGCTGGCCGGCCTCACCGCGTGGTTCGATCCCGAACTCATGGCCATAAAAAAAGAGGTCTTCGACCGTTTCCGCAAGGATCCGGTTTTGGCGTTTTACAAACGCACGCTCGACGAAACAGAACGGGAACGCGAACACACGCTTTCCGAACCGGAGGAACGGATCCTGAGCATGAGCTCCGATGTCATGAGCGCCTCGGAAAAGGCGTTCTCCCTCATGAATGACGCGGATCTCCGGTTCCCGAAGGTCCGCGACGCATCCGGGAAAACCGCCGAGCTGACCCACGGAAGCTACCGGAAATTCATGGAATCGCCGGTCCGGTCCGTCCGCCGGGCTGCCTTCCAATCGCTGCACAAGACATTCGGCTCCTTCCGCAACACGTTCGCCTCCCTGCTGGAATCTACGGTCAAGGCCAATGTGCTGAGCGCAAAACTCCGGCATTATCCCGACACTCTTTCCGCCGCCCTTTCAGGCGCCAATATCCCTGTCTCCGTCTACGACGGACTGATCCGGTCCGTGCGCGGCGGCCTTTCCGCCGTTCACGAGTATTATGCGTTCCGTGCGGACCGGCTGGGTCTGAAGAAAATCGAAATGTACGACATCCAGAATCCCGTCGTGCCGGGCGTGTCCGATCGGCGCTGGACCTGGAAGGAAGCCGTGGAACTGGTGAAAGAGGCGTGCCGTCCTCTGGGCAAAGAGTATGGGAAAGCGCTGGAAAAGGCGTTTGCCGAGCGGTGGATCGATGTCTGCGAATGCCGCGGCAAACGGTCGGGGGCCTATTCCTCCGGCTGCTACGATTCCAATCCGTACCTTCTTCTGAACTTCAACGGGACGCTGGACAGCGTATCGACTCTGGCTCACGAGCTGGGGCACTCGATGCACAGCTACTTCTCCAACCGGACGCAGAAGTATCATTACGCATCCTACCACATCTTTGCGGCGGAAATCGCCTCCACCTGCAACGAACTGCTGCTGCATCATCACCTGATGGAGCGGAATCCGGATCCCGCCTTCCGGGCCTACCTCCGGAACCAGCTCCTGGACGATTTCCGGGCCACGCTTTTCCGGCAGACCATGTTTGCCGAATTCGAGCGCAAAATCTACGAGCTCTGCGAACGGGGCGAAGTCCTTACCGCCGACCGGCTGTGCAGTCTGTACGGACAGCTGAACGCCGACTATCACGGCCCCGCCGTACACAATACGCCCGAGATCCGGTACGAATGGGCCCGGATCCCTCACTTCTACTACGGATTCTATGTGTACCAGTACGCCACGGGCATTTCCGCCGCCGCCGCTCTGGCTGAAAATATCCTGGCGGGAAATCCCGATCCCTATCTCACGTTCCTTTCCGCCGGGGATTCCAGGGATGTGATCGACATCATCCGTTCCGCGGGCGTGGATTTTTCAAGCGGGTCGCCGGTGGACGCCGCAATCGGGATCTTCCGGAAAACGCTTCACTCGCTGGCGGACGGAGTCTGATCCCGCAGGATCTTCGCCATGGCGACAAACTGCTCCGGAGAGACCCGTTCCGCACGGGTCTCCGGATCGACCCCCGTCCGGTCCATGGCGTCGCGCAGCTTATCCGGATCCGCCATCGAAGTCAGCTGCCGGAACATCTTTTTCCGGCGGTGGGCAAAGGCGGTGCGGACGAATCGGGAGAGAAAGAGCCGGAAATCCTGCGGTTCACAGGGCTCCCGCAGGGTCATTTTCACCAGAGAGGAATCCACTTCGGGCCGGGGATGGAAGAGCGCGGGCGGAACCGTCTTCCGGGGCAGCGTCACGTCATACGAGGCCTGGATGCGGACGGAAAGCGCGGAATAATCCGGCGTTCCGGGCTCGGCGGCCAGTCGGAGGGCCACCTCCTTCTGGAGAAGGACGAGCATATCCGAGGGCGGAGTAAGCAGATCCAGCATCCGGGCGACGACCACCGTTCCGGCGGAGTACGGCAGATTGGAAATGAGGCGAAATGGCGTCTCCGGTCCGAAAATGGAAGGAATATCCACGCGGCAGGCGTCGCCTTCGATCAGGCGGAGTCCGCGGGGCACCAGCGTCGTGCGGAGCCAGGAAGCCAGCTTCCCGTCCAGCTCCACCGCCGTGACCTGCGCACCCGATGCAAGAAGCCGGGTCGTCAGGACGCCCAGTCCGGGACCGACCTCCAGGATGCGGTCGCCCTCCGCGGGCGCGGCCTCCCGGCAGATGAAGTCGAGGAAGTTCTCATCCGTGAGGAAATTCTGTCCCAGGGCACGGCTCGGCGTGATCCCCAGGCGCGAAAGAAGTTCTGCCAGTTCCGAATGTTTCATATCCGCCGGGCCCTTTTTCTTCCGTCAGGAGTGATGGTGATGGCAGCATCCCCCGCAGCAGCCGCCTGAAGCCTCCGCCGAGGGACAGGTCCGCGCCGCGGGGCATGCGGACTTCGGCGAAGAAGAAGCCGGTGCGAAACGGGACACTTTGCGGACGGGATCGGGCGCGCCGCACTTTTCACAGAGGACGGACTGGGAAGAGGAACGCACAAGAGCTTCGAACCGTGCGCCGCACTTTCTGCATTCATACTCGAAGACAGGCATGGTCGGCCTCATCAATGACGTTCAAATTTTTTGATCAGCCAGAACGCGAAAAGTCCGAGGAAGATCATCAGCAGGACGAAGACCGGATAGGCATAGTACCACCGGACGCCGATCTGATCGCACATCATCATGGTGAACTCGGACATTCCGAACACGCCGGTGAAGAACGTAGGGACCGCCACCGCTATGACAATGGCGTTCATATTCTTCATCATCACGTTCAGGTTGTTGTTGATGATGGATGCCCGGGCGTCCATGAGGCCGGAGAGGACCTGCGAATACACCTGAGCCTGA
>Ga0310786_10012651_pt1 | contig 10444 bp, 19 predicted proteins | sample AusTroGonzalo_MG_FD_203881 | JGI IMG/M metagenome (GOLD analysis project Ga0310786, IMG submission 203881) | Bovine rumen microbial communities from tropical cattle in Woodstock, Queensland, Australia - Gonzalo_03 (v2) (version 2) | ecosystem: Host-associated > Mammals > Digestive system >... | reverse complement strand
AAATCCTCCCTCTCTTTGTGTAGTGGCGCATAGCCGTTCTGAAAGTACGTGTCCTTGCCCGTGTGCTTCAGGTGATTCTTCCGAGCCGTCTCATAGCTTTCCTCAATCATCTCCTGGGACTTGTACCAGGGGCACGCATCAGGACTGCAGGTATCGTACAGGGTTATCTTGCAGAACGGGCTCATCTTCGTGAGCCTGTACTTCTCGCCAAGGTAGAAGATGCAGGACTCCTTCTCCCGTTTCTTTTTGAACTTAACTTTTACTGGCATCTTTGCCCTCCTTACAGTTCGTCGAGGTCGAGCTCCACGGACGTGACGTCTTCTCGAGCTCGCCCCTTCTCGTCGTAATTCAGAAGCGTGTTGCGCGAGCGGTTTCGCGCAGCCGTCTGCTCCTCGCGCTTGCCTGCCCATGTGAGCATCTTCTGTTTCCAGTTCCTGACTGGGTTTCCCTTTGAGTCAATCCACGTCCTACCGGCATCGTCGGGTGTGGTGAAGTATGCGAAGAACTTATCGCAATCCACATTAAGGTTAGCAGTATTGGCATACTCCTTGACCTGTTCCAACGTGGGCGGAGTGAAAGCCTTGCGCTTTCGCTCCACTACACCTTTAGGTGTACTATCCTTACCTAACCTATCCTTACCTAACCTGGGTATACCATTACTGGGTATACCACCTGGTATACCAACAGGCTTGGTCGTGGTGTAGGCTCCGTTCTCGTCGGTGCCGAGGGAGTTCTTCTCTTCGATGTACTTCGTACTTGTGTACCTGTCGCTCCTCAGGTAGTTGTTGATGCGCCAGTGCTTAATGACGATGACGCCCGAGTCGAAAGCGAGCAGGAACTTCTTCGTGAGCAGCAGCTTCATGTCGTCCTCTGACGCGCCGCACTGCCGCATAATCCCACGCGGGGAGTTCACGAACCCGTCGTCGTCCGCGAACATCCCCAGCGTGAAGTACAGACAGCGCGTGCTCATTGGCATGTCGAGGAACGAATCTGACAAGACGATGGTCTTGGCGAACATTCTTCTCTCAGCCATCTTCCGCCTCCTCAGAACGGGATGTCGTCCGCGCCGATGTCTGCCCAGCCGGAAGGTTTCGCGGGTGACGTTGCCGCCTTGAGCTCCTTGAGCCTGGGAACCTTCGCGTCCTTTGCCCTCTCCACGGAACAGAACCACGAGAGCTTCGTTGCCTTCTTGACCTTGCCGTCCTGAGCCATATACTCCTCCTGCCCGAAGACGCCACCAATCCTCTTGTCCTTGAGATATTGGATGCCGTCCCACGGGAACGCGAACCCAGGATTGCTCTCCTCCACGGACGTGACGAAGCCTGCGAGTTGCCTGCTGCAGTTGCCCTCGTTATCCTCGAGCACCACGTAGGAAATGCACGGCCACCGCTTGTTGGGTCGGTCATCGTTCTTGAACCGCTCCGAATAGTAGCCTGCCTGAGGGTCGTCGGGGGCGATGTCAATGGCAATCTTCAGCATGTCCTTACCGGTCTTGGACTTCGTTTCCTCTACGCCCTTAATGACGCACGAGTGTCCGCCCAGGGCGAGTGGCTCGAAGGTAAGGCTTGCGGCGACGCTGTCGTAGTTGTTGGGTTTACGCATCTTAGAACTCCTCCAGTCTCTTGATAATCTGCATGATGTCGTTGTCGGTTTCTTTCTCCGCAGGCTCGAACGCTCCGAGCGGAGTCTTGGCCGTGCTGTGGTCTGCGTGCACCTCGAATACGTGACGCCCGTCGATGACCTTGGCAAGGAGCACGGTGGTGAACTTGCTCTCAAGAACAATCTTGTCCAGCTTCCTGCCGCTGGTCTTTATCCTCGTGAACATGTAGCCGCTGTCGTCCCTGTCTGTCTGCGAGTGTGCCAGGAAGATGATGGTCAGGTCGTCGCGCATCGTGAGCGCGTCGTCGATGATGGTCCATACGGACGCGGCCAAGTCCGCCCACTTGTCGTATCCCTTCTCACCCATCCTCCGCATCTCGTCTGCCACCATGATTCCGTTGATGGTGTCGATGACGATGTAGTGGACGTTGGGCATCCCGTTGTTCACTGCCCAGATGGTCCGCAGAACCTTGTTCGGGTCGTTCTCCGCGATGTAGTTCTTTGCGTCCTTGTTGTACTGCTGCCGCCACCCGCGCCAGCTCAGGCCCTTGAGGTCAGCGTCAATGTAGAACGTCTGCGATGGGTCGAGTGTCCGCATGGCTGTGGTCTTGCCGCTGCCGCTCTCTCCCATGATAGCTATGAGCTTACTCATCTGTGTCTGCCTCCTTGTTTACGTTGAAGAGCCCACGGGCAAGGGGCAGGATGAGGAGAGCCTGCTGAAGCTCCTTGTCATCCATGTCGAGCCCGTTCGCAAACGCGTTGAGGAGCAGGACCTTGTCGAGCCCGCTTACATGGGCGAGGCTTACGCTTGTTCCGATGCCATTGTCGTCTACGGTGATGGTGATTCTTCCGGTCATTTGATTTGCCTCCTTGTTTAGTAGTTGATTGGCTCTATGCCGAACTGTTCTTTGAATATCTCCAGCTCCTCTTTCTCGAACTTGCTCTTGAGGAGCAGGTCGAACTTCCTGGCGGCGTGCTTCACGCATCCGTCGCAGTACCCGTCCGTGAGTAGGTGGGTGGGAGTGAGCTCGCCACACAGCTTGCACTCACGCACCTCTACGATGTCATCACTGTGACACTCGGGACACCACTCAGCCTTGTAACCTGTGTCTCTTTCCTCGTAGAGGTATGGCTCGTCGAATACGTAGCCGCAGTCGTTACACCTGTAGGTCATCCCTTGAGCACCTCCTGTAGCTTCAGCTCCGCAAGCCTCGCCTCCGTGTGCGCCTTCCACGCCCGAAGCTCGGCGAGCTCCTTGGCCTGCTCCCTGAGAAGCTGACTCTTGTGCACGTCGCTGTGCGCCCAAGCTGTCTGTCCCATGTCGAGGCTGGCACGGATGCTGGCCATCCTCTCCTCGTGCTCTTGGTCCTGGTCCTTACTGTATCTGTGCAGTGCCAGAGCCAGCAGGATTGCGGCGCATACGCCCAGGACGCACAGGAGGATGATGGCGCCCCTGATGGTAAGGGCAAGCTGTCTTGCCTCAAGCTCAGTAACGGTCAGCATGCGCTCACCCCGCACAGGACTTCGAGCAGCCGTTCGATGGAGACTCGGTAGAGCCTTGCCATCGGCAGGAGCAGGTCGATTGACGGGCGTGCTCTCCCGCACTCCCATTGGCTAACGGCAGTGCGGTCAACGTGAAGCTCGTGCGCCACGTCGGCCTGAGTCAGCTCAGCCTTTAGTCGTAGTTCCTGCAACATAGTTGCACCTCCTTCCGTGAAGTCGAATATGCTTCACATCTCTGGCATTATTATACCCTACCAGCGGGGTAAAGTCACGGGAGCATCTTTCACATTTGGGGGATTGACACGTGAATGTTATTCACGCTATAATGTCCTCATGGACATGGGTGAAAGACTGAGAAGGGCTCGGCTCAGCGCCGGATTCTCGACAATGAAACAGGTGACAGATGCGCTTGGCCTTGAGCGCACACGCTACCTCAAGTGGGAGCACGGCGATGCTGTTCCGTCTCTTGATATGCTTGTGCGGTTGTGCCGCCTGTTTAATGTGTCTGCAGATTATCTCCTGGGGATTGACAGTGACGAGAGACTTACGGCAGATGAGATTATGATTCTGAAAAGGATGGTGAAAGCGTATGGCGAAGAGAGGTAACGGGCAGGGGACAATCATCCGCGAGCCTAACGGAACATACACGGCCGTCGCTACATCATACGCTACAGGTGAACGACGGACGAAGAAGAAGCGTGGCTTCATCCGCAAGCGTGACGCCTCTGTATGGCTCGCCTCCGTAACCTGGTCGATGGACTCGACGAGGCCGGTCACATTCAAGGAGCTCTACGAAGAGTGGAGCCCATTGTATTTTGCGACTGTGTCTGCGAAGAGGGCGAGCATTATGCGTGGCATCTACGCCAAGTGCACACGTCTATACAACATGCGATGGATTGATATAGGCGTGAAGCACATGCAGCAGCTTATCAACGACCAGCCAGAAACATACTATCCTCGAAGAGATATGAAGGTTTTGTTCTCGCTCATGGGGCAGTACGCTATCGTTTCTGGGTATGCTGACAGGGACTTCTCTGGGGCGCTCAAGCTACCGCAGAAGACTCCCCCTCATAAGGAGCCGTTCACGCCAGAGGAAGTTGACATGCTTTGGAAGGATTACGAGGAGACGAACGACCCATATACGGGGGCTGCGCTCATCATGATATACACGGGGATGCGCTATGGCGAGCTCACGCAAGCAACGCCCGAGTTCGTGCACCTTGATGACGGGTACATGATTGGGGGGAGGAAGACGGAAGCAGGAAGGGCAGGAGAGATAATCCTCGTTCCAATCATTCGCCCACTTGTAAAGCGACTGGTGGTAGATGGTGGACTACCTCGCGTGTCCGATACGGCGTTCCGCAAGCACTACGAGCGAGCGCTCTTGCGAGCGGGCACGCGGCCGCACACCATACATGAGTGTAGGCACACGACCGCAACCGTGCTCGCCATCGCAGGCGTGCCACCTGCTATCATATCGGACGTGATGCGGCACACTTCATACGTGCAGACGATGGAGTACACACACGCCAGTCGTGCTGCAAAACTCGAAGCGGTTACATCCGCGTTACACCCAGAAAAGCCATAGGAAAAAGAAAAAGCCACGGGATTCCGTGACTTTTTCTTTTGCTTATGGTACCCGGTAGGGGAGTCGAACCCCTGTGAGAAATGCTCACTACCACGTGCTTTTTGTGGTAGTGAGCACCTCTCTCGCCTGCTGGTTACACCCATCGTTACGCCCAGGCTCAATCGTCTTCGTCCTGCTTAAAGCCCATGCGAATCCAGCGCCTAAGCGTGAACGACCGAGCTGTCCCGTATTTTTCCTTGCGGCGCTCTATCTCGCTGATAATATCAGCGTCCGAGTCTTTGTTGAGCACAACGGCAACGGTTATCGTGTGCTCCCTCTTCCAGTTGTTAATCTCAGTGTAGTTCATTGCCTTGTCCTCCTTACACCCAGTATTCAGGGGGAACATCCCCTGCAATTTCGAACCTGATGCTGTCCTCCCAGTCGAACAGGTCTTCGAAGTACACGCTCCTCACAAGAGTGGGGGCGTTTTTCCCCTTCAGCCTGTACGCAAGGGCGAGGTCGTAGTCGATGACGTAGAGCGCACCGAAGTGGTCAACCCACAGGTCGTCAACGTCTATGTTCCTGAGCTTCGGGTCCCTGAAGTCCCACTCAACCGGAATGTCGCACAGGGGCATGAGCCAAGCGGACTCACGGCCGGTGTCCCAGGGAAGACGGCGAGTGTTCTTGCTGTACGTGTACGGGGCAGCGTCCCTGTACGTGTATTTCGCATACACCCGAGGCTTGTAGCTGTCGTTGCTGTAAATCATGCCGTCGGCCTCCTCGATGAAGTCTCCGTAGTAGCTGATGACTCCGTCGCCATCAAGCGCGGCCAACTTGCTCTTGATTTCATGCCCGATTTCCTCGAGCACCTTCTCGTCCTTGTACCAGTCTGGGTCCTCCTCGGCTCTCGGCGCCAGCTTCGTGGCGATGTACTCCATCGTGTCGCTGATGCCTTTCCTCGGCTCAACACAACTGATGATGCCGTTGTGCGCCACGCCCACCTTGCAGGAGCCGCGCAGTTTCGTGAGCGCAATCACGTTGCGGGACACGGGGAACGGGTGTGTGTTGCCAGGGATTACGCCGCCGTGCGTTGCGATGCGGAAGTGCATCACGACGGACGTGTCCGTGAGGTCGCCGAGGGATTTGATTCGCTCAGAGAAGCTCGTCCAGTCCATGTATCCCTTGTCGATGTACACATGGCCGTCCCTTGCGTACATAATGCCAGCCCCATGCGGATTGTTCGTCCACATAGTCTTGAGAGTCTGTTCATTGGGCATCTCAACGCCCTGTTTCTTAATTGCTATCACGCACATCTACCTCTACCTCCTATCATACATTGTCCGTGACTGTTTGTCACGCTCTTTTTGCCTTACGGCTACGAGTTTTCTTGCCGGAGATTATCTCCTCCATGAAGCGCACGCACTTCCCGTCCTTGTATGCGCTGACGAAGACCGAGCCACCGATGCGGATGAACTCCTCGACAGGCTCGAACTTGCTCAGGTATTTTGCCTCGAGCTCTCCTGGTATGTCGGTGAAGTCCTCTTCGCCTATGCCAGCAAGGAAGAACGTGCCGCACATGATGTCCACGACGCGCCCGTCCTTGTCCCTCAGGCATCTGTTCGCCTGCTTGCCAGTGAGCTTGCCCTCCTCGTCACAGACGAGGGCGACGGGGTCGTCCCACGGGTAGACGGCTTCGATGTAGCCGCCGACGGTTTCCTGCATGGCCTTGAGCGTCTGCTCGATGTCCTTCTTGTACGGGGTCTTTCCTGGTTCAACTACGATGATTTTCATGGTGCTTCCTCCTTTATGCTATCACGATGGTCATGGTGGGGACGAGCCCGCCGTCGTGTACAATCTCCGGACGGAGGGACTCGACTGTGCACTCGCCGAACGCACGGCTGATGCACGCACTGCTGCATCTGTATGCGAGGCACTCGTCGTTCGACTTCGTCCTCACGTTGAGGAACTTGCCGTGCTCACCGGCAAATTTTTCCAAGAGCTCTCTAACCTTCATGGCTCTCTCCTTTCTCCGCTCAGCTCGTAGAAGTAGTAGCGGCCACGCATCCGCCAGAGCACGTAGCACGTGCCAAGCGCGTCAACCCAGACGCGCTGCCCGAAATGGGTCATGCTCGTGGACTTCGCGGTCACCTTGTAGCTCCTCTCTTGCCAGCACAGCGCCGACATTTTCTTTGCCATATTCACACCTCCTCAAAAGTCAAAAGTTATCAGGGAAACAAACAGCAGGTAAAGGGCTTCGAAAACTTCTTGGATGCTCATGCGCTCACCTCCCCGTTGAGCCAGCGCTCAACCTCGTCCGAGATGTCGGGGTCGTCAAAGACGACTCCGTTCAGCCAGTCCTCGAGGGCGTCCCAGCCGTCCATCGAGAAGACGCCGCCGCCGTACTCGACGAAGAACCGGAGCCAGTCGTCCGTGCTCTCGAGCTCGTCGTATGTGTAGCCCGCCGCGCTCATGGCCCCGACGAGTCGTTCTTTCTTTGCTTCGTTCATGCTTGTGCCTCCTTCATGCTCGCTGTACTCTCGGGTCCGTGAGCCGAGCGACGAGCTCGCTCAGTGTGCCTGCGAAGACGGGTCGTCCGTAGCAGGAGGAGGACGTGTCGCTGACGTCGAGCTGGACGACGAGCTCGCCGTCGCTGTTGTAGTGCATCCGAGTGATGAGCGAGCCGTCCCAGCTCTGTGCGCTCACCCTGATGCTGTCGTGTCCGCGCCTCGTGGCTTCGGTCTGTGCCGAACCGCTGACTGTACCGTAGAACTTGCTCATTCTTCGTCCTCCTCCTCTTCTTCGGTTGCGTAGATTTTGCGCACGGCCAGGAGCACGTCCGCACCTCCGAGGTCCGCCTCGGCTTTGACGAACCATCCGCAGATGGTTTCGCGCTCGTCTGTCGTCTCGGCGAGCATGAGGTACGGGCGACGAGCCTCCATCATGCTCTTGCGGAAGTAGTGGCAGAGCTTGTGCTCGCCGAACTTCTCACCGAAGTCCCCATCCCGAAGGGCGGAGACGTACTCGTGGAAGACGTGCTTCACGAGCTTCTCGGCGGTTTCCTGGCTGATTTGCTTCATGGGTGTGTACCTCCGTATGTGATGTGATATGGGCGCTCGCCTCAGGCGAGCTTGGCCCGACGCTCCGCCCAGTAGGTGGCGAGCTCGGGGCGGTTGCAGGTGGCGAGCACGCCCTCCCATGTGCAGGTCTGCACCTCGGGCGTGGTGTGGGTCTTGCAGTAGTTGACGAGCGTGTCGCAGAGCTCGAGGGTCGCCTTGAGCGTGTTCGCCTTGAGCGTGCCCCTGAAGATGCGGAACTCGATGGTGTTGGCGTTCGTGAGGTTGAGGCAGTAGTATCTGTCGCCCGTGTCCTTGAGGGGCTTGAATTTCCCGAGGAGCTTCTTCGTGGACGGCTCCCCAGTGAGGTCCGTGCCGTAGCGCTTGCAGTAGGTGTTGTAGGTCCAGTCCCTGCGAGCGAACGCCTTGAGCTCGCTGGTGAACTTGCCCATGAGGACGAGGAGCTTGGCGCAGACCATGTCCTGAGCCTCGGCCGTGTGCCCGAGGGCGCCCCTGTTGTAGTGCACGTGCAGCCCGCAGCAGCTCGTGTCGTGCGAGGTCGCGCCGAGGTTGCCGAGCATCTCGCAGAGCTCGTCCAGCTTGAACTCGGGGGAGAGCATCGCATCGAGCGTGGCGGGGCGGCTGATGATTTCGAAGCCCTGCACGGAGCCGAGCGAGCCGTCGCGCTCGCAGGTGACGAGGTCGCCCATGAGCGTGTCCACCTCGTCCGAGATGTACTCCCGAGAGTGCACGGAACGGTTCGTGCCGACCTCGAGCTCCCAGCCCTCGAGGGCGAGCGCCCCAGGGGCGTCCACGACCTTGAGGTGGCCGCGCCTGTCCAGCTTGGTGTACTTGGGGGAATCGTCGTGGGAATCATGGTAGCCGTGAATCATGCTTGTGTCTCCTTTGCGATGGCCGCAACCCGTTTTGTGGGCGAGCTCTGTGTTATGCGGTGAGCTCGTGGAATGTCCGCATTGTGTTGTGCCAGTGTGTTGTCCTACAGCCTTTCCCAGTCTTCTTCGAGTGCCTTAAGCCGCTCGGTCCTGTGTCTGCCTGCTCTATCACAGGAGGGCTATGCTGTCTCTATGTCCGAAGTCGAGGTACTTGCCCCTTTGCTTTCGCTCGGCTCCATGAGGCTTTGGCTCATGTACGACTGCTTCTCACCGTTCCGTGGCTCGTCGTTCGGTTGTCAAGGTACTGTCCTTTAGGTTTTCTTTCGCCCCATCTTTGGGGTTGTCGCCGTTTGTTCTGTCCCCTCCTCTTGGGGGACCCTCTTTACGTCATCTTTATAACTCCCACAGGTTTACCCCAGTCATCGGGTAAGATTAGCTATTTATCGTATATTATCTCTTCGATAATATACTATTAAATAGCGTTATATCTTACCCTTGACAGGGTAAACCGAGGGAGTAAGATGACAAAGTAAAGAGGTCCCCTTTGAGGAGGAGGACATAAACGGCTTCAACCCATGATGGGGCAAGAAAACCGTAAAGGACTGTACCGTTGCCTTTGGCAAAATTTTCACCCATTTTCCGCTGCCGACTTTCCGCGCGCGACTGCTCTCCCGCAGGCGCAGTCGGGCGAGCTCTCACACGCACAGCCGGACGAGCCCGTGCACGCGCAGTCGGACGCGCCAGCGCGACACACACAGGCGCCCGACCGCACGCGTACATGGGCGCCCGACCGCGAGCCGACCCTCGATGATGAATAAATGTTTACACTTTATTCATCATTTTTCCGGGAAAATTTGACAATACGTCGTTGACGACGTATAATCAAAATCGCAAGTTTATACAGAGAAAGAAAACCCCAAGGGAACATAGTTCCCAAGGGGTTTTTCTTCCCAGAAAGGAGCATAAATATTCATGGTCCCAGTCTGTTTCAAGTCAAACGATGAGCTAAAGCTCAAAGTCCAAGAGTATTTCGACCGTTGCTCGAAGAGCAAGAGAGAGCTCTCCCTGAAGAATGGAGATATAAAAATTCGACAGGAGTTCCCGACTATGTCGGGCCTTGCAAGTTTCCTCGGTGTGAATAGAGATACTCTCTATTCATACATCAATGGGGAGTCTAAGGGAGAACAGCTTTCGGATGATGAGCTAAAGCTCATATCCGACACGCTTTCACATGCAAGGCAGGACATTGCCACTGAATTAGCACAAGCATCCCTTTCAGGGGATGCTGATGCTAAGATAGCAGCCATGCTACTTACGGCTATGGGAGAAGCACAGAATGATAGTTCACCTACGGTGAACATCATTATACAAGGCGATGCAGATGCTTACTCTGTATAGTAAATATACAGAGTATTCACCAATATTCACCGAGTATCCAGCCAATATGCAAGCAACTCTTCGTTAAAGTTGACTTTAACGAATAGTTGAAGGAAAAGGTTTTTCTTTTTTTTATTATTATATAATAAAAATATAGGGGGGTCTGTTTTTGAAAATTGGATTGTAAATCCAATTCAAAAGGCGGACAAGGTACACCTGGGGGGCGTAGGGGTAGTAATACTTACTACTCTCCACCCAGAGAGAAACTGAGAGGTCAATGAGATGGCGAAGAAGAAGATAGTGGACTTTGATGGGAAGGGCGGAGGCGAATACATTCCGTGGAGCGACGGTTCATCTCCTGGGGATTCTCCTCCCCCTCCTCCCGTAAATCATTCGGGGCAGCCCGTTGACCCTGAGCTTCTTGAGCTTGCGGCGATGGAAGCGGAGGAGCG
>Ga0310786_10012648_pt1 | contig 10446 bp, 15 predicted proteins | sample AusTroGonzalo_MG_FD_203881 | JGI IMG/M metagenome (GOLD analysis project Ga0310786, IMG submission 203881) | Bovine rumen microbial communities from tropical cattle in Woodstock, Queensland, Australia - Gonzalo_03 (v2) (version 2) | ecosystem: Host-associated > Mammals > Digestive system >... | reverse complement strand
TAAAAAACCCGAACCCTACCAAATACGGCAAGGCTTCGGGTTCATTTTTTTATAGGTGTCGGCACACTTCACCCATATATATTGAATTTTCAAGGCTTCGGGCGCAATTTTGCAAGCTACCCGCAAGCAATCTTTTCTTCGCTTGCATTGAGCATTATAGCACTTTAGGATAAAAAAAAGAAGCGGGGATTTCTCCCCGCCTATTTCGCTATTGCGTAGCCAACTGCCACCGCAAATAATGCTTCCCATATATTTCTTTGTGTTCGCAATCTGCTTTCAGTTCTGTCGCGATCTTGCGCGTACTGCTTGAAGGATTCGCTCGCTTTCGCTAATTCTTGATTCGCTATCTCTAACGAGTTCCGCGCACTCTGCGTTTCGTTCCGCGCTATTGTCAATTCGTTCCGTAGCTTCGTCAATTCCTCGCTCGATTTCATTAGCAAGTTCAACGCTTCTGTCAATTCGCTGTCCTGCGTTGTCAATATGGCTTTGAGCGTCGCGTTGTGCTGTTCCAGTGTTGCTAAGTTCGTTTCCAATGTCGTTAGTTCTTCCTCCGTTATTTGGTAAGTCGGTGAGCAACCACCAACACAAGGCGAGAACCAAAGCAATGCCAAGAACGAAAAAAGCACATTGATAAAATTTTTCTTTGTCCACATTTCACGCCCTCCTAAAATGCAAAGCATAGATTACATTTTAAGTACCGAAAATGTAAAGTATAGTTTACATTATGAAAATATGCCCGTTTTTCATATTTTTATACCTTGATTTCTTGCGTAATATCCCACGGAGGAGAACCGAAAAAAATTGTGTCCCCTTCGATACGGTGCTTTACGCCGGGGAAAATATTGAACAAAGCCGCGTCGGGGTTTTCTTCGTACTCAAATATTTCTTGAATTTTGCGTAATTCGTTATCTGAAAGCGGGGTATTGCTTTTGACGCGCATAATTACACCCCACTAAGAAAATCGGTCACACCTCGCGCAATAGCCCGTGCGAAATCGTCCTGCCTGTCGCGCAACAAAATAGCGTCGTCGGCGTTATCAATAAATGCCATTTCAACCAATACGGCGGGCATATCTGTCCCATTTAATACGGCAAGGTCGGTTCTTGCTTTCAGCCCCCTATCCGTCAATTCTTCAAATGTGTCAAGAATCTGATTCTGTATGCACTCCGCGATTTTATAACCTTCAATGTCGGAAGGATATGTAAGCGTTTCTACGCCGTTCGCGTTCCCGTCGAAGGCGTTACAATGAATAGACACGAACAAGTCCGCACCGTATTCGTTCGCCGCCGCGCAAATACCCGAAAGGCTTTCACTTTGCAAAAGTTCAACTTCGCACCCTGCCGCGATCAAATACTGTTGCACCAATTCGCCAACGGCAAAGGCAACCTCATTTTCGTAGAGCGGCAAGTCATAATTAACCGCGCCGCAATCATAGTCCGGCGTGTTTTTCAAAGAAAGTTCATCATGTCCGGGGTTCAAGAATACTTTTGCCATTTGTTATCCCTCCGTCTTTCCTCGCGGCTTTTCTCCTGCCGCGCTATTGTAACGCGAATCTACATAATGTTTGCCAAGTTGTACGCCCGCAACGGTTAAAAGTCCACTTATCGCCGTTACGCACGCGCCTAAACCTTGCCAAACGCTACCTAAATCAAATTTCATGCCGTAAAATCCGTTCATGTAGAAGCCTACGAACCAACTGAAAAGGACGCAAACAACAAGAAATAGGATAATTACACCCGCCAAAATTATAAGTTGCGCGAGGTGGTGTTTGCTCCAATTTGCCATATCTAACAAATTAGATTTGAATTGCCTCATTAGTGCCATTGAAACGCCTCTTTTCGTTTGTGGTTCTCATAAATAGCCCGTGGGCGATTTTTACAAATCTACGCATATATTTATATGCAAAGGTTGCTTTTCGTCGCTTGCAGGGCTTCTGTGCGCGTCAATTATTCTGCGCCGCCATAATTTTTGTGATTTCGTCAAGTCTTGCGTGTGCGCTCCGCGCCCGTTGGTCAACTTCGGCAAGCCGGATTTCGACTTCATGCCTTGCTTTTTCTTCCATGGTTGCCCGTTCTTCGAATTTATCAAGCATTTTCTCTATGCGAGAAATACTATTATCAAGCGGGCGAAGAACCGCGAAATGGAAAGCGGCGGCAAACGTACTCGCCACTGCTACAATCTGAACGAACATTTCCATATTCACAAGCCATCACTCCCATTCGATTGCTTCTACTTCGTCAACCGTAGTACAAGCGTTGACTTGTTCTTTCAACTCATTATATTTGATATGCAGGGCGTTTGAACGTGTAGCCGCCGCGCCGTTGATGGTCGCAAAATCAGAAACGCCAAGCGGGACGCGCTGATTGTCGGCGGTTGTCCAAGTGATTTCACCTTTACCGCCTGCATCTTCAAGGGCTTGACGGGCGATTGCCAGCCTATCGCGGGCTTTATCATCGTAGTCGAAAATTCCTTTGTCCGTCGTAATCGGCTCGACTTCTTCTGTGTCGCGGTGCATTTTCAACTCGTCAATCTTTGCCGCTTTCGCTTCGTCAAGCGTCGGTTCGGGCGGTTCGGGGATAGCAATATACTCCCATTTTGCGCCGTTCCAAACCCTATCGTAACCCTCTTTTTCGGCGGGCGGCTTGGTTGCCGTATATCCCGCAGGAATTAACCATTCGCCCGTTACAGGGGCTTTGTCTGTGCTGTCGAGAGTGAGGTCATGCGTGTATTTTCCGTCGTGGTCGTAGCCGTAAACGGTTTTTGTGTTTGCCATTATAACGCCCCCCTTAATATTTGATTTGCGGAATCATAGTAATTGTTTTCGGGCGAGTAGTTCCACTGCTGTCATCATAAATTGTATGACCTGTTTTCGATAGGCTTGATATTCCCGACGCGACAGTTGTTGACGCAGATGCGGTATTCGCTCCGCAACTCCAATTCGCCGAGAATTCAGAATCGAGCGTAACATTTGCTGACCCGGGCGGCCAGTTATCATCGCCCATAATATTTTTTACACCTTCAACGTTAGAGGATGACGTCCCTCCGAACGATTGATATACATGCGCGTGCGTTCCTATTTTCGCGTCAAGCGCAGTAACTGATGCCGCACCTGCTATATATCTATCGGTATAGTTTGGCAAGGTTAATTCGTCCGTCCCGCTATCGTACAAATAAAGCCCTACGTTTGCGTCGTATGCGGCTTGGTTTGCCGCAAGGAGCGACGGATTGTTTTGAACGAATTGGAGCAAATTAGGCACAGCCGTTGATGCGTCTGCAACCGTTGCGCCGTTCGCCTTGATGTAGCCCGTTCGAAGGATTACATCGTAAACAACTCGACCAACGGGGTCGGTGCTTGGCGTTGCCGCCGACAATACGCCCGTATCTGCATCAATAAATAGATTCTGTCCGATTTTAATACCGCCCAACGTATTTGCCGCCGCCGTTGGGAGCGTATACGCCGCAGGAGCGGAGATTGCACCATTACCGTCAATCGTTATATTATTGCCGATTTTAACGCCGCCAAGGTCGTTAGCTGTCGCGGTGGGAAGCGTATAAGGAGCATGCGTTGAGATTTCCCCATTTGCGTCCACACTTATATTATCGCCCACAATCACGCCTCCAAGAGTGGAGGAAGTCGCGGCGGGCAAAGAATACGGGGCATGTGTAGAAATCTCACCGTTTGCGTCAACACTGATATTATCGCCCACGATTACGCCGCCAAGCGTGGAAGCCGTTGCAGGGGGCAAGGTATATGCGGCGGTTGCAGATATAGCCCCGTTCGCGTCGATGGTGATATTATCACCGATTTTCACGCCGCCGAGGGTATCAGCCGCCGCAGTAGGCAACGTATAAGGTGCGGCTACGGATATAACGCCGTCACCGTCCACGTTTACGTTGCTACCTATCTTAACGCCGCCGAGAGTCCCCGCCGCCGCTTTTGGCAGGAAGTACGGCGCGGCAACGGAAATTTCTCCGTTTGCGTCTACGGTCACGTTGTCACCGATTTTCACGCCGCCCAATGTTGAAGCGGTTGCAGGGGGGAGGACGTAACCACCTCCACCGCCCGTTGCGGATAATACGCCGCTTGCATCAATAGAGAGGTTATTGCCGACTTTCACGCCGCCCAAAGTCGAAGCAGAAGCCACGGGCAGAACATATCCACCGCCACCGCCCGCGGCTTTCTTAAAATTTACAACTCTGAGTGCCCCCTTGTCCTCGGTAACTGCGCGGGCATAGATGGTTTCATTATCCCATTGGTAAATCTCAGACGGCTTCAGCACGACACCGCTGTTGTCGGTCTGCTCTGCCGATAACTCAATATCAGCCGTAGCGGAAATATTCTGCACAGTACCGCTTGTGATCGAGATCTCCGTCCAAGCGTCTGAAGTTACTGCTACATTTGCCATAAAATATCACTCCTTCTCAAAATAGAAAGCGATTCGATTTGCAATCATGCTCCTTGTGTCAAACTGCGCCGTTGTGTCGATTTTCCAACCAATTAAGTTATTCCAATGCACTTCATATCCCCATAACGAGAATATCTTTGCCGTGTTCTTGTACATAAACGCGCCCCATAGGGCTTTGCTGAATACTTCGCGCACAAAGATTGTGTTTTCACTTTGCTTGATTTCAAGCGTTGGCGAGATGGTCAAGCCCAAGAGATAAAACGAAAATCCATAGGAGCAATTTCGCGTCAGCCATAGAACGGCGCAACAATAACGCTGAATACGTTCCCACATCGTGAAATTCGGGTCAATGCAACTGACGAACCATCTGTCACGGTTTACACTCGCCAAATATGGGTCAGTGCCTTTGTACTCCCGATAGTGCCGCGCCCAATCGTATTGCAGAAATTTCGGCGCGTGTTCTACGCTATCACTACAATAACAAGAATTATCCCACGTTTGCCAATACTTTAAGAAGGACGGCAATTCGCCGTTAATATCCGCAAAGGGGACAACAAGAGGATTTGTCGGATAGCAAAGAATCATAAACACAAGGGAAAGAATGAAATAGATTAACCATATAATCATTTCTTCTTTGCTCCCTTCTTCGCGGGCGGTACATACCGCACACAAGCGGGGTTATTGCACACCCAAACGGGCGCGGTATCAGTGCCGTCGTTTCTCATTTTTTGATTGCATCTTACGCAACGCGGCGCGGGTTTAGCCATTATGCCTCGCTCCCTTCTTCGATTGCTCTGTATTCCTCGTCAAACCATGCGTCGAGGTCTTCCATGTCAGCCGCGACGCTTTGCGCGGTTTCTGTATCGCCCTGCATGGTCGCGGTTGTGTATGCCTCGCATAGATTCGCTTTCTCTGTCGTATATTCTGCCGTTAATCCCGCAAGCTGTTCTTCTTTTGTCGGGACATAAGGCGTTGGCGGGTGAAGTTCCTGCCATTCTTCTTCCGTATAATATCCGTCGGGCTTATCTTCCCAAACTTCAATGTTTCCCGATGGAGAATAATATTTTGCCATCTGTTTTCCCTCCTAATCAAGGATTAAGGCTTGCATCAAAGTATTCAAACCATACGAAGCCATTTCCACCAGCACCGCCAGCGTAACTGGCACTATTTTGATTTGCACCGCCGCCCGCGCCGCCGCCGCCGTTAATACCAGCATTACCAGCAGCAGATGAAACACCGATACCGCCGCCCGCGCCGCCGCCTGACGACCCGCACGCATTGTTTCCGTAAGACTGCCCGCTAAATCCGCCAGCAAACCCGGTGATTGTTCCCGATCCTCCAGCACCTCCGGGGAGCGGGCTCTGAGTTGCTCTTGCCGTCGGTGCGCCGCCGCCATAGGCTGTATAAACATTTCCGCCAATGGTTACAGATGTATTTCCGCCCGCCGTTCCAGCGTTACTATGCCCGCTTGACGCACCGCCAGCACCGCCAGCACCGCCAGCACCAACAACAACTGTGACCGTATCTCCGCTATCAAGGCGTTCCCATCCAATCGTTGTGCCACCTTCGCCGCCTCCGGCACCGCTCCACCCGGAACTTGACGTAAACATTCCGCTTCCGCCGCCGCCACCGCCGCCTTTAGCGGTAATTTTATACCAACCCGTAACGGGCGCGGTATATGTGCCGCTCGTGGTGATGATGTCGCGCGTATTATATCCGCCGCCTCCAGCCGCCGATTTAACAAACGCCGTTGTTGCGAGTTTGGTTGAGTTATCCGTAGAGGTCGGCGTGGGTGCTGTGGGCGTACCCGTAAAGGCGGGGCTATTGATAGGCGCGTAAGTCGTGCCCGGCGATATGTTGTATTTTGACCAATGCGAAGTATCGGACGAAGGCGCGGTTGTGCTTGTTACATCAGATGTGCAAGCGTAAAGGTCACCGCTATAACGAACAATGCACCCTGCATAATAGGTCTGTCCGCTATCCCACTGAAAAATCCAACCTTTCTGCGAATAAAACAAAAGATTAGCAAGCATATTAAACGCCCCGTTAAAATCCTCCCGTTTCGGGGCTTTGCCGCCGCTCCCGAGCGGAATAGCGGTCACGGGTGGAAAACCGAGCGTCTGAGAAAATCGCCCGTCGCTTGGCGTATTAGTATTGGGCGGCGTTGTTTTATCGCCGCTTTGTGCAAAAGGTGTCGTGATTAGTGTCGGATTCGTTGCCATTTAAAGCCCTCCCTTATTGATTAACTTGTACTATATCGTCGGGAACAAAAATGCCTTGGTCGAACGGTTGCATTTCTGAACCGTCAAAACCAAATGTTTCTGACGGGTCTACAACGTAATACTCCCAACCAACGCCCGCGCCTAAAGGCAACAAGCCGTACTGCGTCAGGATCGCGAACGCATACGGGTCATTGTTATAGTTTTCAAATATAACGCGAACGTGCATATTTCCAAGGCTTATTATCGTTGAATTATCATAGATTTGATTAAGCATTGTCTTTAAAAAAGGCAATGTCGCGTTTCCGATATTCGCCGCCGCTTTAAGGAATATCATTTGCCGAAATGCCGCATCACTCATGCGGTATATGAGCGTACTTCCTTCCTGCGTCCAAAACGGGGCGAGGTTAAAAGGTTGTAGGTCTGAACCGTCAAAACCGAAAAAGTTTATTACATCGGCGTACTCAACAGATATAAACCGATTTGCACCAACGATGATACCCCATATATCTAAGCCAATGCCCTCAGCCGTTCGCGGGTCGTAGACTTTTTGGTAAAACTCATCAATATCGCCCGTTGGGTCTATCAATTTGGCAAAACTTTCAATAATGCCTTTGATATGTGGGCTTGCGCCATATTGCGATTGTATGGTCTTTTCCCATAACTCAGTAAAATCTACCATAGCGCACACCTCACAAAGGATTGACCGTTACGGTGATATTGTCTTTATCAATAATCGGTTCTTCATCTGCATCAAGCGTTATAACATTGCTTGACGGGCTTGCAGACAATCCTATATAAATCGAAACGAGGTCGGTCACGCCCGCCGTCTTGATCGTGGCAACGCTGAACGATGACGCATAGATTGAACTCCCGCATTTCCTGCGCGGGTTTTCGCTGTTCGGGTCATTGCCAAGAAAATCATTGTAAATGGCTTCTTTGACATCATCTACAACGCTTTGCAACGTGGTCGGCGTTTCGTTTAGGGTAACGGCAATATATACGTTTGTAGGAGTGGGTCTGATAATCTGATATTCATTTTCCACGCCGTCATCAGAAACATAAGAAACGGTAGTGCTTCCGTTAGTTCCGCACCCTGCATCAAGTTTGTTGTAAATCATTTCGGCAATATCCGCGTCCGCGCCGCCGTAAATGCAAATCCCGACAGAATGAGAAATAAGCGAAACGCCCTGTTTTGTTACGGGGCTGTCGGTTTTGTTTTCAAGAACAAGGCAATCCACAACGCCGTCCACTGTATATAACGCGCCTTGCAAGGCAAGCCTCGAACCGTGACTATTTGCCGCAACGCTGAGATAACGGCGCAATTCAAATTCTGCACGTCCCTCGATATACTTTCCCGTAACGCCCGCCGTGGCGTTTGTTACAGTGTCCCACCCTGCAATAACTGTAACGATTCTGTTGCAAGTTCCCGCACCGATGGGGATAGGCGATTTTTCAACGGTTTCAAATTCAATGTTAGCCGTACCGCTTGCGCCGATTGTTACCGCGCCGACAGATTCAAGTTTCACGCCGTCATCGGTTTGAATCAAACTTCCCGCAGGAATAACCGTTCCCTGTAAGCCTGTAACTTGGCACTCCACAACGGAAGGTTGTGCGGTTTTTCTTTCAAGGAAATAAATCGCGCCGATTGCGTCCTGCCATCTGCCCGCCGCCACTCGCGGGTCGAAGTTGTTCGCCATGTTTAGAAATTCGCTGTCCTTCGCTGTGACAGTAACCGCCATACTGTCGATTATCTGCCCTGCGGGGCTTTCGCTCGAAGTGTTCAAAGTGGCGGCTTCATCGTCAAAAATCGCCGTCCAATCATCGACAATACTTTGCCGTATTACGCTCGTAGAATCGGCGGAAAAGCCCGTATCAGGATTGAAAGTGATTGCCATAAATGCACCCCCTAAAACTCTACGGCTACCGTTTCGCCGTTCTCATTCGTCGAATGAATTGTTCCCGTCATGGCGCGGGTGTCCGTATCAAGCCCCGCAATATCAACGGTTGCGTCTGCTATATTCTCCACGGCAAGGGCTGTTTCGCGATAGATCGCTCGAACTTCCGAAAGCGCGGGCTTAACGCCCAAATCTAAAGAGAAATGAGGAACGCCGTTTCGTTGCCGAAGATATGCGTCACGGGTAAAAAGCCTAACGGCGTTGGCAACATTTTGAGCATCACAATAGCGTCCCGCCGTGGTCGCAATATTGCCCGCGCCGTCAAGGGTTATATCCCAGTGTTCATTTAAAAAAAGGCTTCTTTTATTCATGCGTTCGCCCCCTATTTCGGCGGGCTTGTATCGCCGCCGCTATCGCCTGTATGAATATGCGACAAGAACGAAATGCCGCCTATGGTGCAATCACCTGTCACGTTTACACTGCCCGACATACTGACATTTCCCGAAAAATCAACTTGCGGGCTTGTCACTGTTACCGACGTAGGCGCGACGATCTGAATTGTGCTATCTTGTTTCACTTCGATATAGACCGACGGGTCGGATTTGTGAAAGCCGCCGAAATAAAATCCGTCTGATTGCGAGAACCGCCGAAAACTGCCCGGCTGTTGTGGTGTGCTTGTCCCTTCCTGCACGTTGCTTGAATCAGCCTGCGCGAAAACTGCTAAACCTATATCGCCCGGCACAGGGTCAACGATGAACGCCGCAATTCCCGCATGATAGCGGAAAACGGGAAGATGATAAATCGTTGTCGGTTCTACGGTTTCCCCGAACCCGTCCACATTTGAAACAAGCGGGAGAACATCAACAAATAAACCATTGACGGCTTGAACTTGTACGGGTATAGCCGTATGCACTTGATTTCTAATTGCTTGTTGTACCATGAATTGAAGGGAATTATAGCCGCTTCCCGCCGTGTTTGGCTTCTTTTGTCCTTTTACGGTTTCAGCCATTTTCGCCCTCGCTTTCCTTTTCGCGAATATACATACCATCGAAACGGCTCACCCATCGCCCGTCCATATATGCGGCGAGGTCATGGGTCAACTTGGTAACTTTCCAATAGCCCGTAGATCGCGGCACAATGCTTTCAATTTTTACTTGCCCGCCAAGCCGCAACATTGGATTATAAAAACAAGTTGCCGTTATTCCGTCTTGCGTGAACGAAGGATAACCAATTAACCCGCTATCGGCTTTTAATAAAACCGCTTCGCCTATGGGCTTTTCCCACGGTTGGATAGTCCATGTTTCATCGTCCATAAGCAACTCGCAACCAACTTCATCGGCAACTTGTTGCGCTTTCTGTACGGGGCTTCCGTTGAAGGTGGCATTTCTGACGCTTTCCGTTACCCCATTATTAACAAAAGAAAAGCCCGTTTGCTGTGCGAATTGGGAAATCAAACTTTCTGCTGTTGCCTCACCTTGTACGCTCGTCGGAGAATCGGCAACTAATACCGACCAACCCGCCGTCAACGCTTGAAATTTCATAACTACGTCGGGCGCACTGCTAAAGTCGGCAGAAGCGGCGGTTATATCGCCTTTGAATACTACGGATAATTTTTCGCCTTTATCGCCCGCCTCAATCAGAATATGATTTTTCCTGTACTCGTTAGGCATAAACGATAAAAATGTTAATTGCTCCATGTCCGCAAGTTTCAAACCATGAATACGCACCTCGGCGGAGTTTTTTTCGGGCAGTCCGGCCTTTGTGACTTGTACCGTTGTAGCAAGCCCTTCAATTATTTTTGTATTGCCTCCGCCCGAAAATTCTCCTTCGCCAAGTATAATTGTTGTGCGGATTGTTTTCTGCTTCATGATTCACCCGCCGCCTTATAAAAGAAACGCCATCTATTGCCAAAGTCTGTATATA
>Ga0310786_10012647_pt1 | contig 10446 bp, 5 predicted proteins | sample AusTroGonzalo_MG_FD_203881 | JGI IMG/M metagenome (GOLD analysis project Ga0310786, IMG submission 203881) | Bovine rumen microbial communities from tropical cattle in Woodstock, Queensland, Australia - Gonzalo_03 (v2) (version 2) | ecosystem: Host-associated > Mammals > Digestive system >... | reverse complement strand
CAAATAAAATACAGCCCCGATTCTCGTCCACGCCCAGCCTTGCGCTAACTCGAAAGGAATCTCTTCGGAGATATCCTTCACCTTGCCGTCGGCAAACTTCTCATAGGTCGTCCCATCAGAACCGACAACAATCTCAGAAGGATTCTTGTCCTTCTTGATTTTCCCAGCCTTAACGAGTTTGGCTTTCTCCACCTTGATGCGCTCAAGAAGAACGCTTGCAGGCTCGTCATCGGGATTCTGCATTACAAGCTTACCGCGAATGGCGAGATCAAGAATCTTTGCCTTGATTTTCTCGACCGTTGTCATTCGCCCACCTCCGCAAGCGCAGCAGCAAGTCCATCAACAGCCGTATCGTATGCTTCGCGCTGCGACTTCAACTCATCCATAAGTTCGCCAATCGAGACATCCTCGACTGAATCGGTCTTCTCCTTAATCCATTTAAAATCAAGATTCGTTCCCTCACGCTTGACAATCTCGTCATATGAGAATCTGCGCCAACGTCCATCAGGGTTATTCTCGCTCCACGTTTCCTTTCGCTGTTGACGATTCTCAGGGTTGTAGCACTTCACGAATTCTGCAAGATCGGCTTCCCGCATCGGATTCGTCTTCAATGTGTGATGGACATTCGTGCGGTAGTCATAAACCCAGACTTCCTTTGTCTGCACGGACTTAGATGCAGGGCGAGCGTCAAAGAAAAGAACATTTGCGCGGACACCTTGTGCATAGAATATGCCAGTGGGGAGGCGAAGGATCGTGTGGAGATCCATCGTTTCCATGAGCTTTTTCCGGATTGTCTCGCCAGCATTCTTCTCAAAGAGAACATTGTCGGGCAGAACAACAGCGGCGCGCCCGTCAGTGCGTAACAACGTGCGGATGTGCTGCACGAAATTCAGCTGCTTGTTGGATGTTTCGCACCAGAAGTCCTGTCGGTTGTACAACTGCTTTTCCTTGGATTCCTCGCCCTCGTCGTTAATGACGGTCTGGGCGGTCTTCTTGCCAAATGGAGGATTTGTCGCTACGATCTTTACGAGTTTCGACGGCGACGAAACAAGTGCGTCTTTCAACTCGACAGGAACAGCACCATCGAGCGTTCCCATATTGTGAAGGTACATGTTCATGAGACAGAGTCGGCGTGTTGTTGCTACTATCTCATTACCAGAGAAAGTCTCAGTTTTCAAGAAACGCTTCTCTTTGACATTCATCGTATCGGCATAGTGCTCAAGAATATACTCGTATGCCTTTAGAAAGAATCCGCCCGTTCCACAGGCAGGATCACATATTGTTTCGCCTGGTTTCGGTTGGATGCACTGCATAATGACGGAGATAAGCGCGCGTGCTGTGAAATACTGGCCGGCACCGCTTTTCTTGTCTTCTGCGGTCTTGGCAAGAAGCTCCTCGTATATGTCACCCTTCAGGTCGGTGTTCATTCCACTCCATGTCTCGCGTCCGATCATTTCAATCAGACCGAGCAGACGAGCGGGCGTATTAATGTGGTTCTTGGCCTGGATGAACATCTGACCCAACATCCCAGGCTCCTTGCCAAGCGCGGCAAGAAGTTTCTCGTAATAGTCTTTCAGTTCCGAGCCTGTCTTTGACTTGAGGATTTGCCAGTTCCACTCGGCAGGCATGTCACGGTCGAGTTCATCGGCCATCTTGAGAAACAGAAGAAAGGTTATCTGCTCAAGATAATCGCTCGCACCGACCCCCTCGTCGCGCAGGACATTGCAGAAGCTCCACACGCGCTTGACGAGAGCGGCGGACTGATCTATATGCTGAGATTGTGTCTGTTGCTTTGCGGACATTGTTCACTCCATTTATCTACGCGGCCAACGCCTCATTGAGTTCTTCTATTACGGTCTTTGTCTCCGAACCGAAAATCTGCTTCAGCCGGAAATAACCGCCGTATTCATTAAAAGGTATTAGATCAAAATCCTCTTTGCAAATATGCAAACTCGTTTTGTAATGATCGCGCACATGACGCAAGAATTCGGCGTCATCATCGGTAAGTTTGTTAGAGGGGTGTGCTTTATTCCATTTGAACACCCAATCCTTGTAGTTCTTGTCAACAACAGCAGAGAACGAAACAAGCGACTCGTCTATGCCGGAAACATAGCGAATTAGCGACAACATAGCCGCCTCTTCTGACCCATCGAAAGTGGGCTCATCAGTGATGCCAAGTCTATTGTACGAACCCCACACCATCTTGACACTATATGGGGCGCTCTCAGATGCCATGAGTTTTAGGAAATCCGAAATCATTTCAAGCGTTACTTCCTTGCGTCGATACGGCTGTTCAAAGTATATTTGCAATGGCAACACGTCACTCTTGTGTCCAAGAATATATTTTTCAAAGCCGTCAACATATGCTTTACAAGCCTTTTCATCATCAATCGCCCATGAACTTCTGATTACTGTATCTATGTTCTTCTCATCAAGAATCTGGTCGTGAGCCTTACGCACATTTACAAGAAACTGATTAAGCGTCCCATTGAATACTTTCGTCGCTGAGCTCTGCAATTTCTCCTCGGCTTTAGACTGTGCTTCGTCGTCCGTCAGAGTTGGATTTGCCGCTTTCTCGGCTGCCGCAGCGTTCTTCACTGCATCAGGATCAAAAGCATTGTAGAGGCCAGAGGCAATCACCTGTAAATCCTGTCCGCCTGTCAACTGCGCAACTTTCAACTTCTCATCGTCTGTCAGCACAATGTTGAGTTTCACCAACCGCCCTGCAAGCGAAGACCCCTCATCGGCTGTCAACTGTGAAAGCGCGGCCTTTTCCAGAAGCTCCTTCAGCGACACTCCAGGCTTTTTCTCGAAAGCCCCAGAAATTGTCTTCATTGATGACGTCACACCTATTGCATCAACAAGAACATAATGCTGTTTACCGTCAACCGCATCTGGAGTTACCTTTTTCAACGCCTCGATATCGATCGTGCGAGTTCCCCGCCCCTTCATCTGCTCAAAGTAGTTTGCGCTGCGGACATCACGCATAAACAAAAGGCACTCCAACGGCTTGACGTCCGTTCCTGTCGCAATCATATCTACAGTCACAGCGATTCTTGGATTGTAGTCATTGCGAAATTGCGAAAGAATGCTCTTAGGGTCTTCCTCTGCCTGATATGTAACTTTCTTGCAAAAGTCGTTGCCTTCAGCAAAAACCTCTCGAACGATGTCCACTATGTCATTTGCATGAGAATCATCCTTGGCGAAAATGAGAGTCTTCGGTACATGATTGCCAGACCGATTCGGGAACAACTTGGTGAACAAGACCTTCTTGAACTCCATTATTATGGTTCTTATCTGACTCTTATTCACAACCTTTTTGTCGAGTTCCCTGCCGGCATAAGGAAGATCATCGTCAAGTTTCTCCCACTTCTCGGCACGAGTCATTTTGTCGCGTGTACGCACCTGCTGTTCGCAGGAAATGGTTTCCCCGTCCTTAGTGATTTTTGTATCAATGAGATAGACATCGCCGCCGACATTAACGCCATCGAGAATAGCTTGTTCGTGCGTGTATTCACTCACGACATTCTGCTTGAAAAACCCAAACGTCCTGTTGTCGGGCGTTGCAGTAAGACCAGTTAAAAACGCGTCGAAATATTCAAGAACCTGGCGCCAAAGGTTGTAGATGGAGCGATGGCATTCGTCGATGATCAAGAAATCAAAAAACTCAGGCGGCAACGCGGCGTTGTACTCTACTGTGACATTCTTGCCTGTCTGCCACTTTGCGGAATCCTCTTCACTTGCCTCATCAAGTTCCTGGCCCTTTAGTATCGAATACATCCGCTGGATTGTCGAGATGCACACCCTTGCGTTACTGTCAATCTTTGAAGATGTCAGGCGTTGGACAGGATAGAGTTCCGGGAACTTATATTGTTCCCCAACGGGCTGGTAATTCTGGAACTCCTCAAGCGCCTGCACTCCAAGCTGCTTCGTGTCAACAAGCATTAGCACGCGCTTTGCCTTGCCATACTTCAGGAGTCGATAGACCGAGGTTATCGCTGTGAATGTCTTCCCTGCTCCTGTTGCCATTTGAATAAGCGCACGAGGATTGGCACTTGTAAAAGACTTCTCAAGGTTAACAATGGCATTAAATTGGCAATCGCGCAAGTTTCCTTGGGCAAGAGCGGGAATGTCCTCACTAAGACGACCACGAAGAGATTTGACCTCGCCCAACATCTCCAGCATCGTTTCAGGACGCAAAAAAGAAAACACCTCCCGAGATCGAGGCTTGGGGTCTTTGCGGTCACGGAACCGTGTGACAATGCCAGTCGATTCATAGACGAAACGAATGAAATACTTTTTGCCATATATCTTCAAGTTTGCATTGGCATACTCCTCCGACTGTTTCTCAACCTCGGCAAGACTATATCCAAGTGAAAACTTCTTAGCCTCAATAAGACCGCACGGCTTTTTATCGACAATTAAGAGGTAATCCGTCGGTCCAGTGTCCGTTGGATACTCACGCAGAGCAATTCCAAGCCCAGCTCCAAGATCGGGCATCTGGTGATCCTGTACAATCCACCCAGCCGCCGTCAATATGGCGTCGATCTTATCACGTGCTATCTGTTCAGGATTCTGATTTGCCATGAAAGCTCCTTCTTCATGTCCTCTTATTCATCTCCACGATTTAAGCAACTTGCCGTATTCGCGGGGTTCCGATGTCGCCTTGCGGATCGAGTCGAGAAGTCCGGGGATGACTTCCGCACCCATCTTGGAAATGCGCCGCAGAAATGCAAAGCATTTCGGAGGGAAGATTCGGCGAAAGCCGAACCCGAAGGGTGCACAAGCATCCGCGCGGCAAAAGTGAGACGGACGGTGTTCTTGAGCGAAGCCAGGTGGTGGTACCACGGCAATTGTCCAAGTGGCGCTTGCACAATTGCCCTTCGTGTCCAAGCCTTTGTGAATTGCCGCATATACATGAGACTTGAACGTGACCATCCCTTCATGTCCACCCAAACAGGCTCGTTCGGCTGGTACACGACAATCTGGTTTTCGCTTGCGCTCATTTACCCTTGCCTTTTTTCATGGTGCATATTATACCATATCAGCTTGGCGAGAATGCGGCTGCCTTGATCCATCGGATTTGGGCGGCGCGAAAAGCTTCCCCTTAAAGTCAAGAAGAACAATCCAAGAACCATTCTTGTTTGCGCCAACATGTTTCAAGATACCAATCTTCCGTAGCACTGCCACATCCGATTTCAATGTTCGTATAGATGCTGCCAATGCTTCAGTCAGGTTATAGATTGCAACCTGCTTATTACGAAGAATGTACTGAATTATCTTAGCTCTTCTATAAAGCAGTTTATCTGATGTCTGCACAGATTTCTGCACCATAGATTTTTCAAGTGCAACTTTTATATGCAGCAATTCTTCTTCTGCCGGCACAACAGAAACGACATGACCAGTCCCTTGAGAACCACTCAGGATATGCCTTGATTCTTCCGGTGCAATTTCTGGTGCAACTTTATTGCGTTGTGGTGCAACTTCTTCTGTTTGATGCAAGGTTTCTGCAACCTCATTGAGGACGCTTATCCCCTTATCTGTAAGTGCGTAGCGGATGCGGGGGTCGTGTGGGGATAGGCCATCTTCCGCGCAGATCAAATCTGCACGAATTGCTGGATTTAGATAGTTTTCCCTAAAGGTTTGGCGATGTTGGACGCCAACGGCGGTACGCAGTTCAGCGGGTGAGAGCGGGCCGTTTTTCAGTGCAAAAAGCAGTTTTCTCACTGGTGCAGGAACTGGTACGGTACTGGTACGGTACTGGTACGGTACTGGTACGGTACTGGTGCAGGAACTGGGTCGGTAACTGGTACGGTACTGGTACGGTACTGGTACGGTCGATGATACAGTAACTGGGTCGGTTCCGTTCAGTTCATGGACCGTTTTCGCGTTGGACTGGAGGAAATACCTGTGCACGGGCAAGACGAACGTGAAGTAGTCCCGGCTGGCATTCGTCTCGATGATCGGTTTCGGCGAGCCGTTCTTTTCGACGGCACGCAAAATGGCGGGATAGCCGGTATTGCGCGCCTCGGCAAGTTCAAGCTCCTTCAGGAAATCTCCAATGCGCCGGTTCCTATCCTGCTTGGCGAAAAGACGGAACTTCTCCAGATCGGCTTTTTTGATCGTTCTGTCCGGCCCAGGGAGGCTGTTGATCTCCATCTTCTCCCGCGTGAACGTGACGACAATCGGCTCGGGCTTGCGGTAGGACTTGTGGTACACCGCATTGACAAGCGCCTCTTCGATGGCGGCGTATGGATAGTTCCAATGGCGCTCCGCCTCGGCCCGGTTGGACACCTTGAACACCTTCTCCTGCAGCACATAGTTCTTGATGAACGCCAACGCCTCGCGCAGCTGGATGTGCAACGGTCCCTTGAAATATTTCTCCACCATCCCCTGCCCCGTCGGATCGGGCTTGTCCACAACCTCTATCCACGCATAGCGGAAGAAGTTTTCGGGGTGCGGATTGAAGAACAAAAGCCCCACATTAAGCGGCTTTACGTTCTCTTCCGCTCCACTGACGATCCGCAGACTCTTTCCAAGTTCCAAAGCCGACATGTCCTCCGCCGCAGGGTAGAGGTCGCTGCCAATCTCGCGGAGGTATTCCGCCATGAGATTCACCTTGAGATCGGTGACTTGCGCCTGCATGTTGGGACGGTCATCGAACGGAACATCCCCGGCAAGTTCGAACAGTTCCTTTGTCGCGGTACGGGATGCCTTCACCGTACTTGCCATTTTGCGGATATAATACGATTTCGGGGACTTGCCCTTCTTCAGAATGCGATCGGGACAGGCGTATGGCCTTTCGAGACCCCCTGGTGCCCAGATGACGAGAAGCGTCTTTCCCTTGTACTCGACCGGCTCGACAACCGGAAGGTACAATGGCTCGATCAGATGGCAAACGCCAAGAAGCTCTTTCTGGATTCGGTCAATGGAATCAGGCGGCAGTCCCTTTACCGGAAACACCGGCTTGCCGTCTTTTTCGGCAACGCCCAATATGACATACCCGCCGCCCCAGTTGTCAATGTCGTTTGCAAACGCGCACAAGGTGTGGAGAACCTTTTCGGGATTCCACCCCTCCTTGTACTCGATTCTCGCCCATTCCACCTTCCGGTGGTTGACGAGATCGTCTATGTTTACGGGCAACGCCATAAGGAACTTTTTCTGTTGTGGCTATTATACCATAAATCGAAGCGGCTGTCTTTGGGGTTTGAAGGTTTGAAAGTTTCTTGTTTCTGGTTTCTAGATGGTATTCCATTCCCCCATGTTCCTCAAAGCCTTGTCAAATTCAAGAGCCAACCCCGAATCCCTTATGTTCGGTATCGGTGAGAATACCTTTCCGGGGTGGAGGCCTTGCGAAGTCGAGGATTTGCCCTTACGGGGTCGGGCTTGTGCCCGCGCGGAGTAAACGATCTCCCCTCACGAGGGGTTTGACTTCCCCTCACGAGGGGTTTAGGTTTCCCTCACCCGCCTTCGCAGGTTGGTAGTTGGTTGGTTGGTAGTTGGTGGTTGGTTCCTGAATGAGGGCCTGAGCTCCCCTGCAAAGGTAGGCGTTCTCCCCTGTACCGGGGTTTGATCTCCCCTGTACAAGGGTTTGAAGTCCCCTGTACGGGCAAACGGCCTTATCTTTACGGGATATTCGCGACCGGTGGCTCTATGTTTCACTGATCCTCGTCTGCCTCAAAATACCATTCGCCGTTCTTATCTGCACCACGACGCTTCAGACCGACTTTTTCTTTAGAGATGCGATAATTCGTTGTGCCTGTCGGGGAGAGACCTCCAGAGTGGCAGCAAGCGATGACGCCGTAAGATGTGGCGTGCGTAACAATGCCTTGACCGCGCATTCTTCTGTCTTTGACAACTTTACTGCAACATTTGCTACGACATTTGCTACGACATTTGCTACGGCATCAGGGTGGTTTATCCCGACATCGCGGCGATTTACACCGTCTGAACTGCGGGCAAGGCCCGCAGATGGAAAGCCGCCCTGCCGGTCTTCGCGGTTCAGCGTCGCGGAGCATCAGGCGGAACGTTAGTGAAGCCCTTTGAAAACCTCGGAGTTCTGAACAGCATGTAGAACGTGGCGAGAGAGAGGTTTTCTCCCCTTACAGAGTCCCTCACGAAGGGTTTGAGCCCCCCTCTCCAACTTCTTCCAGATACTGACTATATATGAAAAGTTGGGGAAAACCTATGCTCCACGGTAAATTACGGAGCAACGGACGCCGCAAACGCCTGAAGGGCCTTGAGGTAGCCGGCGGGATTGCCGATGTCGTGCCGCGTGCCCGGGTAGCGGTAGCCGTAGGCGGGCTTGAGGTCCAGCAGGCGGCGAATGGCGTCCGTCAACTGGATTTCGCCGCCGACACCAGCCGTCTGCGAGGCCAGTAGACCGAAAATGGCCGGATCGAGCAGATAGCGTCCCGCAATCGCCAAGCGCGACGGTGCCTTGTCTGGCGCAGGCTTCTCGACCAGGTCCTCGATCTTCACAATCCGATCAAGGTCCTTAAGGCCATTGACGCCGTTAGGGGCATTAAGGCCCTTAACAATGCCATAGCGCGAGACCCGCTCCAAGGGCACCTCTTCAAGGCCGACCACCGATGCCCCACCGTAAGCTTGCGAAATTGCGGCCATCGTGGACGAAGGCGCCTCGCCCGACACCAGTGCATCGCCAAGCAACACCAATACCGGTTCCTGTTCGTCCGCCAACGCGTCCGCCGCCTGGAGTACCGCGTGGCCCAGTCCCTTCTGCTCGGTCTGAAACGACCAGCGGATGCGCGGGGCAAGTTCCGGATCACCCTCGAAGTACCGGCGGATGATCTCCTTCTCCGGCGAGATGACGATCACAACTTCGTCCGCGCCCGCCGCCAGAGCCTCTTCGACAATGAGCTGCAAGGCGGGCTTTGCGCCGATAGGCAGCATCTCCTTGGGTACCACCCGTGTCACGGGCAGAAAACGCGTGCCATGTCCGGCGGCTGGAATCAGAGCTTTCATAGAGCGTTGGACTGCGGCATCATCGCGTTACTTGGTGCGAAGCCAGGCATTGAAATCAATGAAGCCGGGCGTCCCCTTGTTTTTGCTGTACCACGAATGCCAGCCATGCGGAGAGCCTATTGCATTGACGATGGCCTTGTCCTTGGCTGGACAAACGTTATAGGCGGCATAGACGTCGGCCGGCGGGCACGTCTGGTCGGCGAAACCGACGATGAAACGAATGGGCGTCTTGATGCGGGCGGCGAAATTCACACCGTCGAAATAGGCGGCATTCCGCTCGGCGGCTGCGCGCTTCTCGCTGCTTTGGTTCTCGATCAGCCTGGGCCATCCACTCATCCGTTCCTGCTTGTAGCCGTAGTGTCCGGTGATTGCACACACCGCGACGAACGACTTCGTGAAATGGCCGTTGAGGTAGGTGAGGAAGAGGCCGAATCCGCCGCCTTGGCTCGACCCCGTATAGGTAACCTGGGAAAGATCGGCGTCGGGACGGGCGCAGACCCAGTCCACGGCACGATTGATGCCAAGCATGACATCGTGGTACCAGTAGTCCTCGCGCGACTCCGCAATGCCGGCCAGCGAACAGTAGGCGTTCTTGTTGGGGAGGTTGAACTTCTCCGCGAGCGCGGCGTTCTGGCGAAGCATGTGCGCCTTCTGACTGGCGCCGTCCGGCTCCGGCTCGAAGGTGTGCACGTTCATCACGAGATAGATCTCGTCGGGCGTCGTCGTTGCCGATACCGCGCCAGGCCCAGCCCCGGGAACGCTCACGCGGACCCTGAACGGAGCCTTTGACGAGTCCTTGGGCACGCACATGAATCCATACACGCGCTTGCCGTTGAACGTGGCGAAGTTCACGCGATAACAGTTGTACACGGGCGTCGAGCGCTTGTTGTCGAGCGTCATCTTCGGATCGAGCGGCACTTCCCTTTCAAGGCGGGCCTTTTCCGCCGTCCAGTACGCGTCGAAGTCGGCCGGGCAGGGCTCGTCCTGGCGTATCAGGCCGACATCGTAGCCGACGCCCCACACGGCGGAGTTCGTGTGAGAGGATACGCTGAGACGCATGAACCCGGCCTCGGCCATGCTCCCCTTCACGAAGAACGGGTTACCTGCCGCAAGATCGACCTTGCCGGAAGCCAGTTTCTTCGTGCCGAAGTTGTCCAGTTTCCACACGGCGCGGCCGCTCGTCATCAACTCGCCAGAATCGTTCCTGACGGAGACCTTGAACGTCACCTCTTCTCCTGCCCTGTAAAGGGCATTGTCGCGGTCCTGAACCACTTCTATCTTTGCGGCACGGGCCGCATAAGCCGCCAATAGCGCGGCAAAAACTGTCATGAATGTTCGCATGGCGATCATTATACCATATTTACGCCTGCTCGCGCCACATAAACAATCATCAACGCGCGGGGCCCTACCATCGCGGGGATGTGTACAAGATTGTTGCCAATGTGGAAATGTTGCCAATCA
>Ga0310786_10012646_pt1 | contig 10447 bp, 7 predicted proteins | sample AusTroGonzalo_MG_FD_203881 | JGI IMG/M metagenome (GOLD analysis project Ga0310786, IMG submission 203881) | Bovine rumen microbial communities from tropical cattle in Woodstock, Queensland, Australia - Gonzalo_03 (v2) (version 2) | ecosystem: Host-associated > Mammals > Digestive system >... | reverse complement strand
ACGATTCGAAAACCATGAAGGAAATTCCTTATGAATCAGGCTCTTACTACGTGTTCGACCGTGGTTACAATGCTTTCAGAGAACTCTATCACATCCATCAGCATGAGTCATTCTTCATAGTCCGAGCAAAGAAAAACTTGCAGTACAAGTGTCTCAAATGGCGGAGAAGGATGCCGCGAAACGTGTTAACTGATTCCGAGATTATGCTGACGGATTACATCACTTCAAAGAAGTACAAGAAGAAGCTCAGACTGGTCAAGTTCTATGATGAGGAGCAAGGACGTGAGTTCTCCTTCCTCACCAACGCCTTCCATCTGTCCTCGCTTGAGGTTGCCGATCTCTACAAGAACAGGTGGCAGATTGAGCTCTTCTTCAAGTGGCTGAAGCAGCATCTGAAAATCAAGAAATTCTGGGGCAGAACAGAGAATGCCGTCAGGATTCAAATCAGTGCAGCAATCATTACCTATTGTCTGGTTGCCATCGTGCAACATGATATGAGACTGGAGCGCTCGACCTACGAGGTCTTGCAGATTCTCAGCATCTCACTGACAGACAAGACTCCCTTGAATGAGTTGTTTGAAAAGACTAAATTCAACGATGTCAAAGAACAATTTGGTCCCCTCATTCCGGGGCTATTTGATTAATATTTAACTCGTCCCAATTTTAACGGGACACTAATGATTTCAGTTTTATTTCAGAGGTACCTAAATCCCCTAATATTATATATAACTATCTATATATCAATTAGTTATGAATATATATAAGGAATTTTTGACAACCTTATTATTAATTGAAATAACTGAAATTGAAATAGACACGGCCTCTTTTACCTTTTTACTTTTTTACCTATCTTCTACAAGTCCCTCCAGCGCACAGAGTAGTTCGTTGTAAATTTAAGACAATGAGCCTGACTCTCTTTTTATGGTGCAATTGTGTGAAGAATATTTGGTAATTCAAAATAATCTGCGTAATTTTGCACCACAATTTCAGAATCAACAGTAATTAGTAGCAAATATGGCAATAGTAAAACCGTTTAAAGGCATCCGTCCTCCGAAGGAGCTGGTGGAGCAAGTGGAAAGCCGCCCATACGACGTGCTCGACTCGGAAGAGGCGAGGGCAGAGGCTGGCGACAACGAGAAGAGTCTGTATCACATCATCAAGCCGGAGATTGACTTCCCCGTAGGTACGTCGGAGTACGACCCGAGAGTGTACGAGAAGGCTGCCGAGAACTTCCAGAAGTTCCAGGACAAGGGCTGGCTGGTGCAGGATTCGCGCGAACATTATTATATTTATGCCCAGACGATGAACGGACGGACACAGTATGGTCTCGTGGTGTGCGCCCATACCGACGACTATATGGCTGGCCGCATCAAGAAGCACGAACTGACCCGTCGCGACAAGGAGGAAGACCGCATGAAGCACGTCCGTGTGAACAATGCGAACATCGAGCCCGTGTTCTTCGCCTATCCCGACAACGCCGTGCTGAATGAGTTGATTATGCGCTATGCCGCTACGGAGCCTGAGTATGACTTCATTGCGCCTATCGACGGATTCCGCCATCAGTTCTGGGTGATCGACGATGATAAGGACATGCAGACGATTACCGATGAGTTTGCCAAGATGCCTTCGATGTATATCGCAGACGGCCACCACCGTTCGGCAGCAGCCGCCCTCGTGGGTGCTGAGAAGCAGAAGCAGAACCCCAACCACAAGGGTACGGAGGAGTATAACTTCTTCATGGCTGTGTGCTTCCAGGCCTCGCAGCTGACGATTCTTGATTACAATCGTGTGGTGAAGGATCTCAATGGCATGTCGTCAGAGGAGTTCCTGGCTGCTCTGCAGGTAAACTTCGAGGTGGAAGACAAGGGTACGGAGATCTACAAGCCCCAGCAGTTGCATGAGTTCTCGCTCTATCTGGACGAGCATTGGTACTCGTTGAAGGCCAAGGAGGGTACTTACGATAATAATGATCCTATCGGCGTGCTCGACGTGGATATCTCCAGCCGTCTGATTCTCGATGAGATCCTGAATATCGGCGACCTGCGCTCTTCGCAGCGTATCGACTTCGTGGGAGGTTTGCGCGGACTGAAGGAGCTGAAGCGTCGCGTGGACAGCGGTGAGATGCGTGCTGCGCTGGCACTCTATCCTGTCTCTATGAAGCAGATCATGGATATTGCCGACTCTGGCAAGATCATGCCGCCGAAGGCCACATGGTTTGAGCCGAAACTGCGCTCAGGCCTTGTGATCCACAAATTGAGTTAGGGGTGGAATTCGAAGTGCTGGTAGTCTTTCATGGTGCGCCAGGAGCCGCCCCAAGTGAAACCATTCTTGATAAATAGCCGATAGCAAAGGTCGTCTTTGCTGATCTTATAACGGAAGTCTTTCTTCCGATCGCAGTAGGGCTTGCCAGTGGCAGGCTCTACTATTTGTTTGCCGTCCTTTCCAGTTCTGATATAGGGGTTATAGAGCGGATTGATGTCGACAGCAAGACCACGGGCGTGGTAGGAGAGATGCTGGCGGCCTGAGACCGTTCGGAAACAGAAACAGCTGGTATTATTGTCGCGCATCTGTCGTTCGTCGTCAGCATCATACTCGTCGGCTAAGTGTATCCGTTGGATAGGGTAGTGCTGGCGGTATAGTTCCATGAAGATGCGGACGAGCTTATGGGCAATGAGACGGTTGCAGACCATCTCTCCGTGATGTGTCTTCCCGTCGTAGTCCCAATGCATCAGTCGCAGATATCGCAGGTCGTCGCGACGGATGACATCGTTGGGCTGATACGTCTTGCCCTGCATCTTCTGCCATATGCTGTCAGGAATCTCATGGATAGAAAAACCTGCAGAAAAATCCTGGCTCTGTGCAGGATAGATGCAACAGAGCCAGAATAAAATAGTAGTCAGTAGTGCTGTTTTCATCAGCGTATCACTTTCTTATTGTCTTGGATATACACGCCTTTCTGAGAGGGTTCGGACACCTTCACACCACCAAGAGTGTAGATAGCGGCATCGTCGGAATTGCCGACAACGGCTGAACGAATGCCTAAGGTACCTGCCAGTTCCTGTTTGACAATATCGAACTGCTTCAGAAACTCTTCGCTGTTGTGCAGACGGGCATAAACAGCAGAACCGACAAGACGGCCTGCCTCCACATCGCTTTGCCAGTGGTAGCCCGTGATGACACGTCCCTGACCATACTGATATGCACGAGCCAAAAGATCCTCCTCTGCATCGGGATTGAGTTCAGCCAATGCCAAAGCATAGAGCCAGCCTGTGGAGGCGTGACCAGAAGGATAGGCACCAATATTCTTCTCGATGTTCTCTGCTGGCGGATAGGCAGTAGCCTCGTTCAACTGCTTGTAGGGACGCGGACGCTTGTAGAAGTTCTTACAACTACGGGTGGCTCCGTCGCCCAGATAATACATGCTCTCACAGAGCTTATACAGTTCGGGCGTAGTCGTGGCTGAGAGCGTCCTTCCGAAAGCTGGCGAGAAGATCTCCAGCAGATAGTCCAGATCATTGTTCACGTCGTTAATGGCAATCTGACCCTCGTCCGTCGGACGGATAGTCTTGCCCTCGATGAACTTGTTCATGTCTGTGGTCCCAAGGGCGGACACGGTGTCGGGGGGAGCAGGCAGATAGTTGACAGCATTGGGCAACTGGTCGTTGCTGTAGTACTGGTTAGTTTCTTCTGTCAGCCCAGGACTGACATAGGTCACTCCTGATACTCTGGCGTATTCAGCCTTAGCGGAGTTGATCATCGCATTGACACCCGTATGGTCGTGCAGACGAACCACCAAGGCACTTGCCAGCAGTCGGCCTGCCTGAACATCGCTGTCCCAGTGGTATCCCGTAACGATAGATTTCGAACCAAACTGATAGCCACAGTACAGGATGTCGTCTTGCTTCTCAGGACAGATCTCCGAGAGTAGCAGCGCATACATCCAACCCATCAGAGCCTCGCGCGAAGGGAAAGAACTCTCATAGGTGTAGTCACCCTCCTGTTCAGGGATGAGCGATTCCTCATCGAAACGCACATAAGGACGACGGAAAAATGCAAAGGAACTCTTGGCCTGCTTGATACTCTTGTTGCCATACTCCATGCAGTATTCGAAGAGCTCGGCGATATAAGGCGTGTCCGAGCTGGACATCGTAACACCGATGGCATTCGAGAAGACATCCAGATAATAAGACGCCTTGGCATTAAAGTCTGTCTTTGCCTGTGTTCCAAGTTCCGTGCCTCTCATGGTCTTTCCCCAGGCATACTGGAGATAGTCCTTGATATAGTCTACGGATGTTTCCGCAGGAGGTCCGGGCAGGAATCGTCCAGCATCAGGTATGGCCTGGGCATGAAGGTTACCGCAGCAGAACGCTGCGATAACCATTGATAAAATGAATCTCATTGCTTTGTTATACATATATTTTTTAATTATGAGAATGCAGCTGTCAAACCAGCCATGACGATAGATACCATCGACATCAGCTTGATAAGGATGTTCAGAGACGGACCAGACGTATCCTTAAACGGATCGCCAACGGTGTCGCCAACGACGCAAGCCTTATGGGCAAAGGAGCCCTTGCCACCGAAGTTGCCTTCCTCGATATTCTTCTTGGCGTTATCCCAAGCACCACCGGCATTAGCCATGAATACGGCAAGGGTAAAGCCGCCAGCCAGACCGCCTACGAGCAGTCCGAGTACACCAGCCACTCCTAAGATGACACCCACGAGGATGGGAATGACGATAGCCAGGACTGACGGGATGATCATCTCGTGCTGGGCAGCACGGGTAGAGATCTCCACGCAACGGCCGTAGTCAGGAGTACCCGTACCCTCAAGGATGCCTGCTATCTCCTTAAACTGACGACGCACCTCCTGTACCATCTTCTCGGCAGCACGGCCTACGGCCTCCATGGTCATTCCGCAGAAGAGGAAGGCTGCCATGGCACCAATGAATGCACCTACGAGCACCTTCGGGTTCATCAGGTTCACCTGGAAATAGTTCATGAAATCAGGAATGGTGGCGTCGGTAGCATTGATCACATCGCCAGCCACGTTTGTAAGCGTCTGACCAGCACGGGCCATCGCAATCTTAATCTCCTCAATGTAAGAGGCGAGAAGTGCCAGGGCCGTTAGGGCAGCAGAGCCGATAGCAAAGCCCTTACCTGTAGCAGCTGTGGTGTTGCCAAGGGCATCGAGGGCATCAGTACGATGACGTACCTCTTCGCCTAATTGCGACATCTCGGCATTACCACCGGCATTGTCGGCGATAGGTCCGTAAGCATCGGTAGCCAGAGTGATTCCCAGCGTAGAGAGCATACCTACAGCAGCGATACCAATACCATAAAGACCATGAGCCAGAGATTCTGAAGACATCGAGAGATCGAAGCCGTTGGCACAGAGATAACTGAGCATGATGGCCACACCAATGGTGATAACTGGGATGCAGGTAGAGATCATACCCGTACCGATACCTTTAATAATAACGGTGGCTGCACCCGTCTGTCCTGCCTCAGAGATCTTTTGAGTCGGCTTGTAAGAGTGTGAGGTGTAGTATTCGGTAGCCTGTCCGATAATCACACCGGCAGCAAGACCAGAGATCACGGAGAAGGAGAGCCCCAGCCAATTCTCTACGCCAAGGAAATAGAGGATGCCAAAGGTGGCGATGGCGATAAGAATGGCACTTACGTTCGTACCTAACGACAACGAGTGGAGAAGATCCTTCATCGTTGCACCTTCCTTCGTACGGACGAGGAAGATTCCCAGCAGAGAGAGGAACACACCCACAGCAGCAATCAGCATCGGCGCAATGACAGCCCTGAGCTGAACCTCGAGACCTGCCACACCAAAGGCGGCAGCACCTAAGGCTGCTGTAGAGAGGATAGAACCACAGTAGCTCTCGTAGAGGTCGGCACCCATACCAGCCACGTCGCCCACATTATCACCTACGTTATCGGCAATGGTAGCAGGGTTACGCGGATCGTCTTCAGGGATGTCGGCTTCTACCTTACCCACGATGTCGGCACCAACGTCGGCAGCTTTGGTGTAGATACCACCGCCGACACGGGCAAACAGAGCCTGTGTAGAAGCACCCATACCGAAGGTCAGCATGGTGGTGGTGATGGAGATGAGTCCGTCAGCATCGAAAAAGTTCAGTACAAGGAACCAGATAGCGATGTCGAGGAGTCCAAGACCTACCACGGTGAGACCCATGACGGCACCCGAGCGGAAAGCGATCTTAAGACCAGCATCCAGACTCTCTCTGGCTGCATTAGCCGTACGGGCAGAGGCATAGGTGGCAGTCTTCATGCCGAAGAAACCTGCCAGTCCAGAGAAGAAACCACCCGTGAGGAATGCGAAGGGCACCCAAGGATTCTGAACGTTCAGCCCGTATGCCATGAAGGCAAAGAGGGCACAGAGGACAATGAACACGATAAGCACCACCTTGTACTGCTGCTTCAGGTAGGCCATAGCGCCATTTCGCACGTAGAGTGCAATTTCTTTCATACGCGGCGTACCCTCATCGGCCTTCATCATCTGACTGAAGAAGAAATACGCCATTCCCAGTGCCACTAACGATGCGATGGGCACTAACCAAAAAACTACTGGAATGTTCATGTGATAGGTTTTAGTTGTTAATATTAATTATTCTTCTGAGAAATCAATCAGGTTGGCAGCTTCGTCCTCAGGGTCATCACTGCCCAGATCCATCATCGTGGAATAGTTGTCCTCGGTGATCTCGTCGTCATCCGGATCGTCAACCTCCTCGTCCTCTTCATCGTGAGAACTGTAGTTGTCTTCGACCTCATAGTCCTCGTCATCATTCTCTTCATCTGAGTCTTCTTCATCCGGCTTATCTGAGAACTTCATACGGATTCTCTCGGGTTCTGGCTTCAGCTTGGCAAAGATAGCTTCCACCCAGCCGCCTTTCTCCACTTCGAGCACCTCGAAGCCATCCTCCACTTTCTTCTCATACATGCCACCCTTCTTGTGAAGGCGGTCTTTGGGAAGGGTAGTGGTGGAAATGTCGAAACCACTAAGGATGATGTCCTGAATGGACTGGGACAAAGAATCCCAGCCACCACCGAAGTTACGGTCGAGCACTTCTATCAGCTTGGCTGCGGAGATGTGACGGATATTCTCATAGGTCAGGTCTGTCACACGCATAATGGGTCTCTTCTTGATGGCCCACGCGAACTTCATGTTCTCGTCGAACTTGATCTGAGCCACCTTATAACCACGCTTCTCATAGCTTTTCTTCATGAGCATGACATCCTCTTTGATCTCTTCGATCAGGAAGGCGCTTTTAAAGATGTCCAGATAGTGGTTGACGTTCTCCTTGACCTCTGCATCCTTTGATGCAGCCTCCCACATACGGAACACATCATTCTCCTGAATGTCCCATACGCTGCTCTTCGTGACGGCCTTAATCGATAGTGACGGATTACTTTCCGGCTGTTGTTGCTTTGTTCTTGCCATATATTCTCTTGTTTTTTTCTGCAAATGTATATACTTTTTTTCTTATTAGCAAGTTTTTTGATGATATTTTTTGTGATTATCACATTTTAAAGTAACTTTGCAGGCAAAATATGGCACAACCACTGGCTGAAAGACTCCGTCCTCGCACTTTAGACGACTATATCGGACAACAACATTTGGTGGGCGAGGGGGCCGTCCTGCGTAAAATGATCGAGGCAGGACGCATCTCTTCTTTTATCCTTTGGGGACCTCCGGGTGTGGGCAAAACCACTCTGGCGCATATCATAGCCAACAAACTGGAAACACCTTTTTATACTTTGTCGGCTGTGACGAGTGGAGTCAAAGATGTCAGGGATGTCATCGAAAAAGCACAGAAAGGCCGTTTCTTCAACGAAGCCTCACCGATTCTGTTTATTGATGAAATCCATCGGTTCTCCAAGTCACAGCAGGATTCCTTGTTAGGGGCTGTAGAGAAAGGAATCGTCACGCTGATTGGTGCCACAACGGAGAATCCTTCTTTTGAGGTGATCCGTCCGTTGTTGTCTAGATGTCAGCTGTACGTTCTGAAATCTTTGGAGAAGGAGGACTTGCTGCAACTTTTGGATCGTGCTATTCATACGGATATCATCCTGAAAGATAGAAATATCAAGCTGAAAGAAACGGAAGCCCTGTTAAGATATAGTGGTGGTGATGCACGTAAGCTATTGAATATCTTAGAGTTGGTCGTAGAATCTGAATCTTCTCATGAAGTTGTTGTTACAGACGAAATAGTTGTTAAGCGACTGCAACAGAATCCATTGGCATATGATAAAGATGGTGAGATGCACTACGATGTTATCTCTGCCTTTATCAAGAGTATCCGGGGATCTGACCCTGATGCAGCCCTCTATTGGCTTGCCCGAATGATTGAAGGTGGTGAAGACCCGCAGTTCATTGCCAGAAGACTTGTGATTAGCGCTTCCGAGGATATTGGTTTGGCTAATCCCAATGCCCTTCTGCTCGCCAATGCCGCCTTCGATGCTGTGATGAAGATTGGTTGGCCTGAGGGACGGATACCGTTGGCAGAGGCAACGGTCTATCTGGCGACTTCGCCCAAGAGTAATAGTGCCTATCTGGGGGTGGATGCAGCCTTGGATCTGGTACGCCGGACAGGTAATCAGCCTGTACCACTGCCCATCCGAAATGCACCAACCCAGCTGATGAAGGAACTGGGATATCATGATGGCTATCTGTATCCTCATGACTACCCCGGACATTTCACAACACAACAATATCTGCCCGATGCTTTGATCAACGAACGGCTATGGCATGGTCAGCATAACCCCACGGAGGAAAAAATGTATCAGCGGATGGTCAATTACTGGGGAAAACGATACGAAGATTAGATGTGAGAATTAAGAATTAAGTGAAGTTAGAATAAATATGCCTGAACAAGAGAACACCAACCGCAAGAGAGCACGTCGTCAGATGCCTGTAGACAACACTTATGGACATCTGCCACCACAGGCTCTGGAAGTGGAGAATGCCGTCCTGGGTGCCCTGATGATTGACAAGGATGCTTATGCCGTCGTCTGTGAACTGCTGCATCCTGACAGTTTCTACGATCCCCGTCATCAGATGATCTATACGGCCATCCGTGACCTAAACATGGACGAACGGCCAGTAGACGTGTTAACCGTCACAGAACAGTTGGCAAAATCAGGTCATCTAGAGGAAGTCGGAGGTCCCGGCTATGTAGCAGAACTGAGTTCCAAAGTCGCTTCTTCAGCCAATATCGAGTATCACGCCCAGATCATTGCCCAGAAATCATTGGCGCGTCAGCTCATCTCTTTCTCGAGTGTTATCCAAACCAAGGCCTTCGACGAGACGGTTGATGTGGAGGAACTGATGCAGGAGGCAGAGGGTTCCCTCTTCGAACTGTCGCAACGGAACATGAAGAAGGACTATACGCAGATCAACCCTGTCATCGACCAGGCCTTGAAAGTCATTCAGGCTGCGGCTGCCAATACGGATGGTTTGACGGGTATCTCTACGGGCTATTACAAACTCGACGATATGACCAGTGGCTGGCAGAACTCAGACCTTGTCATCATTGCCGGACGTCCAGCCATGGGTAAGACCTCTTTCGCCCTGTCGATGGCCAAGAACATTGCGGCCGACTCCCATGTACCAATGGCTTTCTTCTCATTGGAAATGTCGAACGTTCAGCTGGTGAACCGTCTTATTTCCAATGTCTGTGAGATTCAGGGTTCGAAGATCCTTAACGGCCAACTACAACGCGACGAGTGGGATAGGCTTGATAAACATATCAACAACCTTCTTGGGGCACCTCTTTATGTGGATGACACCCCAGGTCTTTCGGTGTTTGAATTAAGGACCAAGGCACGTCGTTTGGTTCGAGAACATGGTGTCAAGCTGATTATGATCGACTATCTACAGCTGATGAATGCCAATGGCATGCGTTTCTCGTCAAGACAGGAAGAGGTCTCGACCATTTCCCGCTCCCTGAAGGGACTGGCCAAGGAACTGGACATTCCCATTCTGGCACTGAGCCAGTTGAACCGTGGTGTCGAAGGACGAGAGGGTATCGAAGGCAAACGACCGATGCTTTCCGACCTCCGTGAGTCAGGTGCCATTGAGCAGGATGCGGATATGGTGATCTTTGTTCATCGTCCCGAATATTATCACATATATCAGGATGAAGCCGGTCATGACTTGCGAGGTATGGCACAGATCATCATAGCCAAGCACCGTAAGGGTGCTACGGGCGATGTGCTGCTCACGTTCCGAGGGGAATTCACACGTTTTGAGAATCCAGAAGACAGGAGCCTGGCCAATCGTGCACCAATGGATGGGGGAGAGATCAGGGGATCGAAACTCAACGGAGAAGATCAGAATCCGATCCCACCAATAGACAACGGGCCCTTACCATTCTGATAAGGGCCCGTCTTTTTGTTATTTGTATTTCTCTATC
>Ga0310786_10012645_pt1 | contig 10447 bp, 10 predicted proteins | sample AusTroGonzalo_MG_FD_203881 | JGI IMG/M metagenome (GOLD analysis project Ga0310786, IMG submission 203881) | Bovine rumen microbial communities from tropical cattle in Woodstock, Queensland, Australia - Gonzalo_03 (v2) (version 2) | ecosystem: Host-associated > Mammals > Digestive system >... | reverse complement strand
ATGAGAAATGAGGAATGAGAAATGATGATTACATTTAGTGCACCATCTATTTCTTCAGATTCTCTTTTGTCGTTCCTGTAATTTTAACTAATATGTTTATAATCTCTTCATTGTCTTTTATTATCGAATCATATTCCTTGTCGACAAGGTACCCGCCTTCATGTAAACGGTTCAACCAATACTTTGTTTCATTGGCTTCTTTCAGGCCTATGCTCATCTTTGTTAGAAAGTCCGCCTTAGTCTGAGCATATTGTCCCTCGGAGACATTGGCACCGATACTCGTACCACTCCTCAATACTTGCTTTAGAACATCTATATTACCCTCTCTCTTTTTCTGTAGATATTGGTACATCTTGATGATTCTGTCACCAAACACCTCTGTCTTCCTGACAATTATGTTCTCGCGCCTTTCCAGCATAACAGAGTAATCACCATTTCTCATTCCTCATTTCTCATTCCTCATCTAAAGATGGAAATTCCATGAGATAGGCCTTGATGAATCCATCGATCTTGCCGTTCATGACACTGTCAACATCACGGGTCTCGAAATTGGTGCGATGGTCCTTCACCCGCTTGTCGTCGAATACATACGAACGGATCTGACTGCCCCACTCGATCTTCTTCTTGCCCGCCTCGATCTTTGCCTGAGCCTCCAGGCGCTTCTTCATCGCACGGTCGTAGAGCTGTGACTTCAGCAACGTCATCGCACGTTCCTTGTTCTTCGGCTGGTCACGGGTTTCCGTGTTCTCAATGAGGATCTCCTCTTCCTCGCCTGTATCGGGATCGGTGTACCAATAGCGCAGACGGACACCCGACTCCACCTTGTTCACGTTCTGACCGCCGGCACCTGAGGAACGGAACGTATCCCACGACAGTTTGGCGGGATCGACATACACCTCGATGGTATCGTCTACCAGCGGCGACACGAACACCGAAGCGAACGATGTCATGCGCTTGCCCTGGGCATTGAACGGACTGACACGCACCAGACGATGCACACCGTTCTCCGACTTCAGATAGCCGTAGGCATACTCGCCACCCTCTATCTGCATCGTCACACTCTTGATGCCGGCCTCATCGCCGTCGAGCAGGTTCGAGATCGTCACCTTATAGCCGTGAGCCTCCGCCCAGCGCATATACATTCGCATCAGCATCGAGGCCCAGTCCTGGGCTTCCGTACCACCAGCACCAGAATTGATCTTCATGACGGCCTCCATCGGGTCTTCCTTCTGGCGTAGCATATTCTTCAGTTCCAGGTCCTCGATGGCCTTAATGGCGTTTTGGTAGGTCTCGTCGACCTCCTCCTCCGTCACCATCTCGTCCTTATAGAAGTCAAAGGCCAGTTGCAGTTCTTCAGCCAACGTGCGCACCTCTTTATAATCATCGATCCAGCGCTTGATACCCTTCACCTTCTTCATCTGTTCCTCGGCCCTGACACGGTCCTCCCAGAAGTCAGGCGCCTGGGTACGAAGATCCTCCTCCTCGTACTCCATCTGTTTCTTGTCTATCTCCAGATAACGGTGCAGAGCATCTGCCCGTTCCAATATATCTTTTAACTGGTCTTGCGTAATCATGGCTGCAAAGGTACGACATTTTTTTAAAGAAATATCATTTTTCCTCTTATAATTACGTCTTTTTCCTTATTTTTGCGTCATATAAGCAAAAGACATGCCCGGGATAATTTGCATTGATCAATCATTTATGTCCTATGATTATTAAATAATGTTAAGGTCTGTAGTGTTTTATCCTTTTTCCTATCTTAATAGTAAAAGCTGGAACAAAAATGCTATATTTGCAAACAAATAAGGATGTGAAAAGGCTATTATATATCATTGGACTGACCTTAACGTTAAGTGTAAATGCCCATGGGATAGGTATGGGTCAGTTGTATGCCGTGTTGGTTAATGGCGGTCGCAATCACCTGACAAATCATGAACGCTACTGGAACGACTGTGCCTTTATCTATCGTACCCTACGGCATACTTTTCATATACCCAAGCGCAACATCATCGTCCTGATGAGCGACGGTGGTGCACCATACGAAGACATGCTACGAGCTGACGGAATGGGATATCTCTCATCACCTGACGATCTTGATGGCGACGGACAACCTGATGTCAATTATCCTGCCACAGAAGAGGCGCTTTCCTATATATTGCATAGCATGTCAAGTCGCCTGAACAAAAATGATCATCTATTCCTCTATTTTATCGATCATGGAGGAACGTATGATGGCAGTGAGTATTCGTATATCTGGATGTGGGATGACAAAAGACTGAATGAATATTCCTTAGCCTCGCAGCTCAGTATGTTCAGGGTGGGTTCGATTAATATCCTGATGGGACAGTGCTATTCAGGCGGTTTTGTGGCAGACCTGATGAACGAAGGGCGGGTCATTGCTACTGCGTGTAGCGGTAGTGAGCAATCGTCGAAATGTCCAGACCGTCCTTACGATGAGTTTGTCTATCACTGGACATGTGCCGTCAACGGGACGGACGAATTTGGGAACCCTACGTATGCAGATATCAACGGCGATGGGGAAGTGTCGATGAGGGAGGCTTTTCAATATGCCTCTGTACACGACCGAATGAACGAGACGCCACAATATGCGTCATGGCCGGAACAACTTGGCGAACAATGGACATTCCCGAAAGCCTTTTCCGGAGCGATGGGTATCCTTGAAGTAGAGACGACAGAGCAAAAGCCCCCAGAAATATGGACGCTCTCTGGCCAACGCAGGGACGACACCGACGGTCACGCCGTCTATATCCAGCGTAAAGGCGGAAAGACAAGAAAGATTGTAAGATAGCATAAAGGTATATGGAAGAACAGAGCATGAGACATATCGTAGAGCGTTGCCAGCAAGGAGACCGAGAGGCCTTCGGACTGCTCTATACTGCAATGTCCGACCGACTCTGCCACGTATGCCGGCGCTATGTAGCCGACGAGGATGTCATCAACGACTTGCTTCATGATACTTTCATACTGATCTTTAGCAAGATCAAGACATTGAAAGACCCTTCAAGTGCTGAGGCGTGGATGCAGAAGGTGGCACAGAACTTGTCGCTGACCTATCTGCAAAAGCAGAAACAACAATCTGTTGTCTCGCTCGACGGACTAAAGGAGGCATTGGTCGTAGCAGCACCTGCAGCTATGCCAATCACCTACGATGAGATTATGAACCTTGTGGATACACTGCCCAAGAACTATCAACGGGTATTCCGTCTGTCTGTGCTCGAAGGACTGAGCCATCAGGAGATCGCAGCCCTGCTCAACATCGAGCCGCATACCTCATCGGTCAGGTTATTCCGTGCCAAGCAGATCTTACGTCACTCATTGGCCGTTTTGTTATTGAGTCTGCTGGCCATTTGTCTGCCGTTGGGATTATGGTACACTCTTAAACAGCCGACTGGAGAAAGCAGTCATGAGGCCAAGCAACATGACAGCCAGAAGCCTGTTCCTGCGATAGTTCCAACGACTGTCCATCCCGAAAAGACAATGACTGCACAGTCTAAGACTTCCGACACCCTTTCGCATTTCGCTGAAGATAAGACAATCGCTGAGAATATGGAAGCAAGTCTGACGGAAGTAAGGCCGACGGAAGTAAGGCCGACGGAAGCAGAAGACACTATCATCGTTGAGGAAGAGCAACCTGAGCAGTCTCCTACCCAGAGGGGCATACCGCCGATTGCGCCGATTACGCCGAGCAAGTCCTTCAAGTCCACTCCCGATAATAGCGGGTGGATTCTGGCATTGGCCTACAACGGCATCAATAGTCATCAGACGTTCAATCTCCCCTACGGAGAAATAGACATGAACGATCCTGTGTTGGACACCATTACTCATCACCGTATGCCACTGACTATTGCAATGCAAGTGAACAAGATGCTGAACAGACGGATCTCCATAGGGTTAGGCCTACAATATACGCAACTCTATTCAGAGACCCATCTCGGAAATACGTATGCATGGGATGAAAAGCGGCAAAGGCTGCACTATTTGGGTATTCCGTTACGATTGTCGTGGTATCCTGTCAGGACTCGTCATTGGAGCATCTATAGTTCTGGCCAGGCTATGCTGGAAGTGCCTTTGAAAGCGACAAAACAGGAGAACCGTATGATAGAGGGGCTTCAGGTTGACACAAAGGAACTGCAATTGCATCCGTCTTTGCAGTGGTCTGTAGGCATTGGTGCAGGCTTGGAGTATCGGCTGACACCTGTTATCGGCATATATGTTGAGCCAAGTCTTCAGTACTTCTTTAAAACCGACGATGCCATTGACACATGGCGAACGGCCCATCCTGCCACCTTCTCCGTGCCCTTCGGTATTAGAATAACAATAGAATAACTTATAAAATAAAACGATTATGAAGAAATTATTAACTTTATTAGCGATGGCAATGACAACCCTGAGTGCTAATGCCCAGGCCGTCATTAACGAGATTGATTGGACACAAGAATCTGATTATTATAATGATAGGAGGATGTGGATTTCCGATGCTTGTACTGTTAATGTTACTGATGAGGGGCTGGTAATAGAAGCTAATCCACCAGAAGGTGCTAATTTCTGGGATGTTCGTGTACCGATAATCGCACATCTCAAAGAAATGATGGATGATGGATGGTATCAGGTGAACCTTACTGTTAGTTCTACTGTTGCCGGTGAATTACATTTACAACTGGGAGAAATTGGAGTTTCTGTTTCTGAGACCATTGATCTTAAAGAGGGTTTGAATGAATACAGTATCGTTTTCCCAGATGAACCTCTGTGGTGTGTTGAAGAAGAGGGAATGTTGATGTACTACTGTGGTAATCTTCCAGGTACTCACATTATTAAGAAAGTACAGGTCATTAATTTGAATGCTGATCAGATTGGAGACGTTATCTACACTTATTCTGACGATAGTAAAACTGCCGAGGTGAAAGGATTGTCCCAGAATCATAACGTAAAAATAGACATTCCCGAGACCGTTATTCACAATGGAGAAGAATATAAGGTTACAAAGATTGGAAATAATGCTTTTTATGGTTTCGACGATCTGATTTCCGTAAACATCGCAAACGGCGTGACTGCTATCGGCAGCAGTGCTTTCTTAGGGTGTAGCAACTTGATAACTGTAAACATGCCAAACAGTGTGACATCTATCGGCTCTGACGCTTTCTATCTGTGTGGAAGTCTAACTTCTTTAAACCTTCCCAGCAGTTTGACACGCATTTATTATGGGGCATTCGCCTGTTGCAGCAGCCTGGTTTCCCTAACCATCCCCAGCAGTGTGACTTATATCGAAGATCATGCTTTCGCAGGTTGTAGCAATTTGACTACTCTAAACTTCCTCAGCAGTTTGACACGCATTGGAGAGTTCTTGACCTATGGTTCAAGTATTTCTAAGGTTAATATCTATATATCCGATTATTCTGCATTTTGCAAGAGTTCTATTGTAAGTCAACTAATGAAAGAGGATTTTAGAAGTCCTATAACTTTATTAGACGTTGACGGAAACGTAATAAAAGATTTCACGATTCCCGATGGCGTCACTTCTATTAGCTCTGGGGCTTTCTATAATTGTAGTGGTTTAACCTCCATAACCATTCCCGACGGAGTTGTATCCATTGGTGAATCTGCTTTCAACAACTGCTTTGGTTTGACTTCCATTACTGTCCCCAATAGCGTGACTTCAATTGGAGAAAGTGCTTTCCAAGGTTGTAAGGGGCTGACCTCTTTAACTTTACCAGAAAATCTTTCTATTATCAAAAGGCAAGCCATCTATGGTTGTAGCAACCTTGAGAGCATCACCATTCCGGCCTCTGTAGAATATATCTATCAGGAAGCATTTGCCGGATGTCAGAATCTAAAGCAAGTGAATGCGTTGCCTGAGAATCCACCTTTCTTGTTTGATAATTCTTTTTCAAACTACGATATTAACCTGAGTGTGCCAGAGGCTTCGAAGGATGCATATATGAGCACTGCGCCTTGGAAAAACTTCAGTAAAATCGTGGCGATGGAAGAAACTGGCATCGGGGAGGTAAAGATCTCTTCCTCTACCGACTCTCCCTATTACTCCCTCGGTGGCATCCGCACATTCCAGCCGAGGCGTGGCCTCTATATCAAGGACGGCAAAAAACGTATCATGCGATAAAGAATCAGGGGGACAGTCCCCATGTGAGTCTTATTATTCCCTACCTTTGCTGCTGATATGGCATATCCTTTCGAGTGCCATGCTTGAAAGGTGAACAAAATTCAATAATCCTTAAAAAGGAATAATTATTTCGGATTTCATGCAGTGTTTTGGTTCTTTCGCAGTTTATATAATTGGAGAACGATTCCAATTAAGATATTAATTATATAATTGTAGCTTATGAAGAATAAACTGGTATTAATGATGAGCCTGCTACTATCCATGATAGTAATAGCATGTAATAATGACATCCCATCCGAACTATGTGGTACTTGGACTATTATCGGCTATGGTAATGATCAGGAGTTCCATATGGGTGATCATATTGTTAATACGACCAGATTAACATTCTACTCAGACGGTACTTTTGATGGTCATATCTACCCGAATGAAGTCACTGGAAAATACAAATGTAATGGAAACAACTTTTCCTTTACAGAGGTATTCGGTACTCAGAGAGGAGCCGTTGATCCGGACCTTCAGTTTATTGATTTCCAAATAAGGATGGTCACTGCATACAAGATATTGTCTGGTTCAGAACTCAGATTATATTATGAAGAGGATAACTATATTAAATTTTACAAAGTAGGGTAAAGCATGATATTAAAATCCACTATACTAAAATTATAACGATTATGAAGAAGTGTATAATTGTTTTCTTGTGGCTGTTGTTTACAGTTCCATCATTGGCACAAGAAGGGTACGAATCGTTGCTTTCCGAAAGCAAGGTGTGGACAATGGGCTATAAGGGTGTTGTCAATCCTTTGGTCTATGGCGATATTTATTTCTTCATCGACACGAAACTGGTGGGAGATACCGTTATCAACGACATCCACTTTATGCAGAAGTATCAACGTCAGTGGAATTTAGGTGAGGAGACACCCGCGGAGTGGACAGCAACGGGTGAGTATCTGGGGCAGGATGGCGGAAAGATCTACCAATACACCGACTGGAGTAAAAATGTGGCGCTGGATATGGATATATCTCTGAATGTTGGGGACAGAATAAATTATGACGATATAGATCTATTATACTTTGAAGCAACGGCAGTATCAGACACCATCCTGGCTGATGCAGACGATAACAAGCCACGAAGGTGCGTCGAAGTTGAGACGGAAATGCCTCATATTACTGACGTGTGGATAGAAGGCATCGGATCCGTCACACTTGGCATTAGAAGAATGTATGATCATTTAGCAGCTGGTGCCGTTCCCAAGCTCTACAAGTGTACTGATGGCGATGCCGTAATCTATCAGTCAACGCTGCCCCCAGGAGAATACCACCCGTTAGTTGTGCGAGGGGGAAAGAAATGGACCTATCATCATGACACGTTCGAGAATGTGTACGACTATTATTACATCCTTGAGGGCGATACGGTAATCGCTGGTAAGAATTGCTTGAAGATGTACTCAAAGAATAAAGACAATCAGGGCGAGATTCGTTTTGAAGGAGCCCTCTATGAGGAAGACAGGAAGGTGTATCGCTTCCATCAGGAGATAGATGTGCCAGAGGTCCTGTATGACTTCGATTGTCAGGTTGGCGATACGCTACCTTTTCAAGGTGCCTATCTGGTGATACAAGCTATAGAGAGTGTCGAGATACTTGGAATGAGCCGTAAACGCTATGATTTCCAGGCATATGTGAAAGTAGAAGACTCGGATGAAATAATTGTTCTTGGAGATGGATCTTGGCTTGAAGGCATAGGGTCTATGAAGGATTTCTATAATATGATACCATTTGATGGTAATTATAACAGCCTCATGGCCTGTGAAATGAATGGCGTCATGATCTATCAGTCTCCCACGGCCATTCAGAGCGTGAGGTCATACAAGCCAAACACCAATGGAGCCATCTACGACCTGCAAGGCCGTCGCCTGAAGGCCAAACCATCACATCGTGTATATATCCAGAACGGTAAGAAACGTATCATGAGATAAATAACATCGATTCCTTTTTTCTCTCTTCGACATACTAAACGTTGCCGCTGTCCAAAGATTTATGGACAGCGGCTTTACATATTTATTTTCGCAAGATTTATTGTCACACTGTCACATATACCCTGAAAGACCTTTAAATAAAGGTGTTTCGGTGTGGTAACAAATGCGTGGCATGCGACAATAAAATCTTGCAATCGTGCGTGAAGGTGTAAATTATCTGACATAACTGACATACCTGACATAGAGTGCTGATATTCAGCAAGTTACAGAGCTTCCTATCTCACATCTATCTGACATGGAACTGACATGGATTTTTGGCCTGTTAATAGGTGCTTTCTGATGTGGTCATATAAAGTTATTTCTACTATCCCTATCCCTTTCTGACCAAATTCGCCGATTTTGGTCAGTAAATTCAGTGAATTTGGTCAGTAAATTCACTGAATTTACAATGCAAATTCAGTGAATTTATAGAGTAAGGTCTAACCTCCTTTATATTAAGGAGTTAAGACTAATGGTGTTATTAGACAATTGTGTAAAGAAATATGCCTAAATATATAACGATTATCAGTCTTAAAAATGCCAGTTTTAAACGAATTCCATGTCAGGTAAATGTGAGGTAATATCAGTTCCATGTCAGATAGATGTGAGATAGGAAGCTCTGTAACCTGCTGAATATCAGCACTCCATGTCAGGTATGTCAGTTATGTGAGATAATTTTCAACTACGTTCACGAATTTGGGCTTATCAGAGTTGCCAGATAAAAAAGGCTCACAGAGACCCCCTGAGCCTCAGACCGATTCTTTTTTCCCTGACCTGACAGAAGGGGACAATCTGGTGATCAAAAGTGATCAAGAGAACCGCCCCCACGATTCTTAAACTAATCTAAAACTTTTTATCAGTTAATTCTTTGTTCTTTCGAATAATTTATTTATCTTTGCCGCCGTAAACAAAAGATAATAGCATTATGACAGCATTAGAACTGAATGCGGAACTGTACCGTGCCATGGGCGAAATAGCCGACGACGAAACATTGCTGGCCAAGGTTCTTAAATATGTTAAAGGACTTGCTCCTGCGAAGAAGGCAAAGACTGACAAGGACTGGGCTGACCGTTTCGTAGGTGCTTGGAAAGATAGTCGCTCGGCCGAAGAGATCATCTCAGACATACGTGAGAGCAGGACAGCCAATAGTAGGGAGATAGAATTATGAAGAGTTATCTACTTGACACGAGCACTTGCGTGTCTCTTTTCCGTGATAACCGCGAAGTGGCTCAGCGACTTAACAAGGTTGGTCGTGAGCATTGTTATATCTGCGATGTCGTTCTGGCTGAACTACGCTATGGCGCATTCAACAGTGACTATGTGAAAGAGAATCTGAAAATGATAGATGAATTCGTGAAAGAGGTAAAGGTTTTGCCCTTTGCCGACAGCATTGATGTGTATGCACAAGAGAAAGTACGCCTTAGGAAGGCGGGCAAGCCCATAGAGGACTTCGACTTACTCATTGGTTGTGCAGCCAAGGTTGCAGGCTTGACGGTTATGACCCACAATGTGAAGCATTTCAGCCACATTGAAGGTATAAAAATCGAGGATTGGATCAAGTAAAGTTCATTATTTCGTCACTGGTATCGGTCACAGGGGGATCCCCCTGTGAGCTATTCCAATTGCTTACAAATTGTAAGTAGTTCGTCTGCACCCTCCTCTTTTAGGCGTATTTCAGTACCGCCCAATAGGTACAGGCTCAGCCGAAACATCACTCAGCGTACATGGCATCGATCTCCTTGCGGTAGTTCTCGTTGAGGACACGGCGCTTGAGCTTCAGCGTGTTCGTCAGCTCGCCCTTCTCCATCGAGAAGTTCCTGGGCAGGAGGGTGAAACGCTTGATCTGCTCGTAGTGGGCCAGTTGCTGCTGGAGGGTGTCGATGCGCTCCTTCATCATCTCATTGATCTTCGGATCGGCACAGAGCTGTTCGCGAGTCTCGAAAGGAATCTGATGCTCACGGGCATACTCCTCCAAGAGCGAATAGACGGGGATGATCAGGGCTGAGACGAACTTACGCTGATCAGCAATAATCGCGATTTGATCGATATATTTGTCCACCAGGAGTTTTGATTCAATCATCTGCGGAGCAATATACTTGCCGTTAGAAGTCTTATAGAGATCCTTGATGCGCTCCTTGAGGAAGAGTTCGCCATCCTTCAGGTAACCAGAGTCACCGGTCTTGAAATATCCATCCTCCGTAAACGACTCACGGGTCAGGTCGTCGCGGTTGTAGTATCCGATGGTGATTGTTGGACCTTTCAATAACACCTCGCCCTCATCACTGATCTTGATGTC
>Ga0310786_10012641_pt1 | contig 10448 bp, 9 predicted proteins | sample AusTroGonzalo_MG_FD_203881 | JGI IMG/M metagenome (GOLD analysis project Ga0310786, IMG submission 203881) | Bovine rumen microbial communities from tropical cattle in Woodstock, Queensland, Australia - Gonzalo_03 (v2) (version 2) | ecosystem: Host-associated > Mammals > Digestive system >... | reverse complement strand
ACAATTTCTTTTACTGATTTTCCATCTCAAGTACCTATATTAAATATATCAAAATATCATTTATCAGGATCTATTTCGTTTTCTTTTTTGTAATCTTCATATTTCTGTAGCTGATTGTATGCTGCCAAATGTGCATCAGCCACATCCATTACATGGATATAATCTCTAACTCCTGTACCATCTGGTGTATCGTAATCATCTCCAAAAATTTGTACACAATCTATCTCTCCTTTGGCTACTTTGAGTGTATATGGTACTAAATTATTTGGTACTCAAACTGGATTTTCTCCAATTAATCCAGATGCATGAGCTCATATTGGATTAAAATATCTCAAATTTACTACATTAAATCACTTGAATGTAGCTAAATCTTTTAACATATATTCCATAACTAATTTAGTTGTTCAGTAAGGATTGTATGTTCAAACACGATCAGTTTCTGTAAATGGTGGCAATATTTTTGGTGAATCGTAAACTGTGGCACTACTTGAAAAAACAATATTTTTCTTGTTAAATTTTGTCATTACTTTCAAAAGTGTTTCAGTTCACAAAATATTATTATCATAATACAAGAAAGGATCTTGGCAACTCTCTCATACTGCTTTTTTTGCAGCAAAATGTATGACTCAATCGATTTCAGGATGATTTTTGAAAACTTTTTCTAAATTTGATTCATCTCTAATATCGTACTTGTAAAAAGTTGGTTTTTTTCAGATAATTTCGGCAATTTTATCTAAAATATCAATACGAGAATTTGAAAGGTTATCAACGATTATTAGATTGTAACCTGCTTCTCAGAGAACTGTGCATGTATGGGATCATATGTATCCTAATCATCATGTAACCAAAATTGTACCAGAATTTTCCATTGAAAATTTTATTTGTAAAAGTTTCTAACTGTTATGTATAATGACTCAAAGAGAAATTTCAATAACAATAATTAATCTGTAATTTAGTCGTAAAGTATCAGTTGTGATTTGAGAATTTCGTTGCTATATATATGGAATATTATGTGATTTATAGCTTATTCTAATTGGATGTTTTTATGATTATTTTTTTAAGTATATTTTAACGGCTTCACCGTTGTTATTTAAATTTTTGATTTTGAAGTCGTAACCTACCATTTTATCGGCATTTTCGTATGATGTAATGAAACAACCAAGATTTCATTTGTATAGTGAAATTAGGTTTTCATACAATCAATCCAAGTTGTAATTTTGTAATCTTTTTCCGTATGGTGGATTTGTGACGATGAAACCGTTTCGTTGTTTAGTTTTGAAAATATCTTTGCATTCAAACTTTATTGTGTCTGCTACTCATGCAGATTCTGCGTTCATTTCGGCGATTTCTACCATTTGTGGATTTATATCCTGTCATATAATTTCGTAATTTCACTGGAATATTTTAGCTTTTAATTCTTGTTTCATTTTTTCAAATTCGTCTCTATTGAACTCTGCAAAATCTTCGAAAGCAAAATTTCTATTCAATCCTGGTGCAATGTTTCTGGCAATCATGGCAGCTTCAATACAGATTGTCCCACTTCAACACATTGGATCTAATAGGGGAGTTTTATAGTGCCAATTACAAATTCTGAGCAAACTTGCTGCTAAATTTTCTTTTAGTGGTGCCTCTCATGTTTGGATTCTGTATCATCTATTGTGCAGTGAATCTCAAGAAGTATTTAAGAAAATTGAGCATCTATTTTCTATTATTTGTACTAAAACATTTATAGGCCTTAAATTGGGATCGGAAAATCTTTGTTTGTTTTCTCAGACAAGCTTTTTTAAAATGGCTTTGTTTGCTATGCTTTGAGTATGCTTTTTGCTATCTATTGTGGAATTATAAATGTTTGCATTTACGTCAATTTTGTGTCATTTTGTTATATAATCTTTTCGATTTATATTGTATACTAAATCAAATAGTTCATCAAAATTTTGGATATCTGAGCAATCAATTTCACAAAAAATTTTATTTGCAATTCTGGAATTTAGATTTAGTTTTCGTATATCTTTTTCATCTCATTCAACATATATTCAAGTAGAAAAATTGTCAAATGGTTTATAACCCAAAATTTTCAATTCATTTGCCAATATTGTAGCAGTTCATTCAAAGCAAGTTATTAGTAGTTTCATTTAATTATAAGTTTTCTAAAAAATCGTAGCAACTTTTTCTCAATTGTTTCATGCGAGCTAGATTGTGAGCATCGCTATTCACGTAAATTTTTTTGGTATTTTTTAATACGTAAAGTAATTTGTCTTCTATATAATTTTTTTTATCGAAAGTTCATTGGTTAAATTCTATAGCAATTCAGTATTTATTAGCAAGTTCTACAACTGGTTCTATTTTTATAAACTCTCATAATTCTTTAGTATCATATGGATGTCAAATTAAATTTATTTTATCATGATATTTTTCTATTGCATTAAGAAGTCACTTTGTTGCTGTAGATGGTTCTGAAAGATATCAATTTCGATGTACTGATAAAATGGTAAATTTTCATTCAATTTGTTGATTTGTTATACATATATCTCAATTTTCATTCAAGATATCTCATTCGACTCAGAATATCACATTCACATTGTTATGTACATTCTTTCGATTATTTAATGCATATCTTGCTCCTCCTGAGGGACATATTCAATAGCGTTCTTCTAATACTTTTACTAAATGATCACTATGGTCTGTGATAGCAATTTCTTTCATTCAGATCTTTCATGCAAATTGGACAATTTCTTCAATTGTAGCACATCCATCAGAAAACATACTATGAATGTGGTAATCAGAGTATGAATCATTAATTATATTATTTTTCATAGATATTTTTTTGGATAAAAAAATTTTGTCTTGTTAAAAAATATTTTTAATTTTTTAAAAATCAATATTTTATCTTTTATAATAGTTTTTTAGTTTAAAATGAATGCATTAGCGATTAGATATCATATACCTATTACAAATAATCATATTGCCGTATAAAGTAATGTTTTTCATAGTTTTTGAAAATTTTCAGCTTTGCTTGGGTTAGTTAAAATTTGGAAACCTTGTACTAATAATAATATAAATATTACTAACGATATAATTCATAATGCTCGTGAAATTACATTGTAAATTATTGGTATGTTTTTGTCTGCTAATATTCATGATCATATTTCTCATAAATTTTGAGCATCATCAAAAACATCAGATTGTTTTCAGTATATAGCTTCGACTATATTTTTTGCTCATATTATTATTAGCATGGATACTGCACATCGTCAAATCATTCAAAGTGCTTTTTTGTGGCTTGTTCCATCTGATTTTGTTATTAGGCTAATACTTTTTCATACTAAAATTACAAAAATTACTGCAAGAGCGAGATATAATGCAATTTTGATAAAAGGATATGCTATTTTATTATATAATGCTTGAGATAGCGCGATTCATTTTATACCTTCTGTATCTCATTGTTCAAAAATATCTATAAATAGAACTGATCAAATATATTTTGCACTCATCATGATAATTATTCAAATTATTCAAAAAACTACCATTTTTAGTCATGTCGACATTTGCTTTTCATCACCGGAAAATAATAATTTATATGCTCATATTATTCATATTACTATTCATACTGCGATGGCAATTGGGATAACTATATCATCTATTAGCTTAAATATTAAGTTTATTAGAGTTACTCATCATCATTGTAAGTCATTATCTTGGGGAGTATTTATATGAGTTTGTATTGGCTGAACAGCATCATCTATTGCTGACGAAAAATTTCATGTACCTAATGCTATGGGTGCAATTTGGAATCATATAATAATAATTCATAGTATTGTTTTTATAATTTTATTCATTTTTTGTTATTTTTGATTTAAAAAATATACCAGTAATACCCCTAAATATTGGTAAATGAGGTAAATGTTTCCATTTTGTGGCCATTATTCAGTATCTTAGGATAATCATAATATCTCATATAATTAAAAAAGGAATTTTATGTATAATTCATACATACGTTCATAAAAGACATGTTAATCATAAGAGTATATATTCGAAAATTATTTGTTTATTGTCTATTTTAAATATAAATTCAAAAATGTTTTTTTGTTCTATGATATTTGTTTTTATTCAATTATGATTGAATAACGATTTTATTGCTCATGTAAGATATCATCGTATTTCTTCTGGATTTTTTTGAAAAGTATTGTTTATGTGCTCATTTCGCTTGTTTCAAAAATTAAGTCCGCTGATTGTGTAAGTTATTTTAAATAGTATTAATACTAAAATGGAAATGTTTACATATATATTTGGTATAAAAATTGATGACATTGTGAATAATGTTCGCAATAATATACTGGATTTTATAAGACTATTATCTCATTGAAATTGATGGTGATCATACCAAATGTAAATATTGTATAATGGAATAAAGTATAATAACTTGTCTAAATTATTTTCATTATTTATTTCTTCAGATTGATTTGGATTAATATTCTTATTTAATGCTACTAGTAATGTTCATATACATAATGAAGTAGCTAACAAAATTAGGAATCACATACTTATTCTTTGTATAATTATATTGTTAGTCCTAAATTGAAGTATCCAAAATACGATTGAAATTATAAGTAATAATATATTTAAATATCAGAGCTTTATAAATCAGTTTATAAATGATTTGTCTTCATTTGATAATGATTCATTTGTTTTTAAATTGTTTTTTATTAATGGAGCAAAAAACATGATCGCACAGAACGCAAACTCATTTTTTTTATTTATGCTATTTGTGTTTTTTGTATCCATTTTTATTTTATATCTGTGGATATAAACGCTTGTTCTTGAGGGGAAGCTAGTATTTTTACTCATATGTGTTGACTTCCTGCAAATATTAATCATTCTCAAATTCAACAAGATATTAATCTTCTTTCTTCAGCTTCTGATAGTCAAAGTAGGCTATTTAGTGAGTTGATTGATGTGGTTGATTGTTTTAGTAATATTTGTAAAGCAGAATTGGAAATGATAGGTTTTCCATATTCACTTCTGACAAAATCTTCAATATCTTGTGATATTGTCGTAATTCAAACTCAGTATTTTCTAGCTCTTTTTGTTAATCCGAATAAAAATTCTGCAGATGTCTTGTGTCTAAGCATAATCCATGCTTCATCACACACTAATAATCTTTTCTTTTTGTGGGCTCTTACTTTTGTCCAAATGAAATTTAACACATTAAACATAGCAGGCGTTTTTAATGCATCTTCTAAGTCTCTAATACTAAATACAGTTAATGCATTATCTATATCTACATTTGTATAATTATTAAATATTTTTCAAAATGTTCATGTCACATATTTACTTAGTTTTAATGCCATAGTTTCTCATCAATCCATTCAATTTAATGTGTTCATTAAATCTTCCATGATAGGAGGTTGCTTTCATTCATAATTTGTTTCATCAAAAGTAAATCATTTCAAAATATATGTACTTTGTAGTGCTTTGTCTAATAATGCTTCGTCTTCTGTATTTAAATCTCATATTAATATTTTAATTAGTCAGATTAAGTTCATGATTTGACTCCTTAATAAATCTCATTTTCCATATTCTACATCTTCAATTTTTGGCGGAATATCGAATGGATTTAAGTATTGTTGTGAATTTGTAGCAATGTTTATGTATGTCCCTCATACTTTATCACACATATCTTTGTATTCATTTTCAGGATCAATTACTATTGATTCAATTCCATTTAGGAGATATCTCATAATTTCTAATTTTACTGTGAATGATTTTCATGCTCATGATGTAGCTAAAATACAACTATTCATGTTTGGTAAGCTATTGTTGAATCTATCAAAAATTACTAATCATCATGTGAAACTATTTATTCAGTATAATATTCATGTCTTTTGTGTTAAATCATTTGAAATGAATGGAAAGCTTCATGCAAGTGATGAAGTAACTGCACTTCTCGTGATTCATAAATCATCTAAGCAAATAGGTAAAACGCTATTAAATCATTCATCCATTCTTTGAATGGCGTTTTTTAATCTGATTCAGTATCCAGATATTTTTTGTTCAAATTTTCTTCAAATTTCTTTTAGTTTTTCTTCATCTTCATTGTATAAATTAATATAATATCATAGTTCAAAATATCTTTCTTCACGAGTTGTTAATTTTTGTCTAATATCTTCCACATCTCTATATTGTTGTTCTATCTCTGTATCAAGTGTAATTCCTTTTTGTATAGAATCGTTAATTTCAGATTTTAATTGTGTTGCTCTATTTTTTAACATACTTTGGATTGCACTATCTTCTTCGGGGTAAATCAAAAAGCTCATATCTCGTTTTTCGTTGAATCATAAGATATCTCTCGTCCATAAAGCATCAATGTATGAAGGGTAACTTTGGACATAATAGGATTTTCACAATATTCCTGATACGTTGAAATTATTTGCTTTAAATTCCCAAAAAGATGGTGCTATATGTGTTTTATAGTCGTTTATTGTTGTAGTATAACGATTTTCTACTTCAGAGATATATTTTCTTAAATCGCTTGTTAATTTTTTGTCTGAATACTCATCATCAGGCATAGAAATGATAGCTTTTACTTGATCTTTTAGTTCCATCTTTTTTAAATCTACATTTTCTACTGCTTCGTTGCTTTTCTTTCCGTTTCAGTTGCTGTCTTTTTTGCCTGGTTGTGGGAATAAACTATCTACTAATTTATCAAAAAATCATTTTTTTTCTACTTTTTTTTCTGGCTGTTTATTTTGTGTTTCATTGTCTTTTTTATTTTGTACTATATTTTCTGTAGTTAGATTTTTTTGATTCTTTGCTGTGTCTGTTGTGTCCGCTTGAGTTGGCATTGGTGTTGTTGTTGGTGTTGTCGTGGGGGTATCTTTTTTAGGAATTAAGTTTTCGATAAAACTATCAAAGAATCATTTTTTTTCTACTTTTTGCGGTTTGGTATTTTCTATATTATTTGTTTGTGTTGTCGGTGCTGTCGCTTGTATTTGTTTTGTATTTTCTTTATTTCAAGTTTCTGGTTTAGTTTCATTGTTATTGGCCGGTGAATTGTCTTTTTTAGGAATTAAGTTTTCGATAAAACTATCAAAAAATCATTTTTTCTTTTTTCAATTACTTTCATTGTTTTTGTCACTATTGGGTGATCTTTCGTTTATATTGGGAAATCATCCATTTTCAAGAATGTCTGTGTAATTTGTATCAATAACTATGTTTTTGATTTGTTTGTACATATTTTTTTGTTTTTTTTAGTAAAATTTACTCGATTTAATTATAAACATAAATTGTTTTTTATCAAAAAATATGAGTTTTATTTTAAATATTGACTTTACATTTTAGAGAAAATATTATATAATTTTGAATTAGAAATATTTAGCCATTCATAGGCTTTTTTCTGAAAATCAGCATCTTTCATAAAATCATAAATTTTTTTTGTCACAATCTAAGATTACTTTGTAGCAATTTTTACTCGCTATATTTTTTAGGATGTTAATTAGATTTTCTCATAGTCATAGGCCTCTATATTTAGCTGAAACTACTATATCTTCGATATGTCATACACATTGTCAATTATGGATAAATTTTTTTTCGATGAAAATAGTTCCAGCTACGGCAATTTCTCAGTTTTCAATATTTTCTCAAATTACTATTAAATATTCTGGTTCTATTTGATTAATTTCGTAAATTTTGTTGAAAATTTCTTTGAATTTTTGTTCATCAGTTTCACAGCTTGTTAATTCGGATAGCACAGAACAAAATCATTTTTGAAAATCGGAGATTTCTAATTGTCTAAATTTTATTCAGTTTTTTTCTTGGAGTTCTTGTTTTATATAATTTAATGGAAATAATTCGTTCATTTTGTTATCTGATAATAACTAAATTATATCAAAGATTCTGCTTGCCAATCGATTTTGAATCAATTTTGATTTAATTTTAATTTTGTATAAACGATATCCATAAAATTTCTAAGATTTTTTCATTTCAAAATTATATTGTATCTGTATTTTCAAAAAATCTTGTAAATTAGTGGGGGAGTGGAATAAATTTCTAGGTCTTCCATCATGTATTTTTCTTTTAAGTACAATAATTCTTTGTACAGTTTATCTACTTTGTTGAATAATCTTTCTTCGATTTCATTTTTGTATAGAATGACGCAGATATCTGTAAATGGTGGATAATTTCATATTTGTCTAAATTGATTATCTTCTTGTGTAAATTCTTGTAGATTTAATTTGCATGCGTTTCTTATGCTGTAGTTTTCCGTATTAAAACTTTGAACTATGAAATTTTTGCAGTTGTGATTTGTAAATGTATCATACAAGAAATAGAAGTTATTTTTTGCAGCAGAGTAGTCAGGTATATTTAATCATAAATCAGCATTTAAGAATATTACCAAGTCTAAATTCAATCATTTGATGGGTGTATTCAAAAGCGATGTTCAAATATAGACTTGGGCATTTGATTCAGATATTTCATTTATTTTGTTTATGGAATTTGCTTTTTCAGATTCGATTATTTGGCATTTTATTTTGAATTCATTTTCAAGTATTTCGGCAATTTGTTGTGTTCAAATTCCAAATTCTAGTATTTCAGTAGATCAGCAATGTTCGCATTTTTGTGGGAAATTATATTGTGTTTTACATATGTGACAAAGTCATATTTTTTCATTATTTACTTTGTGGTAGCTGATGCTGACAGAGCATTTATCACATTTTGGTACAAATCCACATTTTTTACAAAAAATTCATCCTGAATATCATTTTTTATTTACGAGTATTCATATTTTTTTTCATTGATTGATATATTTAGTGATTCCACTTTTTGCTATTTCAGAAAAAATGTAATCAGGTTCTCTGGTCATATCTACTAAAAATATCCTTTTTTCTCAATGATCAAATAATTCGTAATTCATAGAAAATTTTGTGATAAACAATTTTATCATAGAAAAATTTTTGTTATTTGCAATTAGTTTATTTTAATTTCTTTGAAAACTTTTCCTAAATTTTCGTGGAATAGGACATCTGCGAATCTGTCTTGTGGAGTGGTGTCTCTGTTTATTATTACAATATTTCATCATCAGTAATAATTTATCAAAGTATTAGCAGGGTAGACTGCAAGGGATGTTCATCAGATGATTAAGAGGTCTGAGTGTCTCAAAGCATCTATAGATTCTTGTCGAGCTTTTGCTGGTAGCTGTTCTTCGTAAAATGTCACATCTGGTCTGAGCATTCATCAACATTTACATAGTGGAATGTCTCATTTGAAAGTGAATAAAATATCTGGGTCGTATTCTTTGAAACAAGTGTCGCAGTAAACTTTTTGAGTCGTTCCGTGAATTTCTAAAACTTTTTTGCTTCATGCTTTTTGGTGCAATCAATCAATATTTTGAGTTATCACAGCTGAAAGTTTTCAGCTTTTTTCCAATTCTGCTAATTTTTTGTGGGTGATGTTTGGTTGGACTCATCTACAATTCATTTTTTGTCTGTAGTACTCAAAAAATACTTTTGGTTCATTGTACAGACATGAGTGACTTAAAAGATATTCAGGTTGATATTTTTCAAATTGGACATCATGCTGATTGTAAAGTCCATCTTTACTCCTGAAATCTGGGACTCAGCTTTCTGTAGAAACTCAAGCTCATCAGAAAAAGACGATATGGCTACATCTGTCTATCAAATCTTGAAATTGTTTGATTCTATCTTGAAAATCTGAATTTGGCATTAAAGGTTTTTAGTAAGTCATTTCTTCTACATCAAAGATTTGCAAATCTGAAAAATGTATATTTGTATCTATACCATATCCATCAAAATAATATTCGTTATTTTCTCAAATCGCATTTGCAAGATCTGGATTAGCATTAAAATTTTCTAGATTTGTTTTACTGATAACACTGATAGTATAAACTTCTCTAAATCCGTTTATTCATGTTCTATTTTCCTCATTTTCATCTCATTTTATCAATAATATTATTTCTGAGTGTGGAATACCATTTTCGTCTGTATCAATTTCACGGATTAATCATCAATCAAATTCTGCTCATAATTTAAATGCGAATCAGCGATATGGATCATAGTATACTGTATTAGTTCAATTTACATAATTTGTCTGTAAGGTATCTCATAAAATAATATTCCAATCATTTTCTTGTATTCCTGGATACAAGCTAAGTAATTTTTCATCATTCATAATATCATTAACATCTTCAGCTGGTTCTTCGGTTGGTTCTTCATTCGCACAATCTCCTGGGATAATGCAATCATCAATAATTTCAGGTTCTTGATTATTGAAACATCCTGTAAATAAAATGCTACAAGTTAGCAAAGAAAGGAATAATCAAAGTTTTTTCATTATTTAATAAATTACTTTATAAAGCTTCTACTTCTCCAAAAATAGAACATGGTCATGGTGCACATCAATCATTAATTCAGACTTTATAATATTTACTACCA
>Ga0310786_10012640_pt1 | contig 10449 bp, 5 predicted proteins | sample AusTroGonzalo_MG_FD_203881 | JGI IMG/M metagenome (GOLD analysis project Ga0310786, IMG submission 203881) | Bovine rumen microbial communities from tropical cattle in Woodstock, Queensland, Australia - Gonzalo_03 (v2) (version 2) | ecosystem: Host-associated > Mammals > Digestive system >... | reverse complement strand
GCCTACCATAACCGCGAGAAACGACAACAGTCTCTCGCCATCCTCTTCGACCAACAAACCTACGGCAACCAACCCGACCTCCAACGCTTCTTCATCGAAGACGTCACCCAAAACGACTCCACCTACATGACCTTCCTCGGCGGCCGCTGGTACTCCGAGGTGTCTGCCTCCTTCAAATACAAAGGCAAAAACGTCAACGTCATCATGATCCTCGGCGTCGAAAAGGAAGGCCTCGGATCCAAATGGGTGCTCAACAACATCTATTTCCCGGAATTCAACAAACTATTCCCCACCGGCGAAATGGCCGAGAAGGAAAAGCATTTCCTGCACCCCATGAGCCATGAACTCGACTTCATGAACATCTACAAGATCTTCAAGGAACCCGAAATCATCGAATACTACGCCTCCAAAGACTTCGAGCCCGACTACCTCACCCTCTTCTTCTATGAGATCAAGAAAGGCAACCTCGTGTTCCAAAACGTCGATGCCGTCAAGTTCCACGTCTTCCAAATCAAAGACTGGTACTTCGAGGTCTCCTGGTTCAACCGCAGCGGAAACAACGCCGGATGGCTCATCTCCAACCTGTTCTATTTGCCCGAAAAGGATAAAACGGACCTCATCAAATTCTATCAACCATGATAAACAAACGGAAAGCCCTCATTCTATTATTATTCCTCTGTTCCGCCATGACGGCAACAGCCCAAAATAAAAACCAAAACACCAAACTCACCAAAGAGGATATCGCCACCTACGAAAACGATATCAAAAAAATGGTGACCTACCTCCAAGAAACTTTCAATTTCATCGGTGACCCCTCCGAAACCACCCAGGAAAAAGAAATCATCTTCTACCAAAGCTACGCGAAAATATTCCAAGACGACCAAGTGCAGATAGAGGACGACCTTGACAACAACCGCAGCATCAGCCTCTGCAAGGACGTGCAAGCGTATCTCAAGGACATCGACTTCTTCTTCCAATACGCCAAGTTCACCTTCGACGTACAAAACATCGCCAACCTGTACAAAGAGGACGGATCCCCCTATTTCAAGGTCACCATGAACCGGAAACTCGTCGCGAAAACCGTCACCAACGACTCCATCAACGACGTGAGAACCCGTTACATCGAAATCAACCTCGACCCCAAAAACAACAGCCTCAAAATCGCCAGCATCTATACCACCAAAATCAATGAACGACAAACATTGCAATACTGGTGGAATTCCATGCCATCGGCCTGGAAAAACTATTTCGCGAAAGACCTGAGAATCAACGACTCCATCCCGCTCAAATCCATCATGCAAGTCAACGAGAACGACTTCATCTACTCCTATCCCGTCCTCGCCAACACGGGCGGAGAAACACAAGTCACGGCTTGGAAGGAAAACGTGATCAAGACCGGAATCGACAACCTATACAAAGTCCTTAAAAACCTCAGCATGACCCAAGAGGTGAACGTGGCCGACATCAAGACCATCACCAATATCGAACCCCTGTCGGAACTCTCCGAACTGATCACCCTCGACATCTCCGGCACCAATGTGAATGACCTGACCCCGCTTCGTAACGCCAACAAACTCAAGACATTGATTGCCAGCAACACACAAATCAACGACCTCAGCCCCCTCAAATACGACATCATGATCACCGAGCTGGACATCTCCGAAACCGAAGTCACCGACCTCTCCGTGCTGGAGACCCTCACCCACCTCGAGAAACTCAACATCTCCAACACCAACATCAACAACCTCCAACCCATTGAATACTGCCCCGACCTCGCATTCCTCGTCGCCGAAGGCAGCCAAGTCACCAACCTGACCCCCATCGCCAAACAAAACAACATCATCTCCCTAAATATCAACAACACGAAAGTCAAGGACCTTTCGCCCATCTCCAACTATCCATCCCTGCAAAGCCTCAAGATCTCCAACACCCCCATCGACAACCTGAATGCCCTTGGCAACATGAAGGAGCTGAAGGAACTCTATTGCAGCAATACCACCATCAACGACCTCAGCCCCCTCAAAAACCATAGGAGACTGAGCAAGGTCTATTGCGACAACACGGGCGTCACCGTGAGCCAAGCCAGTGAGTTCAGCAAGGAAAACCCCTTCACCCTGGTCATCTACGACACCAACGCCCTCTCCGAATGGTGGGACAAACTGCCCATCTATTGGAAAGCCATCTTCTCCAAGCAGATCCAAATTGACGGCACCCCCACCACCGAGCAACTCCACGAGGTCATCAACTTGACGGAACTCGACATCTCCGACAACGAGTTCATCCAAAGCCTGCTCCCCATCAGCCGCCTCACCAACCTCGTCAACCTCAACATCTCCAACACCGACATCTCCCAAATCGACGCCCTTTATGGAATGACCAATTTGGAGACCATCGCGCTGGAAAGCACCCATGTCAGCAATTTGAGGCCCTTGGCCAATATGAACCAACTCAGAGTGCTGAACATCAACAACACTCCCGTTTCAAAAATCGACTGCCTGGCCAACGACAGCCACCTCGAGATCATCTGGGCCGAGAACACCGAAATCGATATGGAACAGGTGAAAGCCTTGAAGAAAAGCCTGCCCGACGTCACGGTGGTGTTCCAAACCGACGAGCTGCAAAGCTGGTGGCGCTATCTGGATGACAACTGGAAAAGAGTCTTCAAAAACCACATTCCCTGCGAAAATGAAGAGCCCACACCTCTTGAGCTGCACAAAATGGTGGCCATCCGCGAAATCACCATCGACCAGGAGAATAGCGTCACGAGCCTGGAACCCATCAGGTATTGCGATTGGTTGGAAAAAGCCAACTTCAACCACCAGGGAATCCGTAGCATCGACCCGCTCTACGACAAAATCCATCTCACCGAACTCCAACTCAAAGACAACCCCATCGACAACCTGGATCCCCTCGTAAACGACACCCTGATCTCCATCCTGAACCTCGAGAACACCCAAATATCCGACCTTTCAAAACTGGAGAAACTCTCCCACCTCCGCATCCTCAATGTCGGCGGAACCGGCATCAAAAACCTTAAGCCGCTATCCAAGATGCGGGAACTGGAGGAGCTGATGATCAACAACACGAACGTGAAAAATATCTCACCGATCGAGAATATCCCGTCGCTGAAACTGCTGAAAATGTACAATACCAAAGTCAAAAACAAGACGGTCAACGACTTGCAGCAGAAGAGATACGACCTCAACATAGTCTATTATTAGTTAGGAGTTTGAAGTTAGGAGTTAGGAGTTTTTAGAATGAAACATTTATCTTTACCTATTATTATTGGGATGGTATTCCTGATAGCTGGATGCGATCACTCCAAACAACCGTCTTCTGGCAACGACAACAAACCACAAAAAACAGTCACCATCCCTGAATTCAACGCCGATTCAGCTTTTGCCTTCGTGAAAGCACAAACCGACTTCGGCCCCAGGGTTCCCAACACCGAGGCCCATGAGCGATGCGCCCAATGGCTGGTGCAAAAACTGACGGAATACGCCGACACCGTGATGGTGCAGGAGTTTCGGACCAGACTGTTCAACAACAAGGGCATCGACGGCAAGAACATCATCGCCTCTTTCAACCCCCAAGCCCGTAAGCGCATCGTCCTTTGCTCACATTGGGACTCACGCCCCTTCGCCGACCACGACCCCGACGAGGCCAACTGGAACCATCCCATCGACGGGGCCAACGACGGCGCCAGTGGGGTAGGGGTGCTCATCGAAAACGCCCGTTGCTTCAAGCAACAACCGCTCAACGAGAAACTGGGCATCGACATCATCTTTTTCGACCTGGAGGACTATGGTCCCCGCCAAGACCAGTCGGAACAATACTACGACGACCGCCGCAACCATTGGGCCTTGGGATCGCAACATTGGTCGGCACAACCCCATATCCCGGGTTACCAAGCCAATTACGGCATCTTGCTCGACATGGTGGGCAACGCGGAACCCAACTTCATGAAAGAATATTACTCACAAGGCTATGCCGCCTGGCTGAGCAACAAGGTGTGGCGAACCGCCCAAGACTTGGGATACCGACCCTACTTCGTCAACGAGTTGGGAGACCCCATCAGCGACGACCATCTGCCCATGAACGAAATCGCCGGCATTCCAACCATCGACATCATCGATTTACGGCCCGAAAGCGTCAACCATTCCTTCCCCGAGACATGGCATACGCTTAACGACAACATCGACAACATTGACAAAAACACCTTGAAAATGGTCGGAATGGTGCTGAATCACGTCATTTATTGTGAATAATTGGAAAAAAAATTAAAAAATTTCTTGTATTTGTCATAAAAACCCTATTTTTGCAGGGTGAATTATTGTGAATCATTATAAAAAATAACTTAATTAACCTTATTATTAACTTAAAACTATTTACGTAAATGAAAAAGTTTGTAAAAGTTTTCTTGCTGATTGCTGTTATCAGCCTTGGTTTTGCTAGCTGCAATACCTATCGTTACAGCATGAGAGAGCCCAACTCAAGAGTTGAACTCCAAGCTTCTGACTTCAACCTTTCAAGTCTCCGGTGAAGCTACCGTCGTGAAGATCCTCTGGGTCGATTGGCAGAGATTGTTCGGCGATCAGCTGAGCGGTACTGTTAACCAAAGTATCCTCAACGCCGGTATTCCGGTTGTTGGCGACTTCATGCCAATGCCTGGCTGCCAGTATGCTCTTTATGACATGATGAAGAAGAACCCCGGCTACGATGTCGTGTTCTATCCTCAATTCTATCTTGAAAAGCATGCTCCTATCCTCGGCACCGACCTTTACTCCACCACTAAGGTGAAGGCCACTGCTAGACTGGGCAAGCTGAAATAATCAGTAGAACTTTACACTAAAAAAGGCGGCTCGAAAGAGCCGCCTTTTTTTTGTCCATTAAAACCGATCGTCATTGGATGACGATCTTCTTGGTGACAACCTTGCCGCCGATGATGTGGACGAAGTACATCCCTGCGGGAAGATTGCTCACATCGACCGTGGTACTGCCCTTCACGCTGAATACTTTCACCGTGACACCCTGGGCATTGACGATACGGACACCAGCAGCTCCTTTTTCATAATCGGTCGTGATGGTCAGCTGGTCTCTCACCGGATTGGGGGTAAGGGTCACTTGGAAGGGATCCTCATCCACGTTGGGTTGTTCACCCACTTCCGTCAAAATGTCAGTGTTGTGGCTGTATGTCACCAACTTACCTGAAACTCTCAAGATTGGGTTGTTCGAATCCTGGCAATTGGGACAGCTGTTCTGTCCATCCACACAGTCAGGATAGTTGGGGTGACATTGATCCACATAGGTCGGGTCAAACTCATAAAGCACGTCGGCACTGCCACTGGCCAAAAAGTCATCCAAGCTGTAATCCCACACCAACACCAAGCTACCCGGGCACCAACCACTACGATTGTACCACCAGGTGCCATTGGATTCGCAATTCGTTGGACTGGGGTTGCAAACACGCCACAAATCTTGGGTATATCTCGTGGTGCCGTTGACCTTGATGTTATGGACGGCCTCATAGAACTCCGCGGCATTGCCCGTGTTGTAATTTCCGTTGGTGCCGCTGCTCCAGTTATGACCGGAGGTAACCAAACGAAGGTTAGCTTTTTCGACGCAGTTGTCAAACACGACGTGGCGAACTGGGATAGGACAAAGATTTTCGTAGTCGCCAAAAGCATAGGTTCCAAACCAAAGCTCCTGCATGTCCACGTAAGGATACTCGGGCATACCTTTGGTATATTCAAAGACTAAGGTGGGGGCGATGCCGGAACCATCATAGCTTTCCATATACAATTCAAACTCAACGAGACCCTGCAGCAAAGTGGTGAAGTCTGTCATATCCAGGTCATCAACGCATTCCATGCCGAAAGGAGTGGTATAGCGATACAGTTCAACCCATTCACCACGATAGTTTTTCACACGGCAGTAGCTCACACGGTCATATTCGTCACAGTCGTTGTTGACACAATTGTGCTCATAGTGCATGTTGATGGCGTTGAAGGCATTGACATGGGTCGGGAAAACCGACTCGCCATGATTGGTAAACATGTGGGTGTTTACCACCAGCTCCTCATTAAGGGCCGAGACCACGATGTCGTTGTAATTGTTGGTCACCTCAAAAGTGTTCGTTACCGTAGTGACCTTGCCACCCGTCTGTGTAATGCTTGCCGTCATGTTATAAGTGCCAGGTCCGGAAGGAGTCCAAGTGGTGAACCAATAACCGTTGTCGGGATTGTCGGGATAGTCAGTCCTTAAATACAGCTCTTGTCCATCAACATTGCATTTAACTTGATCGAATTTAAGGATGTTGCCATGCTCGATATAGGCGCTAAGTACCACCATCACGGGATTCTCGAAGTTGGGCATATATACCTTGGTGCCTTCGTATGGACGGCGGATGGTGATTTCAGGGGAATAAAGCTCGGGGTCGACCGCATAAAAAGAACGTGACACAGCTGGGGCAGGTTGCCAGTTGGTGCCATCGCCAGGTTGGATGGCGCGAATCTTCACTTGGCCGTCTTCACCAGTAAGGGTAAGGATATTGCCATTGATTGTGGCAGGACCATCTACGACTTCAAAGGTCACAGGAAGGCCAGAGGTAGCAGTGGCTTGCAGGTTGATCGGCTCGTTATAGACCAATTGGTCGGGAATCTCGGGAAAATCGATAAATTGTGCCGTCAAACCTCCGGGGAAGTGACGAACAGTGAAGTTGTCGAAACCGCCAAAACCACTGTTGAGCATGAAGATATGGTGCCACATGGCAGGGTCATATTTGTCGCCACTTCCAGGGGTCAGGCCGGCGTTGACACCTTGGCATTCTGGCACCGCTTCCCATTCACCATTCGGGTCATCAAGAATCAAATAAAGGGTTACGGCTCCTTGTCCGTTGTTTGCGTCAAGATCGATAGAAATCTTCCAACGATACCAATGCCACTCTCCTCCTTCAAGTTGAAGATTACTGGTAATGACATTGTTGGGCAACACCACGCCGCTCATGAAATACGGTCTGTCGGGAGCGACACCTGTCATCATCATATAAACACCACCATCAGGTAAAGTACTGGTTTCATCAGGATAGATGGGCTCGTAAAGCGCACAGGAAGAAGTGGCCCTACGCACTGGCGGAAGCACTGAACCATCGCCATTGCCGTCGTAACCGATGCCAAACAAATCGCCCCACCATTGGCGAAGCACATCGCATTCAATCTCGATGATGCCACCCGTGGAAAAGTCAAAACCATACTGGGTGAGATCATGCGTGGCGATATCGCCAAAACTGGTGCCTGAAGAATGAGAAAACACACCCATGGTCTCATCCATGGTTGGAGCTTCCGGATCGTGACCGGTCCATGAAAAGTGGCCTAGATAATCGGTGTACATGGCCGGCCAACCACCGTTGCCTGCACTATGTACCCTCACATACCAGCCTTCTTGTCCATTAAGTGCTTGATTCTCAAGACAATTATTGAAGTTAAAGGTAACTTCCGTCTGGGCTTTCAATCCTAAGGAGAAAGCCATCATTACAAGAATTAATAGTACTTTTTTCTTTTTCATATAACAATTATTTTAATGTGTTTTCTAATTCCTAACTATCAACTTCTTCGTCACTACGCTTCCCCCAAGCATTTGCAAAGTGTAAACACCTGCTGGCAAATGGCTCACATCGATAGTGCGCTCGCCTTCCACGGTGAAATACATCACTAATTGGCCCCATGCGTTGAGTACCATCACGCTGACAGCACCTTGCTTGTAATCTGTACTGATAGTGACTTGTCCCTTGGCAGGATTGGGATAGATCTGTGCCGTAAATGGAGGTTCTTTCACCATTTGGTGAACCTCTGTCAATACTTCTTTGTCGTTGCTAAAGGAGATCACTTTACCTGCAACTTTAAGAATCGGGTTGTCGGGGGCGGCACACTCTGTACAAGTAACACCATTCACACAATTGGGATGGTTAGGATGGCAAAGATCCAAGTAGGTGGGGTCAAATTGGTAAAACAACTCGGCATGACCGACAGGGAGATACTCGGTGAGGTCGTAATCCCACACCAAACCTATGGAACCGGGACACCATCCGCTGCGAGAATACCACCAAGTACCATACGACTCACAACCCGTGGGATGGGGGTTGCAAACACGCCATAGATGTTGGTCGAATTTGTTTTGTCCATTAATAATAATATGGTGCGTGGCTTCATAAAACTCGGCAGCATTATCCGTGTTAAAGCTGTTGTTGGTGCCGCTGCTCCAGTTGTGACCCGTAGTGGTGAGTTTCAACTTGGCCGCTTGGACCAACTCGTTGAAATGATAGTCAACCACCGGCACAGGTTGCTGGTTGGCATAGTCGCCAAAGCTATAGGTGTCGAACCAAATCTCATCCACATCGGCATAGAGATAATCCGGGGTGCCTTTGGTGAAGGTAAATACCAAGTTGGGATTGGAGCCATCACCGTTCCAAAGCTCCATATAATATTCAAACTCCACCAATCCTTGCAACAAAGAAGTGTAATCGCTCACATCAAGATCGTCGCTGCATTGCATTCCAAAAGGCGAGATATAACGGAACAACTCCACCCACTCGCCTCGATAGTTGCGGATTCTGACCCCACCTACACGGTCGTATTCATCACAATGGCCGTTGACACAGTTATAGTCGAAATGCGCGTCAATATTATTGAAAACTCCCACATGCGAAGGAAACACATATTGGCCACGGTCGCTGTGATGACTGGGAGTGCAAACCAAATCACCGTGCAAAGTGACAACATCCAATGAATTATCAACCTGGTTCCTCAACTCAAATTGGTTGGTGACCGTAGTGGTTTTTCCTCCCGATTGGGTGAGACTGACGGTCATCTGATGGTTTCCGAATGTCTCTGGCGTCCAAAATCCATAATAATAACCATTGTCAGGATCATCGGGGTAATCAGTGCGCAATAAGATATCCGTTCCGTTAATAGTAGCCTTGACTTCAGTGAATTTGATGACTTCTGGATGCTCAATGTAAGCTGACACCACCACCATCACTGGATGAAGGACATCGAGATAAACCTGGGTGCCTTCGTAAGGCCGACGCAAGGTGATATCTGGGGTGTATAGGTCGGGATCTACCACCTCGAAGGACTTGACCACATCGGGTGCGGGAAGCCATGAACTATTGCCTGCTTGGGTAGCCTTAAACTTCACCATACCCGTCTCACCCGTCAAGGTTAAGACATTGCCATTGATGGTGGCAGGACCCTCCATCAACTCAAACGAGACGGGAAGTCCCGAAGAGGCTGTGGCTTGCAAGACAATAGGATCATTGAACACCAACTGGTTGGGGATATCTTCCATCTCAATGAGCTGAGCGTTGCCATCTGGCTGCTGGCGCACCAACAGGTTGTCGAATCCGCCAGTGCCGCCTTGGGCGTGGAAGAAGATACCATCCCAAACATGGTAGTCGTTCTTGTCGCCCGAACCCGGGGTCAAATGCATGTTGACATTGGTGGCAGCGGCTTGTTGTAGCCATTCACCTTCACAATTAGGTTGGACAAACACTGTCACCGAACCCTCGCCGTTATAGGCGTTAAAGTCAAACGACATCTTGTAACGGTTCCAGCCGCCTTCATCGAAGTCGAATTCAACCGTGGTGCCGTTAGGCAAATGCAGCCGTGCATGTCCGCTGTCGCCCTGTCCCTTACAGAACAGATAGATACCGCCGTCCACATCATTCATGCCAGGAAGGATATGGCCGTCACCATCGCCGTCGAAACCGACACCAAAGAAGTTGCCCCACCAGGTACGGTTCATATCCATCTCCAAGTCCATAATGCCTCCCTGCTGGAAGTTGAAGTTGAAATTGGCTGAAGCCTTGCGGGTGGCCGTTCGTCCCACGCCGGAACCTCCGTAGGGATACCATACGGCTATGGTCTCGTCGGGCGCCATGTCGGATCCACAAACATAATCCACATCGAAATCCTGTGATGATGCCGCAGTTTGGTAATGCGTCATCCATCCATCTTGACCGTTGAAATTTTGACTTCCCGTGGTTAACCCGTTGAAATCATACAGGTACTCTACCTGACCCATCATGGTAATGGATCCTAATAAAATCAATATTAATAATAACTTTTTTTTCATATTCAATGTTTTTATAATTTTCGTGGTTATTACCATCCGTTTTCGTGGGTTATCACCTCACGTCGGTATTCTTGCGCACTTTCAGGGCTTTTAACTCCTAATACCTACTTCCCACCATCCACCAAACCGGTGTTTGCCTCGTGTCACCATTTGACATACGGGCCAGTTGGGCGGAATAATTCTCATGATTGTATTCTATCTCCTTCTGAGGATACTCCAACCGATACGAGGTCAGCTTGGCATGGTCAGTCGTGGTAGGCGTAGAAGGTGTGGAGGATTGGGCAAAGGTACGGCGTGTCAAAGCCCATGCTTCCCAAG
>Ga0310786_10012639_pt1 | contig 10449 bp, 11 predicted proteins | sample AusTroGonzalo_MG_FD_203881 | JGI IMG/M metagenome (GOLD analysis project Ga0310786, IMG submission 203881) | Bovine rumen microbial communities from tropical cattle in Woodstock, Queensland, Australia - Gonzalo_03 (v2) (version 2) | ecosystem: Host-associated > Mammals > Digestive system >... | reverse complement strand
GGATATCGTCTTCCAGCATACCGCTCTCCACCAAGTCCTTTCCGGTACCCGGATAGCGCACATGGCGCAAGGCATCTATGATTTGTTGGGGATACATAATGTCAAATTTATGCAGTTTGATAGTTGCGGCCGTAGGAGCGATAGGTGTCGTGCTCGATTTCGATGGTGGGTTCTTCGAACGAAGCCTTTGGCGTCAACTGCCACTCCAGATACTTGATCGTCATACCACGGTCGAGCCACTGCTTCTCGTAGTGGGTTTGGAGGGCGCGAGCATCGGTGAGTATTGGTGATTGGTGATTGGTGATTGGTGATTGCTCATTGTACAAATCATCCGTATTGGCGAGGACGGGATAGGCGTTGAGCCGCAGCATTTCTGAGGTGTAGGTATAGAGGAAGGGACTATCGGTCTTGAGATGAATCAGTCCGTCGGGACGGACAAACTGCTGGTAGCGCTGCATGAAATAGGTGGAGGTGAGGCGCTTGGTGGCTTTCTTCATCTGCGGGTCGCAGAAGGTGATCCAAATCTCATCTACTTCGTCTTTGGCAAAAAAGGCAGCGATAATCTCTATGTTCGTACGCAGGAAGGCGACATTCGTAAGCCAGTCCGTTTCCGCCTCTTTGGCACCCGCCCACATGCGTGCACCCTTGATGTCCACGCCGATGAAATTCTTCTCCGGATACTTGCGTGCCAAGCCGACGGTGTATTCCCCACGTCCGCAACCCAGCTCGAGCACGATGGGATTGGTATTATGAAAGAACTGCTCCCGCCAATGGCCTGCCATGGGAAGTTGAGGGTGGAGAGTTGAGAGTTGAGCGTTTTGCTCTTGGAGAGCCCGCATCTCTTGTGCTCCACACTGGAAGACATTGCTAAATGTCTCCATCTCAGCAAATTTTTTCAGCTTATTCTTTCCCATTGCTGATAATCTCTACACCTACGTCCGTAATGCCGCGCAGAAGGGTGTCGCGCATGGCGTGCTGCACCTCTATATAATACGCGCCCGTGTCCGCGTAATGGCGGTTCTCGTCCAGTAGTACCGGCATCTCGATAAAACCATGGTGGGTTTCGCCCAACCATTGTCCGCGGTCGTCGGCCAAGTAGAACTCGATGGTATCGCGGCGCAACGAATCGCCAAGAAAGAGCCACATATTCTGGTAGGGATAGCGCTCGGTGTGACGCACATAGACCAACACGCGGTAATCCGTAGCCGCATCGTCGATCCGATAATCAAAACGAACGACCGAATCAGCGTGCCATTCTCCCGATGAAATCGGGGAAAATCGGCTGTAAACGATGTCGCTATGGCAGGACGAAAATGAGAGCGCTAAGGCTATAAGACCGATGGCCAGCCATCTATAAGACCGCGTTGTTTTCATCGCCGATTCCTCCTGTCGTTGTGGTGGTGGTTGTTCTTCTTGTGCTTGTCGAAGCGAGTGACATCGCCATGACCGGTTTGATAGCCTATCTCGGCTGATACGGCACGCGTGCCATCCAGACTGTCCGGCTTCTCGCCAAAGCGGTTGAGGTCGATGATCTCATGCGCACGACGGGCACTGATGGTCTGCAGATTGGCCGCCGTATGCGGGTCGGAGGAATAGGTGACGGTGCCGGCCAAGGGGTCGGTGGAGAAGAGATACCACTCGGCATCCTTGGTTTGCAGATTGATATGGCGCGGCGGCAGGCGCTTCGACGCGTCCTCATAAACCGGTACTTCGTAGTTGAGGCAGCACTTGAGCTTGGCGCACATACCGGCCAGCTTCTGCGGGTTGGGCGAAATATTCTGCAGGCGTGCAGCACCGGTGCCGACCGAAGAGAAATTGATGAGCCACGTGGAGCAGCACAGTTCGCGTCCGCAAGGACCCGTGCCACCGATACGACCGGCCTCCTGACGTGCTCCGATCTGCTTCATCTCTACGCGGATACGGAACGTCTCGGCATAGACCTTGATCAGTTGGCGGAAATCGACACGTCCGTCGGCGATGTAGTAGAAAATGGCTTTCGTGCCGTCGCCCTGGTATTCCACATCACCGATTTTCATCTCCAGTCCAAGCGATTTGGCCAGTTGGCGCGCCTTGATCATCGTTTCCTGCTCACGGGCATGTGCCTCGGCAGCACGCTGCAGGTCGGCTTCGGTAGCGACACGCACCACTTGACGAATCTCATAGCGCGAGGCGTCGATATTGTTCTTCTTGATTTGCAGCTCCACCAGTTTGCCGGTCAACACCACTTCGCCGAGGTCGTTTCCCGGATTGGCTTCCACCACCACCTTGACACCTTTCTCCAGCGGCAGGTGCTGCATGTTGTGGAAATAGCCCTTGCGGGTATTCTTGAATTGCACCTCTATGAGGTCGGTCAGTTGGGTATTCTCGGGCAGATCGTTGAGCCAGTCGCTGACAGGCAACATGTGCGATGAGTTTCGCTTCGTTGCCGAAGCGGGTAATTCATTCTTCATTTATGATTTAGTTCTTTTAATCAATACTATCATTTGCAGGCAAAGGTCAAAGAAGATGATTTTGGCATTGCCGTTTTGTTCGATTTGTCGTTCCGCCCGCTCCAATTCGAGCATGATATCTTCCACATTGCCGGCGTGAATAAAAGGCGCAAACTTGGTGGAGAACTCGCGTTCCGCCGCCATCTGGTAGTTGAGTTCGGGTTGACCCACATTGCGGATGAAGTTCTCCCGCACCTGGTTCTGCGCATACTGCAGAAAATGCTTCTGCCGCTCGCGTCCCACCTTGCTGTCTGCCATTTCGAGACTCCATTGGCGAAGCGACTGCAGGGCATCGTATTTCTTCTGCGGATCACGCAGTACGCCGACGGTGTACGCATTGCGAAAAAGTGCGATGAAATCGCGCAATTCTTGTTGGTTTTCCTCCGAGTCATCCGCCTTCTTGAGTGCCATGAGATAGCTGCCGTTGGCGATGCGGGCGATGTCGTTGGCCTCAGCGGGCGAGATACCCTTGTTGCGACTGAGCGCCTCGGCTATCGTTTCGCCGGGCAACGCAGGGATACGAATCAGTTGCACGCGCGACTGAATGGTAGAGAGCAGTTGCTCCGGATGCTCGCTAACGAGCAGAAAGACAGTGCGCTGAGGCGGTTCCTCCAGTATCTTGAGAAGCTTGTTGGCGCACGCGATATTCATCTTCTCCGGCTGCCAGATGATCATCACTTTGTAGCCGTCGCCAAAGGGCTTGAGGCTCAGTTTGCGCAGAATCTCCGAACTCTCTTTCTCGTAGATCATGCCCTGTTTGGTTTCCACACCCAGCGCCTTGTACCAGTCGTCCAGATCGAACGACGGCTGCCGGAGAATCATCTCGCGCCAAGCGTCCATGTAGGCATCGCAGGTGTCACCTATGTCGGTTTTGACGATAGGAAAAACGAAATGCAGGTCGGGATGCTGCAGGTGCTGATACTGACGACAGGTAGGACACTCGCCGCAGCTGTCCTCATCGGTACGATGCGGGCAGTTGAGATACTGCGCGTAGGCCAAAGCCAGTTGCAGTTTGCCGATGCCGGACTTGCCAGCAAAGAGCTGCGCATGAGGAATACGTCCCTCGCGAACCGACAGACGCAACTGCTGCTTGCTAGCCTCTTGTCCTATGATGTCACGGAAGAGCACTTGGTCGTTAGTAGTTAGTCGTTGGTCGTTGGACTATTTTTCTGCTTTCAGCTCCTTGCGCAGGGCTTCTACCATCTCGGCATATTCGGCGTCGGAAAGATAAACTTTGCCCGGATTCATCTGGAAAATACCGCCGTAGTCAGGACCGTCCACATACTTGGGAGCCAAGTGGAAATGCAGGTGGCTGAGTTTGTCGGAATAAGCGCCGTAGTTGATTTTCTCGGGCTTGAACAGGCGCTGCATAGCACGCGTCACGTCCGCCACATCGGCCATGAAGAGGTTGCGTTGCTCGTCAGAGAGTTCGTTCAGGTCGTTGACATGCTCGTCGTAAGCCACCAGGCAGCGGCCGTGATAGGTTTGCTCCTTAAATAGAAACGCACGCGATACGCGCAGGTGCGCTATCTCAATCATGAGATTATGCAATGTCTCGTTGTTCTGGCAATAGAGACAGTCTTTCGGATCGGAATACATACTGGTTGAGAGTTGAGGGTTGAGAGTTATTTTTTGATGCCGGCGAGGACGGCGTTGCGGACCGTCTCGATGGCTTCGTTGGGGTCGGTGAATTGTTTGAGGTCGATGGGTTCGCCAATGTGCATGTGTACCGGCACGCGGTGAACGTAGGGTTTGCCCTTGGGCAGCACCTCAAAGCAGCCGGTGAGGGAGAGCGGAATAACGGGCAGACCGAGGTCGAGTGCTATCTGGAACGCACCGCGCTTGAAGCGTCCGAGTTCACCGTTCAGACTGCGCGTGCCCTCGGGGAAAATAACGGTGCAGACGCCATCCACGAGCTGTTTCTCCACTTCCTTGAGGCTCTCCATAGCCGCTTTGGCGTTGCGGCGGTCCACAAAAATATGTCCTGCAGCCTTGCAACCCGTACCGACGAACGGCACCTTGCGCAGCTCGGCCTTCATCAGCCACTTGAAGATAACGGGCAGCCAGCCGTAGATAAGCCAAACGTCGAACATGGACTGGTGGTTGGAAACAAAGACATAGCTTTGCCCCTTTTGGATATGCTCCTCTCCATCCACCGAGACGGGCAAAAACATCAGCCAGAAGAACGAACGCGACCAGAACTGCTGCACCTTGTGCACAAACTCGGCATTACGCCAGTGCACAGTAACCACCGTAAAGAGCGCGGTGAAGATAGTCAGTACGCACAGTATCGGCCACGCGATGAGGTACTGGTAGAGGATATAGAATATCTTCATTGGTGATTTCAGATTTATGATTTCAGATTTATTATTTATCGTATTTCTGCATGAAACCGCGGTAGAGTGCGCAGATACGACGGATCTCGTCCCAGGTTTCTTCGCTCAGTTTGGTTCCAACGATTTCTACCACGCGTCCGGCAGCGATGGTGCCGATCTCGGCGCAACGACGGATATCGAAACCGTCGCTCAGGGCGTGGAGGAATCCGCCGGCAAAGAGGTCACCGGCTCCGGTGGAATCGGTACAACTGGTAGTGATGGCGCCGATATGTACGCGCTTGCTACCCTGCTGTACGTACGAACCGTTTTTACCCACCTTGACCACCGCGATGTCGCATTGCTCGGCTATCATCTGCACGGCTTCTTCGGGATTGAGATGTGTATAGGCAAACGACTCATCCTCGTTGGCAAAAACGATGTCCACATACTGCTTGATCAGTCCCTTCAGAAAAGCGTGGTTCTCGTTGATGACGTTGTAGGAAGCCAGATCGAGCGATACCATACAGCCGGACTCCTTGGCCAGACGGATGGCTTTCTCTATCAGGTCGTGGTTCTGCACCAGATAGCCCTCGATGTGGAAAATATCGTATCCGTTGAAGGCATCCTTCTGGATATCATCGGCGCACAGTTCGGCCGAGGCTCCCAGATAGGTGGCAAACGTTCGCTCACCATCGGGCGTGATCAGCACGATCGAGCAGCCGGACATGGCCGTCTTGGAGAGCAACAGGATGGGATTGACGCCATTCTTGATCATGTCCTCGCGGTAGAAATCGCCCACCTCATCGTTACCGATTTTGCCGATAAAGGCGGCTTTACCTCCGAGTGCAGCCACCGTGTTGATGGTGTTCGACGCCGAACCACCGGCCACCATGCGCTTGCGCACCGATAGAAAACGATACTGGATTTGCTCGGCCTGCTCCTTGGAGATCAGGTTCATACTGCCCTTAGGGAAACCGAGTTCACGCAAGTCATCCTCACTCACCTGCAAGAGGATGTCGGTTAATGCGTTTCCGAGACCTAAAACTTTCTTCATTTTTTGCGATTTTTGTACCAAAATAGGGGTTGTTAATCAAAAAACGTGCAAAGTTAATCATTTTTTTTGAAAAAAACTTGCGTATATAAAAAAAAAGCAGTACTTTTGCACCCGCTTTTGAGAAGAGAGCGTAAAAAAAGACGTTTTTTGCGATGCTTCCTTAGCTCAGTCGGTTAGAGCATCTGACTGTTAATCAGGGGGTCCTAGGTTCAAGTCCTAGAGGGAGCGCAAGGAGTGGTGACTGCAAAGTTGCCACTCTTTGTTTTTTACTTTTTATAAAAAAAATACGCGCGCGCTTGCATATATGAAAAAAAAGTTGTACCTTTGCGCAATTTTCCGAAATACGCGCTTTTTGCAAACAAAATCAATATACAGATATGGGACTTTTTTCTTTTACACAAGAGATTGCGATCGACCTTGGAACAGCCAACACGATCATCATGTGCGATGACAAAGTGGTAGTGGACGAGCCGTCGGTGGTGGCCATTTCGATGGCGGACAACAAGATGGTGGCTGTAGGTCGCAAGGCGCAACAAATGATTGGTAAGGGCGGCTCGATGATTCGCACAGTCCGCCCGCTGCGTGACGGCGTGATTGCCGATTTCTATGCCTGCGAGATGATGATTCGCGGTATGATCAAGATGATTCCGAAGCAGACTCGCTTGTTCTCGCCGTCCATCCGTATGGTGGTTTGTATCCCTTCGGGTTCGACCGAAGTGGAGATACGTGCCGTGCGCGATAGTTCGGAGCACGCCGGCGGACGCGACATCTACATGATTTATGAGCCTATGGCTGCCGCTATCGGTATCGGTCTGGACGTAGAGAGTCCGGAGGGCTGCATGATCGTGGACATAGGCGGTGGTACGACGGAGATTGCCGTTATCTCGCTGGGAGGCATCGTCAGCAACAAGTCCATCAAGATTGCCGGTGACGACTTCAACCAGGACATCATCGAGTATATGGGCCGTATGCACAACCTCAAGATTGACGAACCGACCGCTGAGCGCATCAAGATACAGGTAGGTTCGGCGCTGCCCGAACTGGAGGATGCACCGGAAGATTTCATCGTGGTAGGTCCGAACAAGGTGACCGCACTGCCGATGTCTGTGCCCGTCAGCTATCAGGAGATTTCCCACTGCCTGGAGAAGAGCGTCAGCAAGATCGAGGGCGCTATCCTGCAAGCGCTGGAGGCTACCCCGCCCGAGTTGTACTCCGACATCGTCAAGCGCGGTATCTATCTGGCCGGCGGTGGTGCATTGCTGCACGGTCTGGCCAAGCGTCTGACGGACAAGATCACGATTCCGTTCCACGTGGCAGACGACCCGCTCCACTCGGTAGCACGCGGTACAGGCGTAGCACTGAAGAACGTGAACAACTTCGGTTTCCTGATCCGCTAAACGTAGTCCATAGGCGTCATGCAGAACCTGTGGAAAATACTGCTACGCTACAGCAACTTCCTGGTGTTTGTCATCTTGGAAGTTGCTGCCTTTTTGCTTCTGGTACATAACAACACCGCGCCACGCAGTGCGGTGACGAGTACGGCCAACCAGTTTGTAGCCTGGCAGTACGAGCGTTGCAGCGAGGTGGCCGACTATTTCAGCCTGCGTAGCGTAAACGAGCAGCTGGCGGCAGAGAATGCCGAACTGCGCAGCCGTTTGGCCGTGACCGAGCAGCAACCGGAGATACAGTACACGCCGGCCAAGGTGGTGCAGATGACTACCGACCAACCGCACAACTACCTGACTATCGATCGCGGTGCGCGTGACGGCGTCCAACTCGGACAGGGTGTGCGCAACGAGGACGGCGTAGTGGGTATCGTGAGGACAGTGGGTCAGCGCTACAGCGTAGTCATCCCGATTATCAACACCCGCACCAACCTCAGTTGCCGATTCCTCAAGAATGACTATATCGGTACGCTGCAGTGGGACGGCAAGGACAGCCGCTTTGCCCGACTGACCGATGTGGCATCCCACATGGTGGTCAACACCGGCGACACGATTGTAACGAGTGGTTTGAGTCCCGTATTCCCCGAAGGAATTCCCGTTGGAATCGTGGAAAGTAGCATACTGAAGGAGGGCGATTCGTACCATACCATCCGCGTACGTCTCTATACCAATTTCCGCCGGTTGAAGTATGTGGAAGTGATAGGCAACAGTGCCCAAAACGAAATGGAGGAACTGCACCATGGACTGGATTAGACAATTCGGACGATACGCAATAATGATGCTGCTGCAGGTGCTGCTGTTCAACCAGTTGCAGTTGTTCGGCGTGTGCCATCCGTATATCTACGTGCTCTGTTTGCTGATGATGCCGCTGACGCTGTCGCAACATGCGGATATGGTCATCGGCGCGGCGGCGGGCTTGGTGATGGACACGTTCTGCAACACGCTGGGTGTACATACGGCGGCCTGTATTCTGATTATGTTCATCCGGCCCTATATGGTAGGCACACTGGTGAATGACAAGGACCGACTGAACGAACAATTGACCAGTCGCACCATGGGTATGGAGGCCATGATCAAATACGTAGTGATTATGGTGCTGATACACCATTTCACGGTGTTCATGCTGGCCGCATGGAGTTGGGCTCACATCGGGTTCGTGCTGACCGAAACGGCCGTTAGCAGCGTGCTGACTATTGGTATTATTCTGGGATACAACATTCTGACTGATAAATGATTAACGACCAGTTTTATAAACGCAGGTACGTTATCAGCGGTATAGCTGTTGGTATTGTATTGGTGTATATAATCCGGTTGTTTTTCTTGCAAATCATCGACCAGTCCACCAAGGATCAAGCGGACAACAACGCCCTGGTCAAGCAAACTATCTATCCCTCGCGCGGACTGATATACGACCGCAACGGTGAGTTGCTCGTTTTCAACCAGCCTATCTATGAAGTCACGATGACCATGCGCGATATGGGTGCCGGATGGGACACGCTGGCTTTCTGCCGCAGCCTGCAAATCAGCCGTGAGGAATTTGACGAACGCATCGAGGAAATCAAGGACCGGCGAAAGAACCGCGGCTACTCGCGGTGGACACCGCAGGTATTCATGAGCCAACTGAAAAAGGAGGATATAGCCACGCTGCAAGAGTCGCTGTTTTTGTTCCCCGGTATTCAAATCCGCAAACGTACGTTGCGCGACTACACCTATAATGCAGCAGCCCATGTGCTGGGCAGCGTAGGTGAGGTCAACCAGAACGATATAGACCGCGACCCGTATTACTCGCGTGGCGACTACTCCGGACGCGATGGACTGGAGCGTACCTACGAAGCCCAACTGCGCGGCGTGAAAGGTATGGAAGTGCTGATGCGCGATGTGAGAGGGCGCATCCAAGGTAGTTATCAGGACGGCGAAATGGATGTGACTGCTCAGGCAGGGACGGACCTGCATACAACGCTGGACATCCGTCTGCAGCTGCTGGCAGAAGAACTGCTGGCCGGCAAAATCGGCAGCGCGGTAGCCATCGAACCCAAGACGGGCGAAATACTGGCACTGGTGTCCAGTCCCGGTTGGAATCCCAAAGTGCTGGTAGGCAAAGAGCGCAGCCGCAACTACGTTCAACTGCTAAACGACCCCACCAAACCGCTGATGAACCGTGCCACGCAGGCTACGTATCCTCCGGGCTCGACCTTCAAGACCATTCAGTCGCTGGTGTGCCTGCAGCAAGGTGCCATCACGCCCAACACGCTCTACCCCTGCTCCGGCCCCAAGAGCACACCCATCAAATGCACCCACCATCACGGTTCGCCCGTGGCACTCGACCGCGCCATCGAGCAGAGTTGTAACCCCTATTACTGGTGCGCCTTCCGCGACCTGCTGCAAATGGACGGATATGGCAAAGACAACGAGGACTTCCGTCATCGGTACGAACTATGGCGCAACGATGTAATGAGTTTTGGTTTAGGGCAGAAATTCACGGATACAGACCTGAGCGAACAATCATCCGGAAGTATTCCAAGCACCAAATTCTTCGACCGCTACTACGGCAAGACAGGCTGGAAAGCCATCACCATCCGTTCGCTCAGCATAGGTCAGGGCGAGATACTCGTCACGCCGCTGCAACTAGCCAACCAGGCAGCCACCATTGCCAATGACGGATACTATATATCGCCGCATCTGAACAAAAACGACTCGATGCTGACGCATATTCATCGGTTGAATATTGACAAAAAATACTTTGATGCCGTCAAAGAGGGCATGAACCGCGTGATGATTTACGGCACGGGACGGCATTATGCGATCGACAGTCTGCACATGGCCGGTAAGACCGGTACAGTGCAGAACCCGCATGGACGCGACCATGCTATCTTCATCGGTTTTGCACCGGTGGAGAAGCCGCAAATAGCCGTGGCCGTGGTAGTAGAGAATGCCGGATTCGGTGCTACATGGGCTTGTCCGGTAGCCACAATGATGATGGAGCAATATCTGACCGGAGAAGTCAAACGCAGAGATTTACGCAAACGCATAGGAAGCACAGTACTGAATGAGAGCGTCAAGAAATGGTAACATATTGCAGTATGTAGACTGGCCTACGATAGGGATGTTCCTTGCGTTGGTGCTGTTCGGATGGCTCAATATCTACG
>Ga0310786_10012637_pt1 | contig 10450 bp, 7 predicted proteins | sample AusTroGonzalo_MG_FD_203881 | JGI IMG/M metagenome (GOLD analysis project Ga0310786, IMG submission 203881) | Bovine rumen microbial communities from tropical cattle in Woodstock, Queensland, Australia - Gonzalo_03 (v2) (version 2) | ecosystem: Host-associated > Mammals > Digestive system >... | reverse complement strand
TATGGAAATAACGATTTACTGGAATCTCCTGAACACCCTGAACAGGATCAAAACTAATAGTAGTGTAATTTATGACTTTATTATCATTTGCCTCGACAATATAAATCATACCGCCCACAGTGCTTGCACCGTTTTTTATAATAACCGACTCAACATAACCGCTGTGATATAACTTTGACGAGCCAATTATAAGACTTAATGGAGTGTTATTAGTTAATGAATCCCAATCATCATAAGATTTTTCAACGCTAATAATTCTGTCCAAGTTTGAATCAATAGCTGTTATCTGTTCTCTTACCGCATCACCCGCTGAACTTGCTGTCGTTCCGTCTGCCTTAACACGTATATCCATCAATTCAGCATCGCCCTGAGTAGATCCACTCGGTAAAGCTACAATCGCATCAATACGTGCTGTCTGTGTATCAATATCAGTTTCGGCCTGTGAAACTCTACTTGTAAGTGCAGTAACCGTCGAACTATCAGCCTTGCCACTCACAGTTGTAGCTAGCGCAGACACCGTACTCGCATCCGCCTTATTCCCCAGCGCAGTATTAATAACCTTATTCTGCACCGGATTCTCCGAAGACGAGCTCAGCGCGCTGTCAACTGTCGTTTTATTCGCCTGTGCTTCAATACCGCTCAGTTTGTTTTTCTCGGCAGTCGTATAATCGTTTGTAGATAATCCCTTACCGTTCTCTTTATCGACCTTACCAGTAAGCTGATTATTGACCGTTGTTGTGTCTGCCTTGGCATTTAAGGCCGCGGTGAGGCCTTCGACGTTGGCTATTTTGGTGGCAGGGAAGATGTTGTTTACATTTCCGTTGTCATCTTTAATGTGGATCTGAGCGTTCATGTCTGTTGTTGCCATAAATATACCTCCTTTATTTTACGGCACCGCAGGCGGCCGGAGCCGCCGGGTGTCGATTCAGTTATTTAATGGTTCTTAAAAATTAATTGAGAGGTGAAAACTATTTGTGCTCTTTATCTGATTAAGATTCTGCAGGAATCTGGAACCAGATGTCGCCAGCCTTGAGGTTTGCCGGCTGTGTTGCCTGTACGTATACGTCAGGCTTTGCGTCAAGGGCAGTCTTATCTGCGGCACTCATAAGGCCTGCAGCGCTTGTTGTTGCGTTGCTGTAGTTACCGCTGATCACGCCGTTGGCATCTACTGCGAGGTTTGAGCCTACCTGTACACCGCCGAGAGCACTTGTTGTTGCGGCAGGAAGTGTGTAGTTGTTCGCATTTTCTGCGATGCCTGCGAGCTTTGTCTTTTCGGTTGTTGTATAGTCGTTTGTCGAGAGGCCCTTGCCTGATTCTGTGTCAACCTTGCCTGCGAGGGCTGTGTAGATCGCAGCTGATTCAACAGGGTTTGTTGATGATGATGTGATGGAGCTGTCAACTGTAACTGCTGTCGCACCTGTAGCGATGCCGTCGAGCTTTGTCTTGTCGGCTGCACTCATGAGGCCGGCTGCGCTTGTTGATGCGGCACTGTAGTTACCGGAGAGAGCGCCTGTTGAAGAGTCGATTGCAAGGTTATCGCCAACCTTGATACCACCGAGGGTGCTTGCGCTTGCCTGTGGAAGTGTGTAATTGTTAGCGTTTGCCTCGATACCGTTGAGTTTTGTTAAGAGAGCATCGGTGAAGTCGTTGCTTGAGAGTGCCTTTCCTTCGACCTTGTCTACCTTGCCGGCAATGGCAGCGATAAGAGCTTCATATTCGCTCTGATGTGTTGCGATCCAGTCGGAGATCTCCTTAAGAGTGTCATAAGTCGCAGGAGCGCCGTCGATGAGATCGTCGATCGCGGAGCTGATGAGGCCGTTGACTGTTTCCGTAGTAGGAATTGTGGTGAGGAGTGTTTCGAGATCTGTACCCGATGCAGCGTATACCTGCTCTGCGACGGTCTTCGGATAGAGCTCGGTCACCTGACCGTTTACGATACCCTTAAGAATTGAATTTTTGCTTGGCATAAAAATACCACCTTTCTAAGTAATTAATATATAATACAGCGTGGCCGCCGTATTGGATTAATTGATTGGCTGTATCCAGAGACAGTTTTTGTTGGATGGCTGCTCGTTTGATACAACGATCGATGGGATCTGCGCTGCTACTTCGTCGAGCTTCTTTTCGCCGACTTTGACGTTTTCTGCACTAACAACAGGATAATCCCCAGCCGGAATGATCTCGGCTATAACTTCAATTTTTTTTGCCATTTTGTAGCACCTCCCTATATGATGTGAACATCGAACGTGCTTGTGAGCTTGTTCGCTGATCTGTAGATGTAATAATCCTCATCGTATCCGGCGTGATTGTCTACAGATACGATTGCCGGATTCTCGAAGCCGCCGGTGAATCCGTTGACGCGGAATTCAGATGTTCCGAGACGCTTCGGATATCCGTAGTAGATATACTCGTTGTCCGGAGATACGTGGATGTCACGCGCTCTTACGTCGGACAGCTCTGTATAGTCGAGAGCCTTGAGCGTGCCCTCGGTAGGCTCTGCGCTTGTGGATGTTCCCCAGAAAATATGGTTTACAAAGTTCACTGAGATGGTCTTTCTCGCCACATTTCCGCGTGTATCGACAGCATTGAGTGTGAAAGATGTGTTTTCGCGTACATTCGGAATCGTCTTTGAATTGCCGGAAACAGGATCTCCGTTGATCGTGATGCTCTCGATAGATCCCTGAACGTTCCAGGACAGCACGACATTTTCCGAGCCGCCGAGCTCGCATACATCCGGACTTGCTGTAAAGCTGATGATCTCCAATGGTGTCGCATCCTCCAGTCTGGCAATTCGCGTGTTGTACTCACTGAGCGTTGCATTGACGTCGGCCTCGTATGCGCTTACTTCTGCAGTAAGAGCAGTGAGATTCGCCTTGATCGCCGCCTTGTCGGTTACGACCTGTTCAATCTCATTCTCGATATTCATTACCGAGTTGAGTAACTGCTGTCGCAGTGTAGCCATTCCGACTTCCTGAGCGTTCATGCGGCTTTCCACGGCAGTGCAGCGATCTTCTGCGGATGCTATAGCCGCTCCCTGTGTCTGTAACGTGGACTTGATAACCGCGATATCCTGTGAATTCACGGTCATGTCAGCTCTGAGACCGCTGATCTGATTGCTCAGTGTCGTGTTCATGGCATCGACAGTCTGTGAGAGCGCTGTTACGCTGTTCTCGGCCGCCTGAATTCGTGCAGTAAGCGTCGCTCTGTCAACGTTCTGTGTTGACGTGAGTTCAGTGATCGCCGCGTTGAAAGCATTGATCGCTGTAGCGTTTGCCGTGATAGATGCACGCATCTGAGTGATCGCATCACGTATGCCCGTAATGGCCTCTGTGTTGGCCGCTGTTGTGGCTGATGTCGCTGTCGCGAGATCTGTTACCGCTCCGAGATCGTTGCTTATAGTGCCGATCGTGGCCGCCTGATTCTCGATTGCAGATGTGTTCGCCTGTACCGATGAGGTCAGTCCTTCCACATCCGTGCTTAATCTGCCCGTCGTGGTGTTCAGGGTGCCAATGCTGGCAGTGTTGTCGCGGACGCTGATCTGTACTGATCTGATATCCGACGCCGCCGTGTCGAGACGGCCTGTGAGCGTTTCAACGTCTGACACTTCCTTGGCCGCCAGTGTACTTACCCTGCCGTCGAGAGCTGTGATATTACCGCTCTGTGTAGCAATATCCTGCGTATTACGTGTGCTTTCTGCAGCTAAGTTCTGCAGTCCGTTTTCCACCGCAGTGATTCGGCCGTTTTGAGATGCAATGTCCTGAGCGTTCTGTGCTGTTTCGGCAGATAATCTTGTGATACCGCTCTCAGCCGCTGTGAGCCTTGTTCCGTAGCTTGTATCAAGGCTGTCAACCTTTGTGTCAACCTCACTGATTCCCGCGGTAAGCGTCTGTGTGGCGGCTGTGAGTGCCGCTGATACGTCTCCGATCTGTACACGGAGTGCAGATACCGATTCGCTTAATCCAGGCACTGTCGCGCCGTACTGCCCCGACAGTGTATCCAGAGCTGTGGTCAGCCCTGTGAGATTCCCCTGACAAGCGACAACCGCGGAATTAAGACCAGATATCTCGGCGTGTACTGCCTGCATATCCGCTTCATAGTCTGTAGCAGAAACGGTACCGAAAGGATATTTTTTGCCGTTCTTGATTTCGCCGATTATCGGGCCGCCTTGTGTTGCCCATATTGTGCTTTCCCTCATTGTGGTTTTTCCCTCCTTTTGATTTCAATAGTCTTGCGGACTGCGATGTGGTAAACTTCGTCGTCCGCATCTATCCTCAGCGCCAAGTCGAACCAGTACGTTCCGGCCTCGATTCCAGTCGTGTCGAGTTTTAACACAATGTTCTCAGGGTCGTTTACGTGGTAATCAAACTCAGCGATTGGATCACGTATCGGAGTGAATTCGTTAGTTGAGAACGACACGATCTCGCCGTCCTCGGTTTCCATATAAAACGACAGTTCCTCGTCTCTTTCATCGATTACGTCAACCACAAGTGTCTCTTCCGGATTATCCGGATCTCGGACGAGGGCTTTCCTTGCGTATATCGTCATCTTGAGCTCGTCTTCCGGCTCTGGATAGAAACGATAAACTCCCTCGCCCGGCTGCATGGAGGTTATCTCAAGTGTCAGATAAGTCGTGTCGTCGTCATAGATCATTATTTTTTCTTTTTCCATACGAAGCATTGTCTGTCCTCCTTATGGATTCGGCAGCTTGGAGTAAATGTCCTGTATTGCCGCGTTGATGTCGTTTATTGAGTTATTGATATTGCCAACGTCGGAATTGAGATCTCCGATGTCGTTGTTGATATTCTGAATACTGCCCGCGATGTTTGTTATATCCGTGCCGAGCTCTCGTTCGATACAACGTACACGCTTCATGACCGGCTCGTCTTCCGTCTTCATGATCTTCTTATCCCATCGGCTGCGATGAAGACCACTGTCGATGAACTGACCAAGTTTCAGGGATTCGAGCCTTCCTGTGAGGTCGTTGTACTTCGTCTGAATTACGAGCTGAGTGTCGGAGTTGCCGAAAGCATCACGCACACGGCCTTTATCGCCCACTCTGATCCGGCGGGTCTGATCCCATCCCTCACCGAGATTTGTTTTACGGAAGTCAACGTACTGTACCTCCCACGTCTTAAGCCATCCCGTGTTTTTGCTCCACCAGTCGTCAACGTCAGGGATAAGAACTTCATATGAAGGTTCCTCGTAGGAGAAGTCAAGTCCGCTGATTGCCTGATGCGGGAACAGTCCTGCGTCCGGTATGATTGACTTAACATAAGGATATTTCCCGTTATTGCAGGAAGCGTGTATCTCCGTCTTACGGTTGAGCGTGTCCGGCGTGTATTTAACATCCGTACAGTTGACACCGTAAACGAGCTCGAAAGCGTCGTCCACCGCGTCCCATTTCCTCTTATCGATTCGGAAGTAGAAATTATCACGGTAGATCTCGCCGCCCCATACATTCACGATGGAATCGGAGTTGCCGAGGAGCGCGTTTGCAAGCTGAACGTTCCTGTAATTGTACTTATGCTCCGGATTTTGATTTAATTCCAGTTCCGGATCAATGTACTTGTCGAATTCGTAAGATGTGAGCCCTGTGCCGCCGGAGAACCATGTGCATCCGTGTCCTTCCGCATTTCGCGGCTCGAACAGATGGTTGACCACCTGCCATGCTTTGTTATTCTGCCCCTGACATTCGAGAGTGAGCATATCTGCCAAGTAATACCAGATGTGATTTGCCCATGCTTTTACGAAGGGAACGCCGTTTCTTGTGAAGTACTGGAGCTTATATATCTGAAAGAGCTGTCCGAAGGAGTTTTTCAGAATGTTATACATCTTGATGCATTTCCAAGTATCCTCGTCACGTCCCGGTCGCGGATCGTCCGGTATACACGGCACTTCTATCTCGAAGGCATAGGAACCGTTGAGCTCCTCGGTCGTATATGCTGAATACGGGCTTAAAACAGCCAGTCCGTTATACAGGAAATCATTCTGCCCTGTCTGCCGGTCATATACAGCGTGCATATCATATACAGTGATCATTACAGCCACCGCCTGTTATACTTGACCTCGACGCTGGTAACATCGCCGGAGAAGTTCGTCTGACAGCCGTTTCTCGGCGGATTGATAACACCCTCGATATTTCCCTCCACCTTGTTCATGATAACGTTGTTGTTTTTATCGAACACACGGTGTGAAGGAACGTCGATGATGCAGAAAGTATCCACGTCGTGAACTGTGATATTCGTGCCGCTCGCCACATGATAGAATCCGAGATTGCCGTTGCCGTACAGTTTGATGGTCGGCTGCATAGGAGCAGTGCCGCCCGTTGCCGCCGTTGCGTCATTGATAAAGCCGACATGCTGATTGCTGAGAGGCACGGAGACGTATTCGGATTCGTTTTCTCGTGCGAATGGCATTAGTGTAAACTGTACCGGAAGCTTACCGAGCTGTTCAACAAGCCTCTGGCCGGATAATGCGTTATTGCACACGGCCACGTAGTGCCTGTCGGGCTGGTTCGAGAATATAAGCTTGCCGTATCCTGTGAGCCAGTTGTTGATGTTGTGTATATGCTCCATCGATATATCCTTGATACCAAGTGTCAGCGTGATCACCTGCGACTTGTAACCGCCCGGCTCGTAGATAATCGGCTCGCTGATTGGCATCTCGATGATCTGTGTTATTTTCTCTGACCTTATATCCAGAGGGAGCTTTTCGAGAAGGCAGAAAACATCGGATTCATCGCATCTCTTGCCTTTGAATGAGAACCATGACATTAATATTTTCCACCTCCTGCGATCTGTGCGTCTATAAGCTGACTTGTAGATTCGATTATAGATTCAACGTCGCCCATGTTATTGAATACAGGGCTGTAAAGATTAATATTATTCATGCTCGGATTAAACGGGCCATATGATCCGTCCGAGAACATTGCAACCTTGCCGCTGTCGTCGAATTCGACACCGTACATATCCGCCGCATACGCTTGTGCGTTCTGCTCTGCGAGCCTGTTGTAGGTTTCTGCATCGTTTATTCCATACTTGGTATATGCCTCCGCATCGGCAAACATCTTCGATGCCTCTTCGCGGTTACTTGCCGCATATGTGGCCATGTCCGCCATTGCCTGTCCTACAGATGCCATATCACCTGAACGTAAGCCCTCGAAGATCTCAGCAAGGTGTGTCGCGCCTTCGCCTTCGAAACCAAACCACATGGCAATACTGCGTTCATATTCCTTGATGTAGAGCTTTATGATACCCTTGAGCATATGACCGAGGCCAATGAGGAGCGCGCCGCCGAGGTTTTCACCGGCTTCATACATTGCAGCCTTGTTGTCCGGAGAAGTAAACTGCTCGATGAGCTTGTCGATCATTTCCGGAACTTTCTCTTCAAAGATCGGACCGGAGTTTGTAACGAGCCACAGGCTGAGAGCATCGATAACATCAATAGCCGCTCCGCTGAGTTTTAAGAGCACTTCGTCGGTCACGAGGACTTCGCATATCTTGCCGATGATCTTTCCGCCGATGCCGAGGAGTTTAACCACCTTGTCACCGTCAAGCACCTCAACAATCGCGTCCGTGAGACCGAGGATTATGATTTCCGCGCCTTCAAGAATCTCGTCAATATGCTCGTCGATGCCGTCGATAAGACCGTGGATTATGCGAATCGAACAGCTGAGGAGAGTCGGTAAATTCTGAATTATACCATCACCCAGAATCATGAGGATCTCAAACCCGCCTTCCAGCAGAGCCGCTCCGTTCTGATCTATCGCATTCACCAGAGTGGATATCACGTCAGGAAGCACCTTCGTGAGCTCTGTGGCCGTCTCCTTCATCGCGTCTATCAGACACGTGTAGAAAATAACCGCTCCGTCGATAAACACACTCGTAAATTCAGGGAGTTTCTTTATGAGCTCGATTGTGAGATCTTTCGCTCCGGTAATCAGAGGCTGGAGCACTCTGTTTTTACCGACGCGCATACCATTTATCAGAATTCTTACACCCTGCAGTATTGCGGTATTGTACAGTGCTAATGTCTGCGGAAGCTGTTCTGCTGAGTCTGCGATCGCATTTACGACCATATCAGAAAGGCCTGTGCCTACAGTGACGAATGCTTTCTGCATTCCAGGGAAGCCATCCTGCACACCATCAGTTAGAATATTTACAAACTTTGTAAATTTCTCGACCTTTTCAGTCGCTTCTGCACTGAATGTATCATATATTACAATGCCAAGAGCTTCTGTCGCTGATTTCAAATAAACGATACTACCCTGCAGGTTGTCAAGCATTGTTTCTGCTGTATTAAAGAGCACATTGTTTTCTGATGCATGAGTAACTTTATCATAGAGTTCAGCGTATCCCTCATAGTCCATCGCGGCAGAAATAAGCTTGTCACCACGCATATACTGACGTGTTGCAAAGAGATCTGAATACAGTTTCGTTCTCTCTTCTGTAGACATGTCTTTTGTCTTTTCGCCGATTTTTCTTAAAAGGTTTGTAAGACCGATAAACTCGCCGTTCTCATATGCGGAAACGCCTATTGAATCAAGTGCTGCAGCCGAATTCTCGTTTGTTTCCTGTAAACGTAACAAAAGAGTGTTTAATGATGTTACCGCCTCAGTGCCCTCGATGCCTTTGTCTGCTATCAAACCAAGAAGTGTTGATGATTCGTATAAATCGGTGCCTAATCCTTCAAACACCGATCCTAAGCCTACATATGTCTCTAACAACTGCGGAAGTGCTGACAATGAGTTATTCTGTGTAGCCGTTAAGACATTAAGAAACTCATTAGCATCTTTCGCTTCCATGCCGTAAACTTTAAGAGCTCTCGCAGTCTGATACGCTGATGTTGCGAGATCCATATTTCCGGCCTCGGATGCTTTTACTATTGGTTCAAGTGAAGTCAGCATCTCATCTGTCGTATAACCAGCGAGCGATAAATAGGAAAGTGCCTCAGCACTCTCGCCGGCTGTTTTCGACGTAGTTTTTCCGATTCTCTTAGCTTCTTCCTGAAGTAGAGCTATATCAGAATCAGCAATACCGTCTGAGAAAGCTTTTACTTTCGACATGGAGGCTTCAAAGCTCATGCCGTTTGTTGCCGCAAATTTACCGACTTCTGTCGCCGCTTTTGCAAACTCTTCTGCATACAGTTTCACGCCTTCGGTACCAAGCTGTAACTCCGTCGTAATGCCCTGCATAGTAGTCTTGAAAGCAGCGAATTCAGCTCGCGCCATTACTCCGGCAAGCTCGCCGGCTTTCAGTGCTAAGTTTCCTGCGTTCGTTGCCGCTTTTCCAAGCTCTGATCCGATCGTCTTGAATGTGTTTGCAAAGTTATTCCAGTCGACTTTTTTGAGCTCGTTTCCACCCTGCCGAAGTGAATCATTCCACTTCTTCTGCTCCGCTTCTGTGCGGTGCATCTGGGTTTCAGTGTCGGCCAGCTGCTGTTTCAGCTTCAACACCGCATTTGCGTTGTTATCAAGTTCTTTTTTTCCCTGAGCAAGATTCTTCTCAGCCGCTTCAAGGTGTTTCAGTTTTTCAGCAAGTTTCTGTACTTCCACAGAATTCTCGCCATAAACCTGCTTTGCCGTTGCGAGCGCATTACGCACAGTGTCGATGTTTTTCTTTGCGTAATTATACTCTTCCTGAAGCTTTGCGTACTTTGTCCGGCTCTGCTCCAGAGCGCCTTCCGCATTCCTTAAGGCCTGTGAAAGGAAACCATGCTTCGTTTTAAGCAGATCCAGCTGTGTGCCGAGGTTGGCCATAACCTTACTGCTCTGCTGCATTTTCATCGTCTGATCAACAAGGTCAGACGTCAACGCTTTTTCCTGTTTTCCGAGGGTCGTGAGCCGCTCGTTAATATCGCGGAGCTTTTTCTTGAACTCGGTGTCGCCATCTAAGGTCAGTAATGTACTGATCTTACCCATGACTTACCTCCTCCTTTCCGCCAATTTCTCTGCCTTGGAATCTAACCACAGCTGTGTGATGTCCCCCGGCGTAAATAATATCAGGATCTCACTGTAACTAAGGCCTACAGACAGCCCACGATGGATCACAGCCAGCCTCTGCCGGCGGCCGTGTCCTTCAGGGATTCTTTTCTGCTTCTATTTCATCGAGGTCGATGTCCGGCTCGGTAAGCTTAAGACCGTCCGGCACTTCAAACTTACTTGCGAGGCCCATTGCCGTCATGATCTCCTGTGTGTATTCGTTCAGTCTGCCAATGTCAATGATCTGTTCGAGCTGTTCATAAGTGAACTTCTCTTTCTTTTCACCGTCCTTAAGGCCGAGACTGATCTCACAGTTTTCTTTTGTAACGTTTGCGTTCGCGAGGATCTGAATAAGCTTGATGATGTTGCTTACTTCGACCTCATACGGCACGTGGTTTCCGTCTTTATCCTCAAAGAGGGTCGAGATCTTTGCCACGCCGCCGCAGAGCTCGTTGATTTCACGTACTGCTA
>Ga0310786_10012636_pt1 | contig 10451 bp, 4 predicted proteins | sample AusTroGonzalo_MG_FD_203881 | JGI IMG/M metagenome (GOLD analysis project Ga0310786, IMG submission 203881) | Bovine rumen microbial communities from tropical cattle in Woodstock, Queensland, Australia - Gonzalo_03 (v2) (version 2) | ecosystem: Host-associated > Mammals > Digestive system >... | reverse complement strand
ATAGTAGAAAAGAAGATATAATTTTTGATTTAAGTTTTATGACGCATATATATGTGGATACAAATAGCAAGATAATCATTTTGTCATACCAAGATATTATGCCAAACAACTTTTTAAGTTTTGACGGAACAAATTATACCGCAAATACTGACTTAACAAAAATTGAAGGCGGTATAGGTTCAAACGTTAACTCAGGCTCAAATTTGGAGGCAGAAAAAGTTTATCAAACGGGAAATCAATTTGAGCGCACATACGTTTTTGTTGGATTTAATGCTGGATCAAGTATAGATAATATAGAAAATTTTGTGTCAAAACTTATGTCAAGCAATTTTGGTGTGATCGAAGGCGGTGCGACAAACATTGTCTTATCAAATCAAAGTAGCACGGATATAGAGCGTGTTGCTTGGAATTTTTCTTTGAAAAATGCTGGACTTACAACTGTTGAACTGCAAGATGCATACTCCTCAATCGATGATTATTTAGATAGTTATAAAAGCAAATTTTTGCTTGATTATGAGGTTGTTTTGGCAAAGACACTTTTGTCTGGTGTGGATGATTTGCCAACAGATTTACCAACAAGTCTTCCTGACGGATCAACGCCAACTGCTGACCTAAAAGGCGTTTTTGATAGGGCAATATCTAATAGTGCTACTACTAGTGACAAAGAGGCTTTTTTGACTGAAGCATGCTATTATATTGATCATATTGGCTTGACAAGCTATGACATAGATAACCTTTATCAAAACATAAGGACATATATAATTGGGGATGAGGCCTTTAATGCTGAAGAAAATTTTTATCTCAAAAAAAATTATGAAGAAAATATAAAAAGTGGTGATGATTCAATTTTTTCAAGATTACTTGGAAGTCATGAGGCACAGCCAATACTTGATTTTATTACAGTTAAAAAGGCAAGCGGAGTTGATGATTGTGATATTGATGGTTATCTGCACTCAATTATACTTACCGCAAAAAAAGAACTTAATGTTACTCTTATCACCATGTTTACTAAGGCAGATAATCAAGAAACAACTTTTGACGGAGAGGTGTTTGCCGTTTATAACGAAAGAGTAGTTCTTATAGATAAGGGCAGAGATAACCTCAACAAAGGCAGGGAAATGGTAGTTGACACATACTCTTGTTTTAGATCTCATTGTACAATACAAGAAGGTGATACAGAGGTAGGGTGTAGTGATTTTTCGTATGATAGCGAAAAGTTTAAAAATGATGTAACCGGCGAGCATTTTCATGCATGGTTTTTTAATAAAGACACACAATACTTTGAGTTGGTATTTGCTAGTAAAAATATTTACAATCTCAAAAAAATGGACATCGAAATCTTTAGCTTAATTTGATATGTTGTATTAAAAGTTAAAAAATTCTTTTTTAATTTTTTGAGAAATTTGTTGTACAAAAGAGAATTTTGTTGGTATTATAGTTATACATGATTTGAGAAGGAGGGAATAATATTGGAGATTTTTTCTGCAATTGGTGGATTTCTTGAAACTGTAAGTCACTATTGGGTTTCAATGCTACCAAATTATCTTGTAGCACTTGTTGTTCTTATATTGTTTGTGCCTCTTTATCTTTTGTTTTCTGGTATTGCACTTGTGGCAGTTTTTGCGGAAAATGTTTTTAAAAAACTTGCTGGCATTGATACTTTGTATCTAAATGGCACTGCATATAGTGGTGGAAATGGTAATGGACAAGACCTTGTTTATGCATTTGTTACAAACAGTGCTGTTCAAAACGTGTTCTTTTCTATAGTTGCGCTGTCTTTTGTGCTACTATTTATTTTTACAATTGTGGCACTCATCAAGGCAGAATTTGCCCTTGATCTTAAGGGCAGTGCCAAGTCGCCTATTATTGGTAGGGCGCTAAGATCGCTTGTAAACTTCATTTTGGTACCTGCTGTTGCAATAATATCAATTGTGGGCACAAATTATTTGACAAAAACTGTTTATGATATGTTTAGCACAAGTGATACCTCACTTGCGACAAAATGTTTTCAGTTGGGTGCATATAGTGCAAATAGGGTAAGACGTGGTGAGCCAGGGGCGCTTATTGAAACTGAAAGTTTTTATGAATACATAAATAGTGGAGAATATCTAGATGGAGGATCCAACCCTTTTACTGGTACAGAAGAAGAGGTTGCAGACAAAATTGACAAGGCTTTTTTGGAGGATGCTGATTATCAATTGAATTTTAAACGTACGAACGGGTGGCAAAAACTTAAAGATTCGGCTGATGGCAAATACGTGCCTTATCAAACAGTATTTTTGACTTATCCAGGTGCAACGCACTTTAGCATTTTTCATATTGACAAGGTTAATTATTTTTACAATTTGATATTCTTTGACTATGTGTTGGCAATAGGCACGGCTGTTGTTATGGCGTGGACGCTTCTCACGGTTTGTTTGGTGCTTGTAAAACGTGCATTTGAACTCACAATTCTCTTTATTTTGGCACCTGTTATGACGGCAATTGCACCTCTTGACGGTGGTCAGGCGGAGAAGAAATGGCGTCAAGAATTTATGAAAAGGTTACTTGCCGTAATTGCTCCAATTTTTGCCTTTAACATGTACTTTTTGTTAGTTCCTCTTTTTGAGGGAATATCACTTTTCACCACTACTACCGTAAAAACTGTCTCGGATCACATGTTGATATTTAATATCTTCTTTGAACTTGTCTGCATATTGACAGGTCTTAGTGTTGTCAAATCTGCATCGGCCCTTTTGTCAAATTTGCTTGGTATTGAAGACTTAGTCAAAAGCGGTGGCGAGGCAGCAAAAAAAGCAGTTGACATGGGCAAAAAAGTTGCTCTTGGTGCTACGGCTATGGGTGGTGTTGCAGTCAAAGGTGCTGCATCTGCGTTCAAAATGGGTAAGGGCGCTGTTGATTCTATGCGTAACAAAGCGGGACGTTTGCAGAAAAAGGAAGACAAAGCCAAGGCAAAACTTGATGAGGCTAAAGAGATGGCTGAGGCACTTCCAGAAAGCGAACATGCTCAAGCAAAACTAAAAGAAGCGCAGGAAGCATATGATGAGGCAGAAAAAGCAAATCGAGATTATAAAAATGATAAAGCGGATAGTGCAAGAATCAAAGCAGGAAAAAAATTTGAGAAAGAGAGAGATAGAGTTGGGAATGAAATCGAATTAATAGATCAAAGACTTGCTACGATAAATTCTCCTGATTACAATGGACCAGATGCAGAAGGTGAGCGAGAAAAATTGCTTACAAAGCGAGATAAATATCAAAAACTTTATAACTCATATACTGAATCTGAAAGAGTGAAAGCCGAAGAAGCAGCAGAGAAAAAATCAAATGAAAATGTTGATAAGAAAAGAAAACAACCTACAGGTGTTCTTGCTGGGATGCATTCAGGATGGAATGAAGAGTGGGGCGAAGATTCTGACAAAACTGGTGCTATGGCTCAATTTGCCACATGGGTTGATAACAAGGCTCAAGGTGCAAAAAACATTCCAATTTTAGGCGCTAGACTTACAAAAACAACAAACGCTTTTAAAGAGCAATTTGCGATAAAAGGCAGTGAGGTTGCAACTCGTCGTTTGAATGACGCTTTGGCAGGACTCTTTGGTGAAGGTGGCGGTGGTGAATTGTGGAAAATCAACTTTAATAAAAACTCGAGAGCATCACTTTTTGAAGGTGTACCAGAATCAAAAATGAGGGAATCGGGCATTCAACAAAATCTTTTGATGGGCGCTAGAGACAAGTATACTGATGCTGAAAATGCCAAAAAGGCACGAGAAGCTGAAGAAAAAATTATTAGGCGTATGCTTGGCGAAAAGGATTCGGGTTTGGCCGCTTTGTACAAGCAACGAGAACAGGCCGAAAAAGACGGCGCAAATCCTACGGAAATAAAAACTCTTAATGCAGACATTAGCACACTAGAAGTTACAACTGGTATTGCCGCAGAAGCAAGGTCATTTTATGATGACATAGCAAAGGGTGATGATTCAAAGCAAAAACAACTTGAAGCATACAAGGAAAAACTGGATGCAAAAGCCTCTATTGATGCTGCTGAGAAAGAGCAAAAGATAAAAGAAAAACGTGAAAAAGCACTTGCTGATGCAGGTATTCAACATGAAACAAAACTTGCAGATGAGTCACTTGAAAAAATTATACAAAAACTTCAAAATAGCGCACTTAAGACAACTCTTGACAAAGAAAGTCTCAAATCCTTTACAGCCAGTTTCAACAATATTAACACTGGGTTTACGAGCCTAACTGATGTGATAAACAAACTTATTGAGTCTTTGAAAAAAGGTGGCACTGGCGATGACAATGGTGGATTTACAGATGGTGGTGGAATTTAAAAATTGTTAAAAGTTTTTGCTATTTAAAATAAAAAAATACCACACAAAGCATTTTGTTTTGTGTGGTATTTTTTTGTTCAAATATCATAATAAGTACTAGTTTTATTTCTGTTTTTTTGTTATATCATTTGCGAATTTTTCTGCGGTATTGTAAAATACTATATATATAATTATACATATAGGGGGAATTTTGTCCTATGCTTAGATATATTCCAAGAAAAACAAAAGTTAAAATGGAATTTTTTAAGGGTGTAACCTTAAGTGACCTTTTGGTTGCTGCGGTTGGACTTGGTGGTGGTATTGGTCTTGCAATAAGCAATTTGCCATACAACTGGTATTTGGCATTAGGCTGGGTATCTCTTGTTGCAATGTTGTTTTTGCCTATTGATGATGAATTAAGACTTTATAGTTCAATAGGTCTGCTCATAAGATTTATTGCGTTTAAAAAGAAATATAACAAGGCTGACGTCAACAAAAAAACAGGCAGACTTGCTATGAAAGATATTATGCCTTATGATGGGATTTTGAAAGACAAGTTTATTGACTACAAAGATTATTTTGGCATGGTACTTGAAATCAAGCCAATTGAGTTTGGCCTCTTGGGTGAGAGCAAACAGACTATGGTTATTAGGTCTTTTGCAAACGCACTAAGACGTCTTAACAATGAGCAAACCGCAAGTATTATAAAAATTAATAAGGCTATTGTTTTTGACGATTATGTTCAAGCAGAAGATAAAAAATATGATAGTCTTATGGAACTTCAATACGAGGGTGAGATGACTGATGCAGAGGTCGAGGCAAGGGCAGATGTTTTTGAGGCTCGTGTTAGCAACCTTGAAATTATGAACAAGGAAGAAAAAATTTATAAAGACTATTTCTACATTGTTGTATACGACAAAGATAGAGATGCACTTGAAACCACTGTTGATGGTATCATAAATACTCTTGGAAACAGCGTTGTGCCTATGAATGCAAACAAGATTATAGGAAAGGACCTTGCAGTGTTTTTGAAGGCAAACTACGGAAAGAACTTTGATGAGAGAGATCTTGAGAGTACTCCTACGGATCAATTTACCAACTGGTCAATGCCAGAAACAATTTCTTTCAAAACAACAAAAACGGTTATAGACAAACAAGCGTATAGACAATTTGTCATAAGTGATTATCCTCTTCAGGTACCTGATGCTTGGGGCGCACACTTTTTCCTATTAGACAGAACAAATGTTGTTGTAAATTTTAAACCTATTCCAAAAGGACCTGCTGAAAAGAAAATCGATAGAGCCATTGTTGAGATGGAAGCAAAAATGGATAATATCTTCAAAAGCAGTAAGAAAATTGAAAGTCAAACTCACTTGAAGACCTTAAAAGACCTTTTGCAAATGTTAAAAAACAACAATGAGCAATTGTTTGAGGTTAACACACACCTTATTTGCGAAGATAGCGCAAGAAAGGAAGTTCGTGCAATTTTAAAACAAAATGGTTATAGATTTTCTGAAATGTTTGGTAGACAGGTTGACGCGTTTGTAAGCAGAAACGTATCTGCACTTGACACAATTAAGCAAACAAAACGTGACATTCCAACAACAACTCTTGCTTCAATTTTCCCATTTATTTCAGGTGCTTTGCAAGATGAAAACGGATTTTATATTGGCTACAATGAATACCCAGTTTTTGTTAACTTTTTTAAGAGAGATAGAGAAAGAGCAAACAGCAACGTTATGATTATTGGTAAGTCAGGTGGTGGTAAGTCATATGCTACAAAGACACTTTTAACAAACCTTGCTTGTGACAATACGAAAGTTTTTGTTTTGGACCCTGAAGACGAGTACACGCCTTTGTCGTACAACATGAAAGGCAAGGTGCTTGACGTTGGTTCATCTTTAAGCGGAAGATTTAATCCATTTCACATTATGACGACTCTTGAGTCGGATGAGGGTAATGCTGACGATTCATATTCTGTTCACTTGCAATTCTTAGAAGAGTTTTTCTCGGTTATTTTGCCGGGTATGCCATCAGAGGCTTTTGAAAGACTTAACTCTCTTGTTATTGAGGTTTATAGGCGAAAGGGTATCGATTCGAGTACCCCTCTTACAAAATTGAAACCTGAAGACTTTCCAATTTTTGACGACTTATACAATTTGATTTTGGAAAAGTTGAAAAATGAAAAAGATGAGTATCACAGAAGAACACTTCAAACTGTTGAAACATATATTTCAAAGTTTGCTACAGGTGGTAGAAACAGCAACCTTTGGAATGGTCCAACGTCTATTGCTACAAAAGAGAATTTTGTTACATTTAACTTTAGATCACTTTTAGCCAACAGAAACCAAGTTATTGCAAACGCACAAATGCTTCTTGTTTTTAAATATCTTGATAATGAAATTATCAAAAATAAAGACTTTAATGACAAATATCATGCCAACAGACACATTGTTGTTGCAGTTGACGAGGCGCACGTATTTATTAATCCTAAACACCCAATTGCTCTAGAGTTTATGGCTCAAATGGCAAAACGTATTCGTAAGTACAGTGGAATGCAGATTGTTATTACACAAAACATAAAAGACTTTGTTGGTTCGCAAGAAATTCAAAGACAATCAACGGCTATTATTAATGCAAGTCAATATTCATTTATATTTTCCCTTGCACCAAATGATATCACAGACTTGATTGAACTTTATAGAAATGCTGGTGAGATCAACCAAGAGGAACAAGACAACATTGTTACTGCAGGTGTTGGTCAGTGTTTCTTAATTACTGGAGCATTGTCAAGGACATCTGTCAAGATAGAGGCAAACGAGGCAGTTATAAAATTATTCTCGTAAAAAACTTTTACAGGGTTATAAAACCCTGTAATTTTTTTCAAGTAAATTTTTAAATACAAATATGATTAATATGGCAAAATGTACAAAAATACTTAGTTTTGTATTGATAAATATTGCTTTCTGTGATATTATTTAGACAATAAAAAATTTGGAGGTAATGATTATGCCAAAAATACCACTAGAACAGAGAAAGGTCGAGGCTGTAGCATCAAGCCTTAATAGTTATTTTACAAAACAAGGCCTAAGTAATAGGTTGTCTGTAGAAGAGTTTGACAAACTTGGAGTAAGTTTTGCAGGTGTTAATTTTAGTGATGATGAAAAAATGACAATAGTTTATGCTTACAACAAGGGCAGAGAGACTGGCGACTATAGTCAATATATGGATTTGATCAGTTATAAAGCCGATTTGTCACAAAAATTTGATGCAATGGACAAGGCTTGTCGTGATGCAAAAATTCCTGTAAAAAAAGATAGCGAAAATGGAAAGGGCGATGGTTTTGAACCTTTTACATTTAATAAGGCTATTGAAAAAATGCAATCAAAATCATTTTTTAGAGATAATTATGGCAAGACAGTTGCTGAAGAGATAGCAAGTGGTAATATCACATCTCAAAATCTTTACAAAATTTTGGGTACAGCCAATTATCAGATGCAAGAAATAGCATCTGCTGAAAAAGATTTTGAGTTGCTGAAAATAGCACAAACTAGGTTTTTTGATGGTAGCGTAGCAAAGGCTGAAACTGAAATGAGGAGTGATGTCTTAGGCATATTTCAAAAGATTGGTGCAGATGTAAATGCGATGAAGTCAACTATGAATTTTGGCATGACAGAAAATCCTGATGCTGACAAATTGCGTAGTGAGCCAGATCTTTCAAAGATTAATTTTGAAGAAGATATGACAATTGCTAGCGCAAAAAGTGTTAAGTTGGCTTTAAAACAAACTGAAAGTGCAATTTTGGCTGGTGCAATTGGCGATTCAATGAACAACCCAAATCCAGAATCTTGGAGACTTAATTCATACAATAGTGGTATGACTGCAAATGAAAAAGAACTCTTTGATAAAGTAGTTTTGAATGATGGCGAAGATTATAGCGCTCTTGTGGCAAAAGTTCAAAATTATTCAGCAGAAATTGGTGCCATCTTTAGTCTTATTGATCCAACAAAGACAAATGAATATTATATGAAAGGTGTCAATGCTGGTGCAATGTATACCTTGAAAAATGAGTTTTTGAAAGCATGTATAAAAGAAGGTGCTTTTGGTTGTGAAAATGATGAGGAGAGATATGCAGCCTATACTAGGGCAGCACTTGCAGACAATGTTAACAATTTGTTCCGCGATGCTCCTTTAAGAAAGGTTGTAAAAGATGGAAAAGAAAGTGTTGAACTTATTAGCGGGTATAAAAAAGAATCATTCTTAGTAGATAATGAAGGGAATCCTTATCCAATTGATATTAAAGACTCAGTAACAAAAGGCAATGTTGGAGAAAAGATAGCATATTTGAGGTCCAATGAAGAGTTTTATAAACAGCACAAAGAAGTTAGATATACTGATTTAAATGAGAAAAACTTTAAGATCTCAAAAGGTAATATATTGGCAAAGCAATTTGAAATACAATTTGATGCATTGCATACCCAAAGTTTAAAAACACGACAAAGCGATTTGAAACAAAAATCACTTGCTGATATGAATAAGAAAACTGAAGATAGTTCAGCGCCATCGTTTTATAAAGACTTGCAATATTACAAAGAACAGGTTAATCAAGCCAGATCTGATTATGCAAGAATGGGTATAAAATTTTTGACAAGACAAGAAATGGCAGAGAGAGTTGCTTTGTTTAAAAGTGTTTCAAGTATGCCTTCTTTGACAGCATCGACACAAGAAAATTCTTCTACTCCTGTAGAAGATTCTACTGCTTCAAACACTAAGACTAGTGATGATCAAGCACAAGGTGTTGGTAATAACACACAAGGTGATCAAAGTGGTGAAGCACAGGATGCTCAGAATAATGGTGCAAATGGTACAAACACTCAAGGAGATAATATGATTGCTGAATTTGTTAAGCAAAATGGATTTTTGCCAAAAGATGCAACATTGGCAGACTTTTTGAATGCTGATGCAATGAGAAGACAATCTTCTCAAGCACAAGGTGTTGGTAATAACACACAAGGTGATCAAAGTGGTGAAGCACAAGATCAAGAACAAGGATTAGAAGAATAAGAAATAAGGGAGAAGAATATTATGGCACAAGCAAATATTGATTATAGTTTCAAAATTTTAGAAGAAATTTTAATGTTAAAAAAATTCAATAGCAGAGAAGAAGTATTGGCTCTTGCAAGTAAAATGGTTGAAATCGCCAAGAAGAATCCAAAGTGTTCTCCTGCAATTCTTGAGTCTTATAAAGAGGCTTATAATAAACTTGACACTCTTAGTTATGACGAAATGAATGAGATTATTGGGATTTTGTCATCATATAATGATTAAAATATCTTTAATATTAAAATTTAAAACTGTTTGATTTTTGTCAAACAGTTTTTTGTTTTTATAGGTATTTTATACAGTAGAAAAGGATATGATATAAACTATTTTAACTATTAAAAATTGACTAAATATAAGTATTTTGATAAAATCAACTTGTCTATGAAAAAGAAAGATTATAAAAAATGCCCTAGATGTGATAGAAAAGTACCTTTGTTGCAAGACAGGTGTCCAAATTGTGGACTTATATTTTCAAGACTATCAAAAGTGAGCAATACCGCTGCAAAAAAAGCAATCAAGAAGGGGCAATATAACAAGGTCATTATGATGACAAAGTTGCCACCAGATGTTAGCAAAAAGAAAATTTTACTATTTTCAATTTTTTTTGGCATGATTGGTATTCACTTTGCAAAAGTTGGAAGATACAAGATGTTTGCATGGGGATTACTGGCTACAATTGGCCTCTATATAGCATCATTTTTGCCAATGAGTTGGTTTAATCAAGAATATCTTTTTTATTTGATGTGGGGGCTTGTTTTACCTGCGTCAATTTACTTTATCTTTTATATTGTATCAGTCGTTCAAATTATCTTTAATAGATTTAAGGTTCCTGTTGCAATAGATGAAGATTATGTAAAAGAAAGTCTTGACAAAGATTTGGTTGAAGATATTATAAAAGAAGTTAAAATAGCAAAAAAAGAGTCAAGTGTAAAAACTGCAGAAAGAATTAAAACCTCAAAAAAACAGAGTAAAATAAGGGTTACATGTGCATCTTGTGGATGTTTTGTAAAGGTAAATCAAAACGAAAAAATT
>Ga0310786_10012635_pt1 | contig 10451 bp, 8 predicted proteins | sample AusTroGonzalo_MG_FD_203881 | JGI IMG/M metagenome (GOLD analysis project Ga0310786, IMG submission 203881) | Bovine rumen microbial communities from tropical cattle in Woodstock, Queensland, Australia - Gonzalo_03 (v2) (version 2) | ecosystem: Host-associated > Mammals > Digestive system >... | reverse complement strand
AAGGGTGCTTTTTTTTATTGGCGGAGAGAGGGAGATTACTTTGCTAAAGCTTCGTTCACTGCGCTCATCGCATACGCGACCGGCGTTCTCGCGCCCGCCTTTCGCTTGTAGTCGAACTCCCTTCCCGGTAGTTCGAATCCTGTCATTATTTTGCCAACAAAAAAAACACCCTAAAGGGTGCTTTTTTTATTGGCGGAGAGAGGGAGATTCGAACTCCCGGTACCCGTAAAGAGTACAATTGATTTCGAGTCAACCGCATTCGACCACTCTGCCATCTCTCCAATACGGTGTATCTTTAATAAAATAAAATTTTTGCTTTTGCAAGAGTTTATTTTTGATTTAAACGTAAAATTTTTTCTTGTGTTTTTTCAAGCGCGTTTTCAAGCATTTCAACGTATTTTGTTTCTTTTAAGTCTTCAAAAATATCCAAAGCGTCCAAATAATGGTCGGAAGCTTTTTCAAAATAAGCCTGATTTTCTAAATCTTTGCCCAAATAATAGTAAACGTCGGCAATGCTTTTTTCGGTTTCGGCCCAAAGCAAAGGAGCGGTTTCTTTTGAAAAAACTTTTTGCCTGTTTTTGTAGTTTTGAACGGCAAGTTCGGCAATTTCTTTATTGTGTGCATAGGCGCTGAGATGCATTAAATAATTGCCTAAATCGCCTTCAATGTCGGCCCAAAGATACGGAAAAGTTGCAAAGGTAAATATATTTTCGGCTTCGCGCATATAAAACACCGCATCACGCAGAGATTGTCTGTTTTCGGAAAATTTGAAAAACGAAAAATAAGACTTTGATAAAACAAGGCTTAAGCGGCCGTAATCATACGGGAAAATATATTTGTTAAAATATTTTAAGGCCTTTTTTAAGTTTTGGGCGGCGCGTTCCAAAAATGTGTATGAATCGGCATTTTTGGCATCCGCGGCCAAGATATACATTTGGCTTGAAAGTGTTAAAAGCGTGCCTTCCAAAACGGCATCATACGCGCCATCTTTGCTTTTTTGTGCCGAAGTGATTAAATTGGATATGAGAAGCATATCTTTTTTTTGAAAGGTGTTGGCGCACATTGCAAGATAATTAAATGCCAAAAAGCTTAAGATATGCGGCATGAAGCGCTTTTCAATGCCTTGAGGCATTTTGTTTTTGCTTAAAACTTTAATCAGCGCTTTAAGTGTTTCGAGCCGGCGCATATCTTTTTTGAGACTGAGGGCAACGAAAGTGCAGCCGATAAGATGACTTATCTGTTCGGGCAGGTTTTCGGTTTGAAAATAAGAAACAGGCAGATAAAGGCCGAATAAAGACGAAAAAAACGGCGGCTCTTTTTTAAGATACATATCCGGTGTCAGAAAATTGAAGCGAATTTGCGCGCCGCTTGAACGGAACCGGAGCAAAACATCGGCATTGTGCTTTTTAAGAGCTTTGATGCCGCTGTCAAAAAAATCAAAAAAGTTTTTGTGGTCGGGATTTAAAAGGTCTTCCAATGCAAAATCATCTTCAAAGACAACGGATAAAAAAGGCATTGAACGAAAGCTTTCGGCTAAGACTTTTTTAAAATCGACGGGCGCGTTTTCATCGTGTCCCATAATGACGACGCGAATGGGCTTGAGCGGCTCCGGCTGCGCATTTTTTTCTTTTTGCGATTTTAAAAAATTCCAAGACATTCGGCATTAGTCCTTTTTATTAAAAGTTTGTTTAATGTCTTTGATTTCGGATTTGAGATTTTCAACGAAATTTTTATTTATTTCTTTGAATGACTGTTGTTCTTGCCCCGCATTATACATTTTTGATAAAAACCAAAAGTTGATGACGAAAGCCAAAATCGGCAATGTAAAGGCATTTTGAGCATAAAGCTCGAAAATGGCGAGAACAATGTTAATGACGCAGATTTTTAAAATCAATACATGAACGGTGCCGAGCTCAAGCCCTTTTTCAAAAGCATGAAAATAAACGGAATTGAAATACAAATCGTTTTCTTTGCGACGTAAAATATATTGATTGCAAAGACTCCACAAAAGTTCGGCAAGAATGTAAAAACATAAAATAAATACGGACGGTCCCGCAAGTTCGTTTGTGCCGGCTAAAAGAAGCATGCAAAACAAAAAGACGGCAGACATGATGACGCCTTCGTTGATTTTTAGGCGCATACCCCAACGATTAAATTGAAAAATACAGGCAAAAACACCGAGCATGGTTGCGGCCATTAAGCCCAAATATAAGGGGACGCCGCCTGCCGCGGCAATTAAAAACAGACCGAAAGAAAGAAGGCTGAGAACAAGGCTGAATACCCCCGTAAGGCCCGCCAAAACTCTTGCCCCTAAAGTGATAAGCCCGATGATAAGGCCGATGCCTAAAGCCGAAAGTTGCCACGGAACGGGCGCTAAATCCGTTAAAGCCTGATGATCGGCGAATAAAAAAGTATTTAAAACGGCAAAGAAAAATACGCCGAAATCAAGAAGTTTGTCGGCTTCAATCAAAAACAAAACGTAAATAAGGGCGGCAAACAAAAAAGAAGTGATAAGCCAAAGCGGATTAACAGGCAAAATCGTGTCTTTAAAATCAGGCGTGAAAAAACAAATGCCGCAAAAGGCAACAAACAATAACAAAAAAATGTATACGTAGGGATCTTTTTTAATCAGGTAAGCGGTTGGCACATCGTTTTTGATATTTAAAACATCGCCGATGAGCAAGGTCAGAAGATACCCCAAAAGGCAGGCCCCTCCACCGAAAATCGAAATCGTCAACATTTTTTATTCTCCCTTATTGATGCGCTTAAATGCGGCGCAAAAAAAGCCGTCAGCGCCGCCATCGTTTTTGTTATGATAAGGCAAAGTTCTTAAAACTTGTTTATCAATCATGTTCTCATCTAATTTTTTTGCCGGATATTTTTGAAGCATTGTTTCGGATAAGGGCCAAAGGGCAAAATCGGGATGTTGGGCTAAAAAGGCTTTGGCTTGTTCTTCGCCTTCGGCTTTGCTCAAAGAACATGTGGCGTAAAAAAGAAGGCCGTTCGGCTTGATATGTGCGGCCGCTTGGGAAAGGAGCGTTTGTTGAACGGTAAGCTGCTTTTTGACGTCATCAAATGTTTTTAAATACAACACTTCGGGGTGCTTTCTGAAAGTGCCGGTGGCCGAACAGGGAGCATCAAGCAAAATGATGTCAAAAGTTTTGTTTGTTTGCTTTAGGTATTCGACACCGTCGGCACAGACAACGGATAAATTTGATTCTGATTTTAAACGCGAAATGTTTTCTTTTAAGGTTTGAAGACGTTCACTGTTGATGTCAACGGCCGTAACGAAAGCCCCTTTTGATAAAAGCTGCGCCGTTTTGCCGCCGGGGGCGGCGCAAAGGTCTAGAACTTTTTTGCCGGATAAATCTTGCATGAAACAAACAGGCAGAGAAGCCGCCAAATCTTGCACCCACCAGGCACCGTCTTCATAACCCCGAAGTTGGTTCACGCCCGTTTTGGCATTGTAGAGGCGAATTGTGCCGTTTTCGAAGATGGTGCCGTTTAAGGTGTCGGCCCAAAAAACGGGATTTTCCTTGACGCTGATGTCAAGAGGCGGCTCACAGCAAAGCATGCTTTCCATTTTTTGAATTTGTTGTTCGGTATAATCGGCTTTTAAAATTTGCCTGAAATTTTCGGGAAATTCGGCGGCGCTTTGCATTTGCTCTCTTTTTAAGGCCGCTTTTCTTAAAACGGCATTTACCATGCGCGAAGAAAATAAATCAGTCAGCTTTTTGGCGATGGTGACATATTCGTTGATAACGGCATAATCAGGCGTGTTTGAATATAAAAGTTCAACCGAGCCCGAAAGCAAAACATAATTCAGAATTCTGCTTTTGTTTGGAATTTTTTTTGAAAGCATGGCGTTGAGCATTTGGTCAATGACGGTTTTTCTGCGGAGAGCCGTTAAAATCAAAAAATTGGCAAAAGCCTTGTCTTGAGGCTTAAAGCTGTCTTTTAAGGTGCCGAAAAAAACCTTATCTTCCAAAATTTTTTGTAATGTTAAAACGCAAGCTAAACGAACGGACATTATTTTCTCCCTTAAGATATGTTATTTACTCTATTGGTTTAAAATCTTTTTGCAAGAAAAATTTTCGGCCTCAAAAAAACTTATTGACAAGCGCTAAAAAATATGTATATTGCACTCAAATGTTTCATTAACTTTATAAAAAAGAGTATGTAAAAATGGCAAAAGCAGTAAAAGTAAAAGTAAAATTAGAGAGCAGCGCCGGAACCGGCACATTTTATCTCGCAGAAAAGAATCCGAGAACTCATCCTGAAAAATTGGTTTTGAAAAAGTATGACAAGAAATCAAAAAAGCATGAAGAGTTCGTTGAGAAGAAATTGAAGTAATTTCTTTAAATAAACAAGCGATTTAAGATAAAAAGAGGCTGCCTAATCAGCCTCTTTTTTGTTTTCTTCCGTCGTAGGGCTATACGCCTTTTCGTATTCGTTTTGCAAAGTTTTGAGCGAAACATTGGTATAACGTTCGGTGGTCGACAGTGTTTCATGCCCCAAAAGCTCCTGAATGGAACGTAAGTCACATCCCTCATTTAAGAGATGAGTAGCAAAGGAGTGACGGAGCGCGTGCGGGGTGGCACTGTCGGGCAGACCGAGAACGGGTCTGATTTTTTGCATTTGGCGCTGAATGATGCGGGCAAGCAATCTTTCGCCGCGGGCGCCGACAAATAAAGGGTCGGTGTTTGAGAGCGGATATGGCACGGCGCTTAAATAATTTTCGATTGCTTCAATGACGGCAGGCAGCAGCGGCACAAGGCGTTCTTTGTTGCCTTTGCCCTTAACCATAAGGCTGATTTGACCGTGATGAATATCCGAAACATTTAAGTTTAAGGCTTCGGATATACGCAAACCGGCACCGTATAAAAGCATCAAAACCGCTTTGTCACGCAGGCCTTGCCAATCGGATTTGGCAAATTGGGGCGCTTGATTCAAAAGATTGAAAATATCGTTTGCATCAACGGCTTTGGGCAACGTTTTTTCTTTTTTCGGATTTGAAATGAGGCTGATGGCCTCATTTTTGATGCCTTGTTTTTTTGAAAGCCATCTGAAAAAGTTTTTGATGGCCGAAATTTCGCGCGAAAGAGAAGATTTTTCAATATCCAAAGCGGCGCGGTGGCTGATAAAACGACGAAAATCACGCACGTCGGCCGTTTGCAAAAAAGCCTCATCAACATTTTCAAAAAAGTTGATGAAAAAAGATAAATCGCGAGAGTAAGCTTCTAAAGTGTGTGCGGAAAAATGTCTTTCGTAAAAAAGCCAGTTTTGCCACGCCTCAATGAGGCTTAAAACGTTTGCGCTTGCATTAAATTGAATATGATTTTTCATGAAAAAGAGCATACGCTTTATTTGTTAATTTTTTACTACATCAAGAAGGAAGATTGTGCCTTAAAAAAACGGTGTTTTTACCCGAATTGAAAAATTTGACTTTGCGGGGTGTAAAAATTGCACATGCTTAAAAAAATAAGCTTGAGTTTTAGGGGCTTTTGCTTTAGATTTAAGGTCAGTTTACAAAAAATAAAATACATAAAGGAAAAAAAGAAAATGACCGGCAACGCACGTTATAACGGTAAGGAAACTTTTGAAGAATGGCAGAAAACCTGGGCTTTGGAAGACAGATACAATTTTAAGGCGATTGAAAATAAATGGCAAAAAATTTGGGATGATGAAAAAATTTATCATGTTGATATTGACCGCTCGAAACCTAAATTTTATGCTTTGGTTGAATTTCCGTATCCGTCGGGACAAGGCTTGCACGTGGGACACCCGCGTTCATACACCGCTTTGGATGTGATTGCACGTAAAAAACGTATGCAAGGCTTTAATGTTTTGTATCCGATGGGCTTTGATGCGTTCGGTTTGCCGGCGGAAAACTATGCCATTAAAACAGGCGTTCATCCGGCCGTTTCAACGAAAGCCAATATTGAAAACTTTACGCGTCAGCTCAAATCACTCGGTTTTTCTTTTGATTGGGACAGATGTTTTAATACCTGCGACCCCGAATATTATAAGTGGACGCAGTGGATGTTTATTCAATTTTTCAAACACGGGCTTGCCTACAAAGATAAAATTGCAATTAACTGGTGCCCGTCGTGCAAAGTGGGTCTGGCTAACGAAGAAGTGGTTAACGGGCATTGTGAACGCTGCGGTGCGGAGGTTGTGCGCCGTGATAAAGAACAATGGATGCTCGCCATTACAAAATATGCCGACCGCTTGATTGATGACATTGAATCGCTTGATTTTATCGACCGCGTGAAATCAACGCAAATTAACTGGATAGGCCGTTCCGAAGGCGCCGAGCTCACCTTTGAATTAACCGACAATTCGGGCAACGAATTGGGCAAAAAAATGGTGGTTTATACCACGCGTCCGGATACAACTTTCGGCGTGACTTATTGCGTTATGGCGCCGGAGCACGAGTTTGTTGCGGCCTTAATGAACAAATTTGAAAACCCGGACGATGTGCGAAAATATGTTAGTGAAACGGCTAAAAAATCTGAATTGCAACGCACGTCGGACACCACCAAGACAGGTGTTGAATTAAAAGGTATTAAAGCCAAAAACCCCTATACGGGTGCGCTTATTCCGGTGTTTATTTCGGACTATGTGTTAACCGGTTACGGCACGGGTGCCATTATGGCGGTGCCGGCGCATGACCAACGTGACTATGATTTTGCAAAAGTCTTTAATCTGCCGATTGTTCAGGTTTTGGCGGGCGGCGATATTTCTGAAGCCGCATGGGAAGAAGACGGTGTGCATATCAACTCCGGTTTTATGGACGGCATGGATAAAAACGATGCCATGGCGGCGGCCATTAAATATGCCGAAGAAAAAGGTTTCGGGCATGCAAAGGTTAATTTCAAACTGCGTGACTGGGTGTTTTCACGTCAGCGTTATTGGGGTGAGCCGATTCCGATGGTTTATTGCGAACATTGCGGTTGGCAGCCTTTGGATGAAAAGGATTTGCCGCTTCAATTGCCGGAAGTGCCCGATTATAAGCCGAATGATAACGGCGATTCACCGCTTGCAAACGCAACCGAATGGGTGAATACAACCTGCCCGAAATGCGGCGGTAAAGCACGTCGTGAAACGGATGTGATGCCGAACTGGGCCGGCTCGTCTTGGTATTTCTTGCGCTATTGCGACCCGCACAACGATAAGGAATTTGCCTCTAAAGAAGCGCTTGACTACTGGATGAATGTTGATTGGTATAACGGCGGTATGGAGCATACGACGCTTCACTTGCTCTATTCGAGATTTTGGTATAAGTTTTTGTATGATTGCGGCTATGTGCCGACCAAAGAACCTTACCAAAAACGGACATCGCACGGTATGATTTTGGGCTCGGACGGCGAAAAAATGAGCAAGTCGCGTGGCAATGTGATTAACCCTGATGATATTGTTGAAAACTACGGCGCGGATACATTCAGACTCTATGAAATGTTTATCGGCCCGTTTGACCAAACGGCTTCGTGGTCGGACGAAAGCTTGATGGGCGTTTATCGCTTTGTGGCAAAAGTTTACGGCTTGTTTAAGAAAGTTTATAAAGATGCGGATGTGACGACAACCGATGCCGATTTGAGAGCCATGCACAAATGCATTTTGGATGTGAGCGAACGTATTGACCAGATGAAGTTTAATACGGCCGTTTCGGCATTGATGACCTATGTTAACCACTTGTCGAATATGGATAAAATTCCGTTTACGATGTATGCAACGCTCTTGAAGCTCTTAAGCCCGTTTACGCCGCATTTGGCCGAAGAAATGTGGGCTCGTTTGGGCTTAAACGATTCGATTGTGACGGCACCTTGGCCGATTGGCGATAAAAAACTTGCCGAAGATAATGTGGTGACGATTGCGGTGCAAATCAACGGCAAAATGCGCGGCACAATCGAGTGCAAAAAAGATGAAGATGATGAGGAAGTTAAAAAAGTGGCACTTTCGCTTGAAAATGTGGCGCGTCAAACAGCCGCAAGCGGTATCAAAAAAATCATTGTTGTTAAGAATAGGATTGTGAACATTGTGGCGTAAGTTAAACATATTGGTATTGCTATTGGCACTTGCAGCTTGCGGGTTTGAGCCGCTTTATGTGGAAAGGCATTCAAATGAGCGGTGGTATTACCACGGCGAGTTTGATACGTCAATCACAAACGAAATGGCGCAAATCAAGGTTGAGCCTGCGGATAAAAGAATCGGTCAGATGATCAGAAATGAGCTTCTTGATAACTTTACGCCCAAAGGCATTCCGAATCATCCGAAATATCGTTTGAATATTGAAAATATTGAAAAAAGCACATCCGAACAGGCCATGCGCGATGATATTACCGCCACGCGTGAACGGGTGGAATACAAAGTTCAATATATTTTAACCGATGCTTCAAACGGCGATGTGCTTGTGCGCGGCGACAGTTTGGCGCTTTTGGGGTATGATATTATGGCTAACCCTTATTCCACAACTTTTTCGCAAAAGAAAGTGGAAGAAGATGCGGCTAAAATTATGGCCGGCGATATATCGCTTCGAATCGGGGCCTATTTCCATTCTGTTTTAACAAAACGCGGAAGCTTAAATGAATTTTAAGGAAACGGACATCACACGTTTTTTTAAGGCGCCGGATAGAAATGTGAGGTGCGTGGTGTTGTTCGGTTCAAATGAGGGCATGATTGCGGATTTGGCCGCAAAATTTGCTTTAAGCGTTTGCGATGATTTGAACGATGCTTTTCGCGTGGCAACACTTCAGATGGAAGATATTGAAAAAGATTTCGGCGCTTTATTCGGCGAATATAATGCCGCATCCATGATGGGCGGTCGGCGTGTTGTTTTTGTGAAAAATGCGAACAATAACTTAACAAAACCGTTGAAAGAACTGTTTACAGGCAGCGCTTCGGATACGCTTTTGATTATGACATCAACAAGCCTGAACACAAAATCTTCGCTTGTGACATATTTGAAAGATGAACCTTTTGCCATAACCTTCGGTTGTTATGATGACAGAGAAGAAAACATGAGCGCGGTTGTGCGTTCGTTTTTTATTGAAAACGGCATAACGATTGCAAGCGATGCCATGGAGCTTTTGTGCCAGAGGTTATCCGCCGACAGAAAAGCAAGCGAAGGCGAGCTCGAAAAGTTGGTGACATATATCGGGGCCAGAAGAAATGTGACTTTTGAAGATGTTTCAAAAGCCGTGAGCGACACATCAAACAGTTCGACCGAGGATTTTTGTTTTTATGTGGCAAGCGGGCAAATGCAAAAGGCTTTGAGGGCATATCAGGCATTGCTGAATGAAGGCGAAGAAGCTGCAACGCTTATCAGAGCGCTGACATACCACTTTTTAAGAATTTTGGAATGTTGTGCCAAGATTGAAAAAGGCGCAACAACGGAATCTGCCGTTTCGGGTTTGAGGCCTCCTTTGATATGGTTTCGGAAATCGGAATTTTTGATGCAGCTTAAAACATGGAAAAGAAACGCGCTTTTTGATGTTTTGGCGCTTTTGTATAAGGCGGAAATCGATTGTAAAACAACAGGGTTGCCGGCAGATGAGCTTGGCAGTTGGACCGTGATGCAAATTACGGGCGCGGCAAGAAAGATGAAAGCGGCATAAGTATAAATTTTGCTTGATTTGTGGGAAAATATATCTTATAAGAAGGGCACTGAAATTAATAACGGGGCTGTAGCTCAGTTGGAGCGAGAGCAAAAAATGCCTTTAACGGCATTTTTTACCGAAGCTTCGAAGTTTTGTTAAGTTGCCAGCCGACGGTAGTCGAGCGCCGCAAATGTTACAAAACGAGTGACCGAAGAAAGCGGAAGCTTTCAAGAGAGCAACAGGTTCCTGTCGCTGTGAAATAGGCGAAAGATTATTATGAAGTATAAAATCAAAACGGGGCTGTAGCTCAGTTGGGAGAGCGACAGGTTCGCAATCTGTAGGTCGTGGGTTCGATTCCCATCAGCTCCACCAATGAATAACAAAAGAACGCTCTTTTTTTAAGAGTGTTTTTTTGTTATATGAGTATGTGCTTGCTTTGCGACATGTTTTGACATATCATGGAGCGATGATTAGTATGGTAAGCGTATTAATTTAATGAAAGGATACCATTATGGAACAGAGATTTACGCCGCCAATTCGTTTGTGTGTTGGGAATAAGCAAAATAAAATTGAAGTTGCTTTGCGTGTGTGGAAACTTGAAACAAATCAGATGCAAAATAACATATCGCAAGATATGGGGTATATCGGGCAAATGCAAATAGAAGAAGTTTGGAAACGTTATTCGACAACCGAAAAAAATTTTAGAAATACATATATCAGTAATTATGGGTATGTTGCAGAAATTCCTGATGTCGAGGCAAAAAATTTAAGCCATGAAACGCAAATAAAATTGGAAAGTGAAGGTGGTATGGCTTGGAAAGATTTTAATGATGAAGATAAGAGAATATTTCA
>Ga0310786_10012634_pt1 | contig 10451 bp, 15 predicted proteins | sample AusTroGonzalo_MG_FD_203881 | JGI IMG/M metagenome (GOLD analysis project Ga0310786, IMG submission 203881) | Bovine rumen microbial communities from tropical cattle in Woodstock, Queensland, Australia - Gonzalo_03 (v2) (version 2) | ecosystem: Host-associated > Mammals > Digestive system >... | reverse complement strand
GCAAGCGGGATTACGCAATACTTACGCTCATGGTAACAACGGGGCTACGCTGTATCGAAGTGGAACGGGCGAACATTGAGGACATACGGACGGCGGGAGATTCAGCCGTACTTTACATACAGGGCAAAGGCCACGAAGAAAAGACCGAGTACGTAAAGATAGTACCCCAAGTTGAACGGGCTATCCGGGAGTATCTGAAAGAGAGAGGCGAGAACTACGGGAAAGCGCCGCTGTTCGCAAGCGCAAGCAATAACAGCAGGGGCGGGCGCATGACTACCCGCAGCATTAGCCGTATCGTAAAAGATCACATGAAAGCAGCGGGGTATGATTCAGACAGGCTGACGGCACACAGCTTACGGCACACTTGCGCCACGCTGAACCTGTTAAACGGAGGCACGCCGCAGGAGACACAGCAGCTTTTGAGACACACAAGCCTTAACACTACCATGATATACAGCCATGCCCTGGAACGGGCGAACAATCAGAGCGAGGCGAGAGTAGCCGCCGCCATATTCTGAACTACACATACACATACACACAAACATATACACAGGAGCAGGCCGGATGAAAACAATAACCATAGCCCAGCAGAAGGGCGGCACAGGAAAGACTACAACGGCGCACGCCATAGGCGCAGGGCTGAAAGCCCAGGGGAAACGAGTGTTATTTGTAGACCTGGACGCGCAGGCGAACTTGTCCTATATCGCAGGGGCGAGGCTGGACGGCTTAACAGCCCTTGACGTATTGACAGGCAAGGCCGCCGCCGCCGATGCTATGCAGGCCACGGACGCGGGAAAGATCATCCCAGGAACGCCGCACCTTGCAGGGGCAGACGCGATACTTGCCGGGAAGGTGTACGCGCTGGCAGAGGCGCTGAAACCCATAAGCAAGCGCTTTGATTTCTGTATCGTCGACACGCCGCCCGCGCTGGGAGCGCTGACGGTTGCCGCGCTGACGGCGGCAGATGCCGTTATTATTCCATGCCTGCCGGACGTATTGTCTATACAAGCCCTGGCACAGATTGCCGAAACGATAGAGGGAATACGCAGCACTTGCAATCCGAAGCTGAAAATAGCGGGCATACTGCTTACGCGCTACACGCCACGGCAGAAGCTGACGAAGGACACGGAAACCATATTGCAGAAAGCCGCAGAGGGCATAGGGGCGCGGCTATTCAATACGCGCATACGGGAAACCGTATCGATCAGAGAAGCCCAGGCTATGGGCAAAGACATATACACATACAGCACCCGAAGCGCGGGCGCTATGGATTATACACACCTTTTAGGGGAGATTTTTTAACCATGCCGAAGAAAGATTTTTCCAAATCCGAACTCTTGACGAACCCGGTAGCAAAGTTTCTGCCCGCAGAAAACCAGGCGAAACCGGAGGCAAAGCCCGCAGCCGCGAACACTCCAAAGCCACAGATCACACGGCAAGTAACCGAATACAAGGCCGCCGCCGATTATTACGAACCGCGAAGCCGCAGGGTACAGCTTTTAATGCGCCCAAGCATCTACACGGGCATACAGCATATAGCGCAGAAGCGCAAGCAGAGCGCGAATAATCTTATAGAAACCGTCCTGGCAGAGTTTATCGCGCAAACCAAAGCCGAGGACGAACAGACCAAGAAGGGCTGACAATGACGCTTTACAAGACAAGGGAGGCCGCCGCACTGTTCGGCGTACAGAGATTAACCGTTATCCGCTGGATAGAGGCCGGACGGCTGAAAGCCACAAAGTACGGCAGACAATGGCGCATCACAGCGGCAGAGATAGAGCGCCGGAGACAGGAACGGGCGAAGGGCTGAACGTCCGATAATTGGCATTATAGGACGTAAAAACGAGAGCAAACAAAAGCGAACAGAAAAGAGGCTGACAAATGGTAGACGATACCGAACCGAAAAGCGGCATAAAACAAGACGGCGTTTATTTGGATTACGCAGATACCACGCTGGGAGTTGTACGGCTGCTGAAAGAGAACTGCAAAGAGGCGATAGCAGACACGCTGAAAGACCACGGACGCGCCGGCACGCTGGCAGACGTAGACGCGGTAATGTATGCAAGTGTACGCTATGCTCTATGGGCAATCCGGGAGGCGTACCCGGAGAGATACCGGGATTACTGCGAAAAGTACGCAGCCGCCCTACAGATCACGCCGGACATAATAACGGAAAACCTCGATCACGCCGAAATAGAGGAAAGCCCGGACTTGCCCGGACTGCTTGAACAAGAGCCGAAGCGCGAGAGATTCCCAGCGCCGCCCTTTGAGTATCACGCTAAAACAATGCTGCCGCTTACAGCACTGGCGCGAAATCTCCACAGGCTTGCCCTTGAAAACATAGACGCAGGGGCGGCGGCTGAAATTGGCATAGATGTAGGGGCTTTTGCAGAAATACCCGTAGACAAGCGCCCGCACAAGAAGTATATCTACATGATTATGCTGAACAAGCTGGCAGAGGAATATCCCATAACGGCGGCAGACAAAAACATACTTATCGCGCTGGGCAATCTGTACGGAGAGCGCCAAGAGGCGAAAAGAACGGGGCTACAGGGCGGGAGCATCATCACCGCAGAGGACATTATAAGACGGTACAGAGGGCTAGACGCTACGGCCTCGATTGACGATAATTTGATAAAGGCCGTTGAAAGCCGGATGCATATGCTTATGAAGCTGAATGTATCCTTTGACTTTTCGCAGCACTTTGAGTACAGGAAAAAGGACATAGGCGAGGGGGAGGAAGTCGAACTGGACATCCCGGACGATCTGCGGGAGGTGGATAAAAAGACGGGAACGGTTATCCGCTTTTCGTATCACGGGAACATGGTACACGCAAACGAAATAGAGGTTGAATACTCCACGGGGAGAGTAGCGCGGGCGTTCGAAATCCTAGCGCCGCCCATAGTCTACGATTACGCCATGAAGATAAAACAGGTTGCCACGATTGAAACAAAGCTGCTCGATCTGCGGAAGAAAGCGAACGGCAGCAAAGACGCTGACGTAATGAAAGTGTATCTCCTGGAACACATCACCGCCATGATAGACCCCAAGACACACCAGCCGAAGCCGGACTATTCCCACACAATCAAGCTCGAAAAGCTGTTTGAAGAACTACGCATAGACGTACAGAACCGCATGACGAAAAAGCGGAAGATTGACGCGGTAAAGGCCATTTTAGACCATTTCAAAGACACGGAGGACAAGCACCGGGGTACATTCATTAAGGGCTACACAGAGCAGAAGGGCTACAGGGGGGCTGTTACGGGATATGAAATCCTGTTTTAGTGTTACGCAACATCCCGGAAGTAGTAACGCAACGGAGACGGGATATATAGGACAATGACAAAGGCACATCGTCTTTCCAAAACTAGTTACGCAACATCCCAAAACTAGTGACGGAACATCCCAAAAGTAGTTACGCAACATTCCAGAAGTAGTTACGCAAAAATGGCAGATTTTTAATGTAACCGTATATATAGAAAGAGTTTACAACAAAAAATCTAAAGTGAGTATGTATATAAGTTTAAATATATATACATAGGGCGTAAGGGGGGCTGTTTGAAACTGCCCCCTACCGCCTGTATATTAGATTTGACAGAGAAAACACAAACTTTTTCGATAGGAGGTATAACCCATGACAGACCAAGAGCAGGAAAACGCGATAAGAGACGAAGTAAACCGCCTTATGACGCTATCCCAAGAGGAACTGAAACGAGAAACAGACGCGCAGACCTGGACGGCGAACGCCCGCGAAGCGCTTAATATGGCGCAATCTGTTTACCTGGTAACGGACGAAACGGACGTTTTAACCATGAACAAGAACAGCGCCGCCGCCCTGGTATTCAAGCCGGGATATACCGCCCTGCTGCTCGATGTAATCCGAAGCGGGGTTATTGCCGAACGGCTTTTTATACCGAAAGCCAAGAAGGACAGAGCGCCGGAGGGCATCAAAAAGCAGCTTGAAACGAGCTTGACGGCTGAAAATATCCCTATTTGCGTATATACTTGCGCCATGCCGGACGATATGGAGACGGTAACGGACTACGAAAAGAAACAGCCGGGAGGTTTTGCGGCATGGATAACAGAAAACGAGGCCGTAATAGACCGGGAGCGCGAGCAGTACGAAAAAGAGGCCACAGGCGCGGGGCTGCTGGACGCGCTGACAAAGTACATAGACGATAGCGCAAGCCGTCCTGTAATCTCCACGGGCTTTCACACGTTAGATATGGCGCTGGGAGACGGCAAAGAGGCCGGAGGCTTGACGGCAGGGCTTTACACCATAGGCGCTATTAGTTCGCTGGGAAAAACCACGTTTGCTATGCAAATGGCAGACAGCATAGCGGAAAGAGGAAAGGACGTACTAATCATAGCCCTTGAAATGTCCGTATTTGAACTTATGGCAAAGAGCATTAGCCGTATCACCACGGAGACGGCAGAGACAGAAAAAGACCGCAAGACGGTACAGGGCATATTGCAGGGGGCGAGATACGCGAAGTACAGCGAAACCGAACGGCAGACCATAGACCAGGCGAAAGCGATCTATAAAGAGACGGCGAAGCACTTGTATTTTATGGAGGGCATAGGGGATATAGGCGTAGTAAAGGTACGGCAGGCGATCAAGCGGCATATCGAAATGCGAGGCGAAGCGCCCGTAGTGATTGTAGACTATCTGCAAATTTTAGCACCGGCAGACCCACACGCCACGGACAAGACGAACACGGACAAAGCCGTACTGGAACTAAAACGTATCAGCAGAGACTACAACACGCCCGTAATCTGCATTTCCAGCTTCAACAGAGACAACTACAGCGAACGGGTAAGCATGAAAGCCCTAAAGGAAAGCGGCGCGATTGAATATAGTTCAGATGTAGTTATAGGCTTGCAGTTGAAGGGGGCAGGGGAAAAGGAATTTGACGTAGACGAAGCAAAGAGCAAAGACCCCAGGGAGATAGAAGCCGTTATACTCAAAAACCGAAGCGGAAAGACCGGGCAGACGGTAGAATTTGAGTACACGCCGCGCTTCAATCTCTTTGAAGAAGCAAACGGCGGGCATAAATACAGCCGCGATGATATACCCGAACAGGCAAAAAGCGGCGTAAACTTTGCATCACTGGGCAAGAAAAAATGAAAGACGTACTGTTTTCAGACACTCCACACTTTACCCTTGCAGCCCTGCGGGAAATCCTAATCCCGGAAGGTGGAACGGATACCACGCTTGCAAAGTACACATTCAGAAAGCGAGGCCGGAAGGTGGAGAGAATGGCGAGGCTTGACGATCTGACGGAGCAAGAGAAAGCCGCCGCCCTTGCATTTATCCTGGCACACGGTGGAGGCGTATGCATCAAGCGCAAGACCACGCCGCCGAGTTATGAAACCCTGCCGGAGCTTGAACCCCTGCCGGACGATCTGACAGAGGCCGCAGACCAGCAAGAGAGCGAAACCGAACAGCCCCCAGGTGTAGAAGGTACTCCAAACCCATGAAAACAGACGGAAGGACGCGGAAGGACTGGCGATATATGGTACAGTTTCCGCAGCTGTCCTGTTCACGCAGCCAAATCCGAAGCCATGTTTTAGACGGCTAAACCGAAAAATGGCGCATTTGTAGTAAGTCGTTTATAATTCAGTACATACAGATTTACAACGTCGCATAAGATACATTATGTTAAATCGTTTGAGGGTAAAAACTGCAAAGAGGACGTAAAAAGAAATGCAGAAAAAATTACGGGCAGGGCTTGACAATCACAAAAACGAGGCTATATTATCTGACAGAACCCAAACCCAAACCATAACCGAACGGAGGCACAAACCATGAAGCAGAACACAAAGACCGCCACGGAAACAAGAGATCACATGGAAAACCCCTGGGATTACGAGGACGAAACCCGGAAGATTTACAGCGGGCAGGATATGGCAGACCTTGTAAGACGTTTCGAGGATAGCGCCACGGAAATAACCGTTGCCGACTTTGTACGGGCGTTTCTGTCTTTGAACCGAGACCCAAAGGCCGCTATGGATGTATTCGCCGCCGCCGCCAGTTTCCGCTATACCGTACTGCCGAAGGACTGAACAGAAACCGAACAGGGAGACACACCGCTATGCCGAACAAGACCAGGCCGCCAAAGGTAACGGACAAGCAGAAGATAGAAAATCTGCTGAACCACATTCACGGGATGCAAGACCGACTGGACGAAAAAGACAGGGTTATCGCCGCACAGCAAGAAATCATAACGGGATACAAAGACCTGGTAGCAGAGATGGAAGAAAACGCGAGACTTAAAAGGGCGCTTGCACCTGGCGCGATCTATGAACCGCAGACCAGGCACAGAGACGGACACGCCCGCCGCTTATGGCAGACACGGCGCAGATACCCGCGAGGCTGAACAATGGAGGATACGAACATGGACGAACTGAAACCACGGCACAGGGGCAGACCCGCCAAAGCAGAAGAACGGCAGCACACCAGGCAGACCATGCAGAAGGATGCCGAAGTGTTCAGAGCCGCCGCCGCCCTGCTGAACATGACGGCGAACAAAGACGCGCACAGATTCGGCGTAACCCGGCAGACGCTTTCAAAGTGGATAAAAGGGGAGACGCCCGCGCCTCGATCTGCTTTTGTCTTACTGCTTGACGAAGTGTTAAAGGCGAACAGCGCAGACCCAGCACCCGCCGCAGACGAAAAGCTAAACAGGGTGATAGATGAAAGGATAGCCGCCGCCCTAAAATTCATTGAACAGACCAGGCAGACAGACCAGCGCCCGCACCAGGACGGGGGCAAGGGTTGACACACTGCAAGGCAATCACCGCAAAGGGGCTTTAGACGCATGATAACCGCAGACACGGCGAGATACACGGAAACTGGCTTGCCTAGCCTTAAAACGCAGGGAAACAGCCCTACACGGCAAATGGCGTCGCTAGTTAAGAGTTCTAAACTACTTGCAAGCCGACACATCAAGGTACTTTCCAGAAGGGGGGCGCATCAGAGGTGGGCGCGTCAAGGTCGAAATATTTGTCAATTTTGGAAACTAGGTATTTGTCCAGTACGCAAGCCGTTAAAAGCTAAAGGCTTTTAGACGCTGGACAGAGGACACAAAAATACAAAAAGGGAGGACGATATGTCCGATTGGCTGAACATTGAGGAACTGGCGAAAAAAGAGGGTATCACCATTGACGGCGCGAGGAAACGCGCCCAGCGGGGGCAGTACGAAACGAAGAAGGACGGCAGGCGCACGCTTTACCGCATCTACACGGAGGGCGAAGCCGCCGCGATCACGGAGGGCAAGGCCGAATTATCGGCGCAATCCGCATACCTGGTAGCAAAGGCAAAAAAGATGCAGCTCGACACGGAGGCCGCCGAAATCAAGCTGAACCGGGAAAAGATGCTTTTGTACGATTCAATCAGAACGGACACGCTATCCGTAATCAAGTATGCAGGGGCGAGACTGCGGGAGCAAGTCGACTTTCTCACGGATGAACAGCGCCGCAAGTTTAACGCGGCAATCACCGCCACAGTAAATGATGCCGTTAAACGCTTCACGGAGTACAGACAGGAACGGGCGAAGAAGGCCACGCCGTCCGAAACGGAGCTTGAAAACGGGTACTGGCAATACGATCAAAAAAAAACTCAAGAGGAACGCGCCGCCGCCCAAGCCGCAGAACAGGAGAGAGCGCAAAGAAGCCGCGCAAGCGAGGCAAAGACGCTGGAAGAAATCGAACATAACACGCTAGACGTACTACGGCAGTATGCATACGGACTATTAACCGCGAGGCCGCGAGGCCATGAAGAAGCCCAGGCTTTTCAGACGGCAAGGGCTGAACTGGAAACACACTGTTTCTTTGCTATGAAGGATGCCAAGACCCGCGAGGCGATAGAGGCAATAGCCCAGGAGTTTACCCGGAGGCTTGACGAAAAGGCAAAGTCTATCTTGAACTGAAACAAGCAGACGGCGAGGGGGAGAGAGACGGACGGACACGCGCCGAACGTCTCTTTTTTTGTCTTTATCGAAGCGCTTTTATAAACTGCTTGATTGTAATGTTTTCCAAAGTTCCATATCGTAAACTTGAAATAGCGCTTGAATGAGCCCAAAAATAGGCTATTTTATTACAGAGCGCCAAACCTACACGGCGCGAAACTACACACAAAAGGAGGCTAGCCCATGAACGGCGCAGACAGCGCAGACTACTACAAGGCCAAGTATGAACGCTACAAGAGGCTTTACGAGGCCGGGGAGGAAATCCGAAAAGCAGACGCGGCTATCAATGGAGAACGGGAAAAGCTATGGCGCGAGGCTTGCAAGGCGCTTTTAGACGCATCAAAGCGAAACAGCGCCGAAACCTGGCGCGAGGCAAGCAAGCGGCTTTTCAGCGTTGCCGAGGAACTCGCATCAGACGTTGTTATGCTGAACGAGATTTTAGCGAAGCGAGGCGAAATAGAGGACGAAGCCTTTAGCGGCGCAGACGGCGAGGTATAACCGCACATACACACCACGCCGCCGCCCAAATTACAACGGCGGCAGACCTACACACACACGCATACAGCCCAGGAGGGGCAGAAAGGCAAGAGAACATGAACGAACTAATCGAAAAAGAAATCATCCTGTTTGCGGATATGCTGGCGCTGACCGTTGCCGTTATCAAGCAGAAAAACGCCATTATCGCAGACTATCAGAGACACGCAGACGCAGACCCGGACAAGACGGACGCGGAACACATGGAAGAAGCCATCAAAAGAGGCCTTGCAAGAATTTTAGAACGTTCCCTTGACAAACACGAAACGAAGGAGGCGTAACCATGCCGGAATTTTACAAGATCAAAGAAGTTGCCGCAACGCTCAAAGTACACCCGCAGACGCTCTATAACTGGCACAGGGAGGGAAAGATCAGATTCACGCGCATCTGCGGCAGAAACCGTATCAAGCGCGAGGATTTAGACAGCTTCATCAAATCCCAGGAGCAGACGGCGGGCGAGGCGAAGTAATGCAGATCATTACGGACACGCGAGAGCAAGCGCCGTACACGTTCCAACGATACCCGGTAGAGGTGATACCTGGCGCATTATCAGCAGGGGATTACTCTTTGCCGGGGTTTACTGACGAAGTTGCCATAGAGCGCAAAGAACTATCAGACCTTTTAGGCTGCTTGACACATGACCGGGAGAGATTCACCCGCGAACTGGAACGCTTGCGGGGCTATCAGAGCGCCGCCCTGCTTATCGAAGCGCCGCTGGCGATCATTCAGGCCGGACGATACAGAAGCCACATGAAGCCGGACGCGGCAGTACAGAGCATCTTTTCAATCATGCAGCGATACAGGATGCCCGTTTACTTTGCCAAAGACCGAACGGACGGAGAGGCTTTTGTGTATGACTTTCTCCGGCATTTCTTACGCCACGCCGCAGAGCGATATAAGGCGATAGCCGCCCAGGGCGAGGCATAACAAGAGGGAGTGAAAAAGGGAGTATGAAGCGATACTACGCGAAATCTGTTCGGCGCTTACTCACGCCGGGAATAGACCACCAAGACGCAGAGGCCAACGAAAAGACCGCCGAAGCCGCCCAGCTTTTAACACGTATCCGGCAGGCCGCCACAGGAAACGCGCTGGAAAACGCGCTGTTTCACGTCCTCGATGCCGCATTAAGGAAACAGGCCGAACGGCGGGCGAGGGAGCGCAATAGAAACAGACGGCACACCGCCGAAAAGCCACGGCGCAAGAAGCGCACAAAGCACACTCGATAAGGATACACATAGCAGTATATGTATTTTTTTGCAGTATATGTATATCCTAGATTGATACATATTTTTTGTGTTTTTTTGCGTTTGCGCTTGTTTTTGCCTTGACAAACACGGCAGACCATGTTATATTTAATGCCATGATATACACACATGATACCCGGAGGCTTGAACACATGGAAAGCGCACTTGCATACACACCGCATGAACTCACGCCACAGACACAGACCGCAGACCTTGAAGCGCTGGCAGGGCATTTCATAGGCTTTCTTGACGTTGCACCCAAGAGCATAGAGACGTACCGGGCAAGCATACGGCTACTGCTGGACTATTTCAGAAGCCGGAACATCACGCACCCAGGGCGCGGGGATATTCTACAATACCGCGAACGGCTGAAACGGGATTACAAGCCGTCCTCGATCTCTTTACACATGACGGCGGCAAGGCTGTTTTTCCGCTGGACGGCGCAAGAGGGCTTTTATCCGAATATCGCAGACCACGTAAAGGGCGCGAAGCTGGACAGGGGGTATAAGAAAGACTATCTGACAAGCGCCCAGGTTAAAGCCGTATTCGGTACGGCAGACAAAGACACGGAGACAAGCAAGCGGGATTACGCAATACTTACGCTCATGGTAACAACGGGGCTACGCTGTATCGAAGTGGAACGGGCGAACATTGAGGACATACGGACGGCGGGAGATTCAGCCGTACTTTACATACAGGGCAA
>Ga0310786_10012633_pt1 | contig 10451 bp, 8 predicted proteins | sample AusTroGonzalo_MG_FD_203881 | JGI IMG/M metagenome (GOLD analysis project Ga0310786, IMG submission 203881) | Bovine rumen microbial communities from tropical cattle in Woodstock, Queensland, Australia - Gonzalo_03 (v2) (version 2) | ecosystem: Host-associated > Mammals > Digestive system >... | reverse complement strand
GCGGCATTCCCGATGCTGTTCAGATTCAGCTTCATTTCGTTCCCTCCATGAGGATTGCGCTTGCGTGGTGTCCGATGTGGTTGTAAAGGAGCTGTGCGTAATCCTCCCTGTACTCCCTCCAGAGCTTGTAGAGCCTGTCCTTGAACTTCAGACTTCCGTCCGGGTTCTTCTCGTTCAGGATCAGACCGTATGTGATGTGGATCAGCTGTCTTGAGTCGTTGTTGCCGAACAGAAGCGGAAGATCCGCATCCTTGACCGTATCCACATCGGGGATGCGTGTCAGGTCTGTTGTCACGTGATAGTAGGCGGTGGCTGCCTTGAATGCAGTCAGGGCATACTTGTGGACTTCCCTGTAAAGCCCGGGATCCTTCATGGCCACGAGCTTCATGGCCTCGAGCCAGTTGGTTCCGGCTGTCTTGAGATGGAACTTGCCCCTGGTCTCCTTTCCGGCCGCCGGGAAGATGGAGAACTTGTCCGAACCGCTGTGGATGGAGATCTTGTAGCCGAAGTGTCTGGAGATGGCGGCGTGGATCTTCATCTCGGCCGCGAACTGGTCCAGATCGCCTATGTAGTCGATTCCCTTCTGGAACTCGCCGCAGAATCTCGGGGCGACTGTCGAAACACGGACTCCCCTTCTGGTCAGCTCGTTGGCGACGAAGAAGTGCTGTGCCGGCAGGGTCGGCGTCATGGTCTCGTCGATGGAAACCTCGAAGTCGGCGACCTGGTTGCCGTCCTTTGCTACAAGTCCGAAGAAGATGTCGGTTGCGTGCTTTATGGCCTCGCAGTAGATGAGGACCGTCCTCTTGTAGAGTTCCTCGTCGAATGAAATCGTCACTCCCTCGCCTACATCGAAGCTCTTGTTGAGGTAGATGCCCTCGAGTTCTTCGTTCTTCACGTATCTGGCATCGACCTCCTCCCTGGAGAGACCGTCGATGGTGTTGTCGATCTGCTCGCTGCAGTCGAGGGTGATCATTGTGCATCCGCTCTCAAGTGCATAGCCGACCTCTGAAGCTGTCTTGACGTGGTCTCCGTCCGCGCCCCAGCCGCTGGTGTAACCGCAGCGGAAGACGGCGAACGATGCGCTGTCGATGACATCGGCGAATGTCCTGTTGGTCAGGTTCAGCTCACGGATGGACTGCTGTGAAAGGATGGGAGTGATCTCCTTGTACTTCTTGAAGACACGGAGGTGTCCGTCGGTCGCGATTCCCAGCCTGTCGCCCACACCCATGGTCTTGTCGCGGTCAAGGACCCTTGACGGAGATGTGAACGGGTAAAGGGCACGCATCTTCTCTGCATTGGCGTGTGTGAGCGGAGCCAGGATCCACTTCTTCGATCCGCATGCCTCGCACTTTGCCTCGATTTCCTCGCCCTCGAATCCAAGTCCGGGAGCCGCCACGAAATAATCACGGTCTGCATCGGCAACCATGAAGAGGTTGTCATGGACCGAATCCTTATAGACGTCGAAAACACGTCCGTCTGTCGCCTTGAACATACTGGAAATTCCTCCTGTCCCCATGGTATTACGATACCCGTCAAAATGCAACTGATATATCAGTTAAAATCGCAAAAAGTTTTTCTGGGCCTCATCCGGTTCATTCCAAATGAAATCTACTTGCTGCTTAATATTACGCTGCAGGGGGGATTGCCTGCAGCGTTCATGCTGATATATCAGTTCTCTGTTTATTTTCGCCGCAACGGGCACGGGTTCATCCGATCTCCTCGGTCTTGATCCAGTCCTGGTCGTCATATGCCCTGTTCTCACCGCACATGGCCCAAATGAACGTGTAGTTGCTCGTCCCGCATCCGGAATGGACGGACCACGAGGGATTGATGACGGCCTCGTAGTTGTGCATGACGATATGGCGGGTCTGGTCGGGTTCGCCCATGAAGTGGAACACCACGTTGTCCTGGGGGATGTCGAAGTAGAAATAGACCTCCATCCTCCTCTCATGGGTGTGCATCGGCATGGTGTTCCAGACTGATCCTTCCTCGAGGTGTGTCAGTCCCATGGAAAGCTGGCATGTATCCAGGACATCCGGATGCAGGTACTGGTTGATTGTCCTCTCGTTGCTTGTCGCCTGCGCTCCCAGGTGCTTGTGGATGGCCTTCTCGTAGGGAACGTGTGTGGCCGGCTTTGGTGTATGTGCGGGTGTGGTGCAGATGAAGAACCTTGCCGGATTCTCCGGATCGTCGGAAGCGAACTTCACATCCTTGGTTCCCATCGGGAGATAGAGTCCGTCCCAGTGGTTCATCCTGTACTCGGTTCCGTCGGCGCATACGCGACCGGGGCCGCCGATGTTGATTGTTCCCAGCTCACGCCTTGCAAGAACATAGGTGACTCCGAAGTTCTTCCACGGATCGATGTTCTTGTCCAGACTGACTTCCTGCGTCACGGGCATGGCACCCATGGTCACGATCCTGTCGACGTGGGAGTAGACAGCGCTGATATCGTCTGCCCTGAACATGTCCGTGATGAGGAACTCCTGTTTGAGCTCCTCCGTTGTCATCCTCTTGAAAGGCTCCTTGCCTGTCGAATATCTGATATCCATAGATTTCTCCTTTTATAATCCGCTGTCTCAAACTTAACACTACTGATGAATGCGCTCAATGTTCAAAACCGCACAAATTGTTTGCAATAACGACATATCCGACGTATTCTGAATCCATGTTGGATTTAGGATTCAGAACACACGATTTCGGACGCAAATTCGTATGCGCGCAGGAAATAGCCGATCTGGCATCTTCCTTCCGTGAGAACGCCTGCCTGCATTTCGCCCCATACAAGGCATTCGACAACGCCCCCAGACCGATGACGCAGGAATGGGCCGCATCCGTCAGACAGGACCTCGCCACACGCAATGTCAGGGTCGCCATACTCGGATGCTACATCAATCCCGTGCATCCCGATCCCGATGCCCTCGAGACCGAGCTTTCCAAGTTCGAGAACGGCATCGAGGTCGCCAACAGCCTCGGAGCAGGTCTCGTGGCCACGGAAACCGGGTCCCTGGATCCCCGCAACATCCGCTGCGAGGAAACCTGGACGGACAGGAACTGGGCGCGCTTCCTGAAGATTGTGGAACGCCTGCTGGACAAGGCCGTGAAGAACAACGTTGTCATGGCGATCGAGGCTGTCGCGGACAAAAACACCGTCGATACTCCCGAACGCATGTTCCGTGTCATGGAAACCTTCAAGTCCCCCAACCTGCGCTGTCTGTTCGATGCTGTCAACATCATGCCCATCAAGGGGATAGACGACTTCTACAGCTGGTATGACGAGGCCGTCGCCATGCTGGCACCGTATATCCGCGCCATGCACCTGAAGGATTTCGTCTGGGCCGATTCAATGCCCAACTACCCCTACGCAACAGGCCCCGTCAAGAAAGGCAACATCGCCATCGGCGAAGGCCTCATGCCGTGGAAGACGATTTTCGGCATCTATAAGAAATACAAGGTCGACAACGTACCCATGACGCTGGAGAATTTCAATCCCGAAACCCTCCCGAAGAGCCTGGAGTACATCGAGAAGACCTACGCCGAAGCCTGATCCCAGTCAGCAGGAGGCCTTGATCCTCAGGGCTGCCTTCCGATGTAGGCCAGGATTCCTCCGTCAACATAAAGGATCTGTCCGTTCACGAAATCGCTTGCCTCCGAAGCCAGGAACAGGGCAGGTCCCTGCAGGTCCTCCGTGGTCCCCCATCTCTCGGCGGGTGTCTTGGCCACGATGAAGCTGTCGAACGGATGCCTGGATCCGTCGGGCTGCCTCTCCCTGAGGGGTGCGGTCTGCGGTGTGGCGATGTATCCGGGCCCGAGTCCGTTGCACTGGATGTTGTACTTGCCGTACTCGGAGCAGATGTTGCGTGTCAGCATCTTCAGTCCGCCCTTGGCCGCGGCATAAGCGCTGACGGTCTCGCGTCCCAGCTCGCTCATCATCGAACAGATGTTGATGATTTTGCCCTTCCTCTTCTCCATCATCGCGGGCAGGACCGCCTTGGAGACGATGAAAGCCGCAGTGAGGTCGATGTCTATGACCTGCCTGAAATCCTCAGCGGACATCTCGGTCATGGGGATCCTCTTGATGATTCCGGCGTTGTTGACCAGGATATCGACGCTCTGCCCGAAATCCTTCTCGATTTCCTTCAATGTGGATGCCACCTGGGCTTCGTCCGTGACATCGCAGATGTATCCGCGCACACCGGTTGCCCCGTCTGCAGCATAGTTGGCAAGAGCCTTGTCCAGACCTTCCTGATGCCTGCAGTTGAATGCGACCTTGGCACCGGCCTTGGCGTAGCAAAGTGCTATCGCGTATCCGATTCCGTAAGAAGCCCCTGTAACCCAGGCGAGCTTTCCTTCCAGGCTGAATTTATCCGTCATTCCCATATCCATACTCCTTGTTCAACGCTTCATTGCCTTCACGGCCTCAGCGCATTTGGCTGTGATCTCATCCCATTTGCCGGCGTCTATGGCATCGGCCTTGGCCATCCACGAACCACCGACGGCGACAACGTGTTTGCATGCGGCATACTGGTCGATGTTGGCCATGCTGATCCCTCCCGTGGTCATGAACCTGACGTTGGGGAACGGTCCGCAGAGGTTCTTTATCATGTTGACTCCGCCTGCGGCTTCAGCCGGGAAGAACTTCAGTGTCGAGAGTCCGAGGCAGACCGCCTTCTGGACCTCGGTCGCGGTGCAGACACCGGGGAACACCGCGATGTCACGCTCCTGACACCATCTGACGATGTTCTCGTCCAGTCCCGGGGATACGATGAACCTGGCACCGGCCGCGATGGCCTTCTCCGCCTGGGCAATCGTAATTACCGTGCCTGCACCGAGATACATCTCGGGGACCTGCTCGTGGATCGCCTTTATCGCATCCTCGGCGGCTGCGGTCCTGAATGTGACTTCAATGCACGGGATACCGCCGGCAAGAAGGGCCCTGGCAAGCGGAACGGCGTTCTCCGCATCGTTGAGTGCGATGACCGGAACGACACCGACACCCTCTATGACTTCGTTGAGTTTCTCGTTGTATTCAGACATCTTTTCCTCCCGTCATCTCTGTACACGGCCGGAGCCGTCGCCCTTGCAAAGAGCCTCGACCTCGCTCTTCCTTGTCAGGTTGAAGTCACCGGGGATGGTGTGCTTCAGTGCCGAGGCGGCGACCGCGAAGTTCAGGGCATACTCCTCGCTCTCATACTGTGAAAGTCCGAAAATGATTCCGGCGGAGAAGCTGTCGCCTCCTCCGACGCGGTCGATGATGTCGGTGATCTCATAGTGGCGCGAAAGGTAGAAACCGGTCTTTCCGTTGAGGGCTGCGGACCATCCGTTGTGGTCGGCGCTCTTCGACTCACGGAGCGTAACCGCAACCTGCTTCACGTTCGGGAACTGCTCCTTCACCTTGTCGGTCAGGAGCCTGTAGGCCTCCTTGTCCAGCTTTCCGGATGTCACATCCTGGTCGAGCTCGATTCCCAGGCACTTCTGGATGTCCTCCTCGTTTGCAATCACGACATCGGCGTACTTCGTCAGCTCACGCATGACCTCGGGTGCGTTCTTCCCGTACTTCCACAGCTTCTTCCTGTAGTTCAGGTCGATCGACACCGTGGCCCCGGCGGATTTGGCTGCCTTCATCGCCTCAAGTGCGCAGTCGGCACAGCTCCGGCTGACTGCCGGAGTGATTCCGGTGACATGGAACCATGAAGCCCCGCCCATGATGGCCTTGAAATCATAGTCGGACGGCTTGGAGAGAGCCACGGAACTGGCTTCCCTGTCATACACGACAAGACTGGGCCTCTGGTTGGCACCGGTCTCAAGATAGTAGATACCTACCCTTCCGTTATCGGTCATCTTTATGTATTGAGTATCGACACCATGCTTCCTGAGCTCTGCAACGGCAGCCTCACCGATGGCGTTTTTGGGAAGTGCCGTCACAAACACGGCCTTCTCTCCGAATGTCGCAAGGGAGACGGCCACATTGGCCTCTCCGCCGCCGAATGTCGCCTCCAGCATCGGAGACTGGAAGAACCTCTCATGCTCCGGTGATTTGAGTCTGAGCATGATCTCACCGAACGTCACATATTTCTCTGGCATTGAAATTTCCTCCTTTGCCCTTTTCTTTCCGTTTTCAGTCCTTGACCCACCTGGGGAACGAATATTCCCCGCGGTAATTGGAACCGTTGTAATGCGGATACTTCACGGGTCTGTACTCACCTCTTACATCCGCAGGAGCATCACCCTCCTGCGTATAGATGCGCAGTCTGTGCCTGTCCCACACGACTATCTCGTCGCGTGCATCTCCGGTCAGGTCGATGAGCTCGGTGCACATCTCAGGGTGTCCGTCATCCGGGAGGACCAGGACCCTGTTCCCGTCACCGTCGAAGGCACCTTCATGGGCACTCATCCAGAGCAGCTCCGTTCCGTTGCCGTCCCAGTTGAGCGGCGCGATCACGTTGCCGTTGGAGAGCATCTCGCGGTGCCAGATTTCCTTTCCGTTGCAATCGTGGAGATACACAATGCCGTTGTTGCCCCAATATGTCGTGGTGGCTATCTCGAACCCCTCGCGTTCCGGGCAATAGTTGGCACTGCTTATCCTCTGTCCGTGGCCATTGATGTCCCTGACGATGATCTTCCCGTCCTTCGAGACGATCATGAAGCCCTCCCAGCCCGAGACAATGGCGATCCTCTCGTCCTGACCCGGGCCGAAGGTCCCCACTATGATCTCATCCGTATGGTCGGTATCTATCGGAAGCGACCACATCAGCTTCCCCCTGCTGTCCACCATGTTGTAGCAGGAGAATATCTCGTCGCATCCGTCCCCGTTGAAATCGTATGCGAACGGGAAGTGTCCGGTGTTGTATTTGGAGAACTCCCATTCGAGGTTCAGATCGCTGTCGTAAATCCAAAGCCTGGAATAGCGGTCCTTGATCAGGATCTCCGAGGGCCTGTCGTTCCCCGATACGTTCACGATGCGGATTGCATCGACATTAAGCCTGTTGAAGGCGTATTTCCCGAATTCCAGACCCGTGACCGTCTCTTCCGGCGCCTCGTTCAATGGAGTCGGGACACTCTTCTTAACCTTTCCCGTCCGTCCGTCCAGTATCATCAGGCGGAAGTCCCATGATGTGATGACCTCGTCGTATCCGTCCCCGTCTATGTCGTATATCTGGAACGGGAGGTCTGTTGTCAGCTTCTCAACTTCTCCGCTGTCGCATGGTTCTCCGATCTGCCACAGTATTTCACCTGTCTCCACGCTGACCGCGGTCATGCAGGAGATCACAGGATAACGGTCCTTGTAGACTTTGCGCTGGTTCTGGCACATGACGAAGAACCATTCATCCGTCCCTGTCAGATGGCCGAAACGTATCTGTCTGGCGGCACCGAAATCCTTCAGGTCGATGGTTTTCCACAGCCTGGCGGTACAATGGCGTGAACGGGCATCGGCCTCTGCTTTCTCCCTCTCTTCCGTTCTGCGGGCAAAAGAGTCGGCCTGTGCCTGTGTCATCTCCACGACCACGTCTCTATAACGTGTCGGTCTGCATGCACACAGGGCGATGCAGCCGGAACCATACCGGCCGTCACGGCACTCGAGCACCTGTTCCCCGTTGAGGAAGCAAAGTATGTGATCGCCTTCAACGCTTACGGACAGCGTGCAGTATTCATCGGGATTCCATGCGGCATCGGCATGAGCAAGGACAGTCCTTTCGAGTTTGTCCACCCTGTGCAGTTCCACGCCGCCGGGGACAAGGAAGAAACCGTAGTGCATCATGCTTGTCTGGTATCTGAACAGGATACCTGAGAAACAGGCCCCGATCATCACCCTGACACGGACGCTTACGGTATAATCCTCCCACGTCACATCGCCTGCACGCAGGCAGGGGACGGCCTTGCGCGGAACCGGCTCGGTAAGGCGCATCTGCTCCATGCAGCGGCCTCCGTCCATGTCGGCATCCGACACAAGCCAGGTGGGACCGCGGAACGACCAGTCGGCTATGGGGTCGAACCACTGTCCGCAGTATCCCGGGTTCGGGAAATAATGGTATTCCCCCATGGCGCTATGTTCCGCGTCAAAGGGGAATGCTCCGAGTGGAAAAGAAGTGAAGTCCTCTTCAAATACTCTCATATCTTTTTTCCGGTCCTTACCAGTGGATCAGGCCATCGATTTGAACAGGCATTCCTGATGCGATGCTCTTGTTCGCGGCGATTCCCGTGAGGATCGACTTTACTCCGTCATGGAAGTCCGCGGCCCTGTGGAACTCGTCGTAGGGCGGGTCCTCAAGGAAGATGTCGTCCAGCATGACGGGGTCTCCGCCTCCGTGACCGCCCTCTCCGGTCTTCACCGGCACCTCATAGGGCTCTGCGAACATGGGACAGACGCGGATCCTGCTGAACTTGGTCGCGCCCTCGTCCTTCTTCTCTCCGCCGGCATTGATGTAGGGTTTCTCGACGCTCTGGTACTCGATCCTTCCGGCAGTACCGTTGAACGAGACGTTGAAGCCCTCCCACGGCATGTAGGATGTGAGCGAGTACGACATCTGGGCGCCGTTCTTGTAGCGCACGACCAGATTCATCGTGTCCTCTATGCTGATGTCGTCGGAGAAGACGCTCCTGTCGCGGATGTAGCCGCTGTCGGCCTCGGCGTCGAGGTAGAGTGCCTTCAGGGTCGGATTGGACTCGAGGTCGATGGCGAACGGGTCGTTCTTCGCTTCCTCGCTTCCGTGGCAGCGGTAGTAGAATTTCTCGACTCCACGCCTTTCCGCCGCAGCCCTTCCGTAGAAGTCCAGAGCTCCGAATGCGAATACGGTCTCGGGCTCCGTTCCGAGCCAGAAGTTCACGAGGTCGAAATGGTGAGTGGCCTTATGGACCAGAAGTCCGCCGCTGTTGTACTTGTTGCGGTGCCAGCGTCTGTAGTAGTCGGCACCGTGCTGTGTGTTGAGAAGCCACTCGAAATGGACCGATGTCGGTGTTCCGATCGCTCCGTCACGTATCAGCTCGCGAACCTTGGTGTGGTACGGAGCATAGCGGTAATTGAACGTCACGCGGATGTGGCGGCCGGTCTTCTTCTGCGTATCTATGATGCGCTGGGCTTTCCTCTCGTCGATCGTGAGCGGTTTTTCGGTTATGACATCACATCCGGCCTCCATGGCGCGGCAGATGTAGTCGTCATGCGTGCGGTCGACCGATGTGACTATGACGATGTCAGGATGTGTCTCGGAGATCATCTTCTCGAATTCATGGGGAAGATATGTCGGGACCTTCTCCGCACCGAGCTCCGCGAGCCTTCCGTTCGCGAAATCCATCCTTGTCCGGCTCTGGTCGCAGAATCCCACCATCTTTGCGATGTCATTGTATCTGGAAGCCACAGCCTCATAATACATGCGGGCCCTTCCGCCCGTGCCTACCTGGGCATACCTCTTGATTCCCATTTTATTCCCCCTGCCGACCGTATCACGTGATCGGTGCCGGATTGAAGACTATGAAGTCGTTGTAGAGTCCGTACTTCTCCGCACAGGTCTTCTCGCCTTCAAGAACATCGAGGATCCTTCCGTAGAGCTCATGACCGAGTTCCGCGATCGTTTTCTCTCCTGTGACGACCGGACCTGCATCGAGATCGAACAGGTCGGGCCACTTCTGTTTCATCGAATGCTGGGTGCAGATCTTGAACACCGGGATTTCCTGGAGCCCGTAGGGCGTTCCGCGTCCGGTGCTGAACAGCTGCAACACGATTCCCGAGGCCAGCTGGCTCGGTCCGCACACGATGTCAGATGCCGGTGTGGCAGCGAAGACCATTCCGTTGCACGTGGGGATCTCACCCGGGCCGATGACCCCGTTTATGGGTGAATGACCGCTCTTGGCGATCGATCCCATTGCCTTCTCCACTATGTTGCTCAGGCCACCCTTCTTGTTGCCGGGGGCCGGATTGGCACTTCTGTCCACATGGCTTCTTTCGAGATACCTGTCGTACCAGGATATCTCCTTCTTCAGCCTGTCGACAGTGCTGCTGTCGGCACATCTTTCGGCAAGGAGGTGAACACCGTCACGTACCTCGGTGACCTCCGAGAACAAAACAGTGGCCCCCAGAGCCGCGAACATGTCGAAAGCATAGCCTATTGTCGGGTTTGCGGACACTCCGCTGAATGCATCTGATCCTCCGCACTGGGCACCGATCCTGAGTCTGGAGACCGGTAGTTCGACTCGTCTGCGGTTGTTGAGTACCTCGAGTTTCCTCCTTGCGGCCGAGCAGATGGCATCCATCATGGCATCGTAGCCCTGGCATTCCTGGAGCATGATGACGTTGTCCGGAGTGATTTCCTCCGGCTCGAGTATCATGTCCATCGTCAGCTTCTCGCATCCCAGTCCCACGGCCAGGATCTGACCGCCGAAGTTCGGATGATGGGCGATGTTGCGGACGCTCCTGATGGGGATATCCGCATCATCGGCCTTGATGGCCACGCCGCATCCGT
>Ga0310786_10012632_pt1 | contig 10452 bp, 9 predicted proteins | sample AusTroGonzalo_MG_FD_203881 | JGI IMG/M metagenome (GOLD analysis project Ga0310786, IMG submission 203881) | Bovine rumen microbial communities from tropical cattle in Woodstock, Queensland, Australia - Gonzalo_03 (v2) (version 2) | ecosystem: Host-associated > Mammals > Digestive system >... | reverse complement strand
CTTCACGAGTGTAGGAACAATTTTAACATAGTGGTGGTTATATGGCTGCATCTTCGAAAAAAGAAGAAACGGACCTTTTTGACTTGTTGAAGGATCTAGCAAAAAACTGGAAGATCATGATTCCGTGTCTGGTCGTATCCGGAATTATCGGCGTATTTGTATCCTTCTGGATTCGTCCGGTCTACAAAGTAGATGCGCTACTCCAAATCGAATCCAAAAGCAACAAAAGCATAGGCCTGATGGGAAACCTTCCAAGCCTTTTTGCAAGCTCTAGTCCTGCAGAAACAGAAATCGAACTCATCAAGAGCCGTCACATCATCGGCGATGCTGTCGAAAAGATGCGCCTGCAATACAGAGCAACACCCACCAACAAGCTCGACCGTTTGCTGCACAACGAAGGACGCATGGAGCTAAACCAGCTGGAAATTCCTTGGAAAAACATTCCCAAGAAAGAACGCGGAAAGCCTTGGGTTGCAGAAATTATAGACAGCCTAACATTCAAGCTATTCGACCACAACAAAAAATTGGTTCTTGACAACTGCCATGCTGGAGAAACATACAAGGTTCCATATGCAGGAGATACCCTCACCTTCAGCGTACTAAAAATGAAGGTAAAGAAGGGACAAACCTTCAATTTGACAAAAATGGACCGTTTGGACGCCATTGAAACATTCCGCGGCGCATTCGACATTGTCGAAAGAGGCAAAAAAACAGGCGTTCTCGAATTCAGCTATCAAGACATTTACCCAGACCGCGCCACAGATATCCTAAACGAAATTGCAAATGCCTACCTGCGACAGAACGTCGAACGCAGCAACGAAGAAGCTCAAAAGACACTCGAATTTCTAGAAAAGCAGCTGCCCGAAGTTAAAGCCCAAATGGACAGCGCCATGCTCCGATTCAACCTCTACCGTAACAAAGTTGGCTCGGTCGACATTCACGCAGAAACCCGTCTCATTTTAGAAAAGCGAAACAAACTTCAGCAAAGTTTACTCGAGCTGCAACAAAGAAAACAAAGTGCCATCCGCTTGTTCCAGCCGGAGCACCCTACAATCAAGACTCTTGAAGAACAGGAAAACAACCTTAAGCGCGAACTTTACTCAAATTCCAGCGAGTCCAAAAAGCTCCCTGCCACACAGCAAGAAGTCCTTAAACTTAGTAATGAAGTTGAACTGACCAAGGTCATGTACACCTCCATGCTCAACAACATCCAGCAGCTGAAAATAGTCTCTGCAGGCGAAGTTGGAACCGTGCGCATCGTGGACTTCGCCGAACCGACCAACTACCCCATCAAGCCTAAGAGAAAATTCATCATTTGCTTGGCTCTATTCCTCGGATTCCTGTTTGGCGCAGCACTCGTAAGCATCAAGAGTAAGTTCAGCAATGGTGTCCGCGATCCCAATTTCATCGAAAAGGAAACCGGGTTCAGCGTCTACGCTAAAATACCCAAAGGCAATCCCAACGGCACCAAGGGAACAAGACCTCTCGCCGTTGTTGAACCAGATGATGTGGCCGTGGAATCGCTACGTGCGCTCCGTAGTTCTTTGGAATTTAGTATGGATGAAGGTTGCCGTCCTATTATTGGAGTAAGCGGCCTTATTCCAGGCGTTGGCAAAAGCTTTATTTCCGTCAACCTTGCCGCCTTATTTGCTGGGCTCGGCAAAAAAGTGCTCCTTATCGATGCAGACCTTCGCAAAGGGCGCTTGCACAAAGAATTCGGTATCAAGCGCGGAATCGGCCTTTCTCAGTTGCTTATGCGCAGTGCAGAACTGAAAGATGTCATCCATACTACCGAAGTCGAAAACCTGTTTGTTCTCCCCTGTGGCAGTGTACCAAGCAACCCATCCGAGCTTCTCGGTTCCAAGCACTATGCAGAACTTATCAGCAATCTCGAAAACGAGTACGACATGATTATAATCGACACTCCGCCGATTATGCTTGTCACAGACGCGACACTCGCCTGCCGTTACGCATCACAGCTTGTCATGGTCATCGAATACAACAAGCATAGTATCGACGCCATTAAGGATGGTATGACACAACTACTCAAGGGAAATGCCGACGCGCATGCGAGCATAGTCATCAACAAGTACGAACATAGCCATTCTGACGGCTATGGGTATAAGTACGGCAAATACTAGTTTCACTGAAGAGAGGAACTATTCAAACAGGAGTAAAGCATGCGTTTACGCACCTATTTTTTCTGCATTCTGATTACAACGGCTATATTAAACGCATGTGGTGGTGATACGACAAGCAATTCTCCCATAAACGAAGGAAGGCCTTCGTCTAGCTCCGGCACAGTCAGCGATACGCTTATCGATTCCCGCGACGGGCAAACCTACAAGGTGGTCACGATAGGTTCTCAGACATGGATGGCAGAAAACCTAAATTACAAAATGGACGGCAGTTCCTGCTACAACGATTCGCTAAAAAATTGCGAACAGTATGGAAGACTCTACACATGGAACGCAGCTATGGAAGCCTGCCCAGAAAAATGGCACTTACCCGACTCTACAGAATGGAATATCTTAATTGAGTTTGGCGGTGGCAAAAACACCGCGGGCAAGACCCTCAAGGCAGCCACAGACTGGCCATTCATCAATTATGGTGACGGGACAACCGTTGTCGGCACAGACGACTATGGCTTTTCCATCCTTCCCGGAGGTCTTTATCTCCTTCCCGATGATGCCGGGTATGTTCAAAAACGCGTAAGCGCACACTTCTGGACGGCAATAGAGAACTTTGAAAGATATATACAGAATAACGACGCCAGCTTTGTAGGACCAGAAAAGCAATTTAAAGGTACAAGGCTTTCTGTCCGCTGCCTCAAAGACTAGCTCAATTATCCCAATCTCTTGCCATTTCATCCGAGTAATCATGATTTTCCATCTTAGTTTGTCTCGTAATCAAAACATTTCGCGAGCACCAGGAAGCATTCTATATTGGATGTAAAAAAAAGTCAAACGACATAAGTAAGATATAAAATCATGACAAGACTTGTCCAATTTGATTTCGTCAAGGCAATCGCCATTATACTGGTAGTCATAGGTCACTACTACCCTTCTAACGCTCCTGATTGGTACATCGCATTCCGCTCTTGGGTATACACATTTCACATGCCGCTTTTCATGTTCGCCAGCGGTTACATTTACCAATCCTTCAAAAAAGACGAAAGATACTTCAGCTTTATCAAAAAGAAATTTAGACGCCTGTTTGTTCCCTACATCATAGTTTCGATTATTATCATTTCAATAAAACTGTTGACACAACGCAATATGTATGTCGAAAATTCCGTCTCCCTAGAAACATACATACAAATTTTTTACCTTCCGGCCGCAGGTTATTTTTTATGGTTTATTTGGTCTCTCTTTACCTGTTTCATAATTATACCATTCTTTAAAACAGCACCATCACGCCTTGCTTTACTTTTTATTTCGATTATTCTGCATTACATCTATACATTCGAAACTATTGAGTTGTTCGCCATCAACGAAACTTCGCGCAATCTTCTCTGGTTCATGGTCGGCACATGCGCCTGTGATTATGGCAAAGTCTTATTTGCAAGTAAATTCTGGGAGAAATACGGTTCCATTCTGAAGACGCTATCGGTTATTCTTTTTATCATCGCAAGCATTTTGTTTTTCAACAAAGCGCCTAATTCCAATAAAATAATTCCATGGCTCGGAATAGCAGCTTTGATGACGATATCCACCTGGATGGTACAAATCCGAACAAATCGATTTACCCACACTCTTTTGATTATCAGTTCTGCTAGCTACATCATCTATTTATTCCACACAACATTTGAAGGGCTAGCCAAATCAATCTTACAAAAAGTATCCTTTTTTACCTCCCCCAACATAGGTTTCGCCCTCGGAGCAATCCTTTGCATTCTAGCAGGAATCATCGGCCCCGTCATCTTATTCTATATCATTCAAAAATTCCAATTAACCCGAATGATTTTTGGATTGAAACATAACAAACAAAACTAAATTGAATTGACATAGATAAAACTAATCGTAACGCGAGTCCGCTCCATATCCATTTCTAGCGGCAGAGATATTTCAGGTTCAACTTTCAGATGTCCCGATTCAAAGACTAAACCTACAAATACACGCCGTTCTACATCACGATATTCAGGCAAATTTTTGAAACCTGCAAATAAAGCAATCTCTTCAAAAGGCTTCGTTTGGACGGATATTGAATAACCAAGCATTCGACCAATCTCGCTATCATATCTAGGTTGCAGAACGCCCCTAGATATCAAATATCGGGGATGTAGGGTATATTTTAATTCCAATTCACTTCCGACGTCATAATAATCCCCATTAAAGCGCATACCACCAAAAAAGAAACATTTTCCACTCAAATCATTGCTCAAGAAAAAACTGTAGAATACAGCAATCCGACCATACTGCAATTCAACATCCTGCGCAAAAATGGAATTTTTATACAATAAGCCCCAATTTTCATAAGGACGCATGCCCACATAGGCATACTTCGAATTTTGCATTCCAAGGAAATAAGTGGACTCCCGAGCATAGGACATTCCACACAACAGCAACAGAATCATCAAAAGATTTTTCATAGTTCACTCTGAACCTTCGCAGACAATAGTTCATACCCTTCCACATTCGGGTGCAAACCGTCCTTAAAAAGCCTCATATTCGTTTGGTAACCATCATCCAAAAAAATGTCAAACGCATCAATAAACTTATACGCATCGCCCCTTGAATCAACATCGCTTTTTATCATCTGATTCAGCAATTCTATATTTTGATTAACCCCTATAGACTGTTCTCCATTGTAGTTTCTAGGCAAAATGGACACCACCCATAAGGGGTTTCCTCCGATAGATTCTGCATAATGCCAAAATTTTTCCCTAAACTGTTCACGCAGTTGCTCCGCATCAGAATCGGAAACAGAAACAAATCCAATATTATTCGTCCCCATTAGTAGCACCACAGAAATTTCCCTGCAATCCGAAACGTCCCACGCGTCAATATCCTGAATTTTTGCGCCATTCACGGCATGCTTATGGATATAATATCCAGGGAAATAATATTCTACATCCCACAAATGTGTAATGGAATCTCCTATAAAGCATAATTCCGATCCGGATTCATTCAAGGAACAAGACGCCCCAAAAGCAATCCAAAGAATTCCCGCAATAAAACATTTCACCGACATCAAATTAAATGTAATTACCTTTCAACTTCCAAAATTGGAAAGTTTTTATAACGCCATACATACATTATCAAAATAGCTAAATAAATCAAAGAATTGATTGGATTCACATAGTCTGATTAAGCGAAATAACTATTTTTTCACTATTCACGGAAAAGAGGTTCTATGTCAAAGCATCAAGTACTTGTAATCGGAGGAATCCACCACAATATTCTAGGTGTTATCCGCAGTCTCGGCTTTGCCCGTATACCCGATATAAAAGTCATTTTGGTCGGCAAAGAACCCGATTTTGTTTCTCGTTCAAAATACATAAAAAAGAGAAATATTGTCAAGATTGCATCCGACAATCTTTTGCTGAACGTCCTGTTTAAAATAGGCCGCGAGGCACAAGAAAAACCAATCGTCATTTGCTCAAGCGACACTAGTATCAGCATTATCGACCAGAACTACGATGAGCTCTCAAAATTTTTCATTTTACCGAACGCGCAAAACAAGCAGGGCGAAATAAACCGGCTAATGAGCAAGAGTGTACAATGCCAAATTGCTGAGCAATGCGGGTTAAACGTTCCACAATCAATTTGCACCAATGATGCAACCAATCTAGAAAAGTGGAATATTTTCCCTTGCATCATCAAGCCCTCCGAAAGTATCAACGGCAGCAAAAGCGATATCAAAATTTGCCACACACCCGATGAACTCGTATGCGCAACAAAAGAATTTAAAGGCAATGAATTCCAAATTCAGCAATTCATCGAGAAAGATTCCGAATTCCAGCTTATCGGGTGTTCCCTCAATCACGGGAAGGATGTCACTATCCCTGGATACACAAGCATCATCAGGCAACCGGACAACACCAATACAGGTTACCTGCAATACAAGGGCATCGATTCATTTATTTCAGATTCATTCTTGACAAAAGTGAAGAAGTTCCTACAAACAACTGGATACGAAGGCCTTTTCAGCGTTGAATTTTTGCGGGATAAAAAGGGGCAAGACTACTTCCTAGAAATAAACATGCGTAACGACGGGAACTCCTTCTGTGTTACTGTTGCCGGAATAAACCTACCCTGCCTTTGGTACCAAAACGGAACCGGGACTCAAGTCACTGGAGACACGTCAAAAGTCCGTCCTGTATACTTTATGCCGGAAATTGAGGATTTACGCGAAGCCGTCCACCAAAAGGTAGGCTTGTTCACTTGGTTGATGCAATTTTTAAAAACCGAAGCACACGCAGTTTTCTATTTTAGGGATCCTGCACCTTTCATATATAGGCTATTTGCAGAATTTAAAAGAATCTTCATAAAAAAATTAAAGCATTAGCATTTTTACGACAATGAAACTGAAGCAGATAAAAAGATTGCTGGAAGAATCCGAGTGGAAACTCGGAATCCTCTTGAATGGCTTTGATGACCTGAAAGAAAACCGGATCAAATGGATTAGCAACGGCATCTATAAAAACAAGTGGTTCGCAGACCCGTTCATTCTCGACTTCGATGACAAACAAGTAAAACTACTTGTAGAAGAATTTGACTATTCAATCCATCGCGGACGTATCGCAAAACTTGTTATCGACCGAGAATCTTGGACCATAACCGACTGCAAGATCATTCTCGACCTAAAAACGCACCTTTCCTTCCCCATGATTTGGAGAGAAAACGAACACGTATACGTATGTCCCGAGAACTACCAATCCGGCGGATGGAACCTATACGAGTACAAGGAGTGCGCGAACTCACTAGAATTTATCAAACAAATCCTGCCCGAAAAGCTTACCGACGCGACAATTTTTAAGGATGGTACAGATTATTACGTGCTATCTACATATGAGCCAACACCGAACGGGAGCAAACTCACCCTCTGGAAATCGGACTCTTTATTCGGTGATTTCTCGAAAATAGAAGAAAAGTCATTCTCCGAAAATATAGCCAGGAACGCAGGAACAATATTCAGCCACGAAGGTAAACTCCTCCGCCCTGCACAGGAATGCAACAAGTCTTACGGCCATGCAATTTCATTCCAAACCGTATCTATAAACAAAGGCCAATTTGAATTTCAAGAGGAATTCAGATACTATTCTACACACCCCAAATACCAGCGTGGCACCCATACGTTCAATACATACAAAGGGCTTGCCGTCATTGATGTACACAAATTGAGATTCTCTTTCTTGGGCGGGCTGTATGTCAGCTTTAAGAACCTTCTCGTGAAACTCCACCTGAAAAGACCTTTCGAGATTAAATAATGAACATAGCACACATCGTATGGGGGCTAGGCATTGGCGGCGTGGAGTCCATGTTGGTTGACATCGCCAACTATCAGGCGCAATCACACGCGGTAAGCATCATCGTCATCAACGACATTATTGACCCGTCTCTGTCAAGCAAGCTAGACTCTAGAATAAAGCTCTATCCGTGCAAGCGAAAAGTCGGTTCCAAGAACCCTTTACCCATCATCCGCCTTAACCTGGACCTGTTCCGAATCAAGCCCGACGTCATCCACGTCCATATGGAGGGAATTGTCAAGCTAGTCCGCATTAAGCGCAAGGCTACCATCGTCCGTACCATACACAACATAACCAGCACTCCGAACGAATATCCAAAATTCGACAAGCTTTTTGCCATCAGTAAGGCAGTGCAAAAAAGAACCAAGAATCAGGGATTCGAATCAGAAGTCATTTATAACGGCATCCACTTCGATCAAATCAAATGCGACACGCATACCCAAGGCACTCCTTTACGCATTGTGAATGTCGGCCGTCTAGAAAACGACAAGGGTCAGAAAATCCTTATTGAAGCAGCGAAGATTCTAAAAGAACATGGTGTAGATTTCTCTATTGACTTTATCGGAAACGGGAAAAACGAAAGCGAACTCAAGGAACTCTCTAATAAATACCATATAAAAAGCAATATCAACTTTCTTGGATTCCAATCTAGAACTTATGTTTACGAGAACCTATGCCATTACGATCTGTACGTGCAATCCTCCATTTTCGAGGGTTTCGGCCTCACAATCGCAGAGGCAATTGCAGCGAAGGTGCCCGTGATAACAAGCGACTTGGAAGGTCCCATCGAGGTTATTGATGGCGGGCACTACGGGATTCCATTCCAATGTGGTAATGCAAATGATTTAGCCAATAAGATTATCCAATTCTACAACAATACAATCAACATAGACACAGACACAGCATGGCTCTATGCTCATGAAAATTTCAATATAGAAGCAACAGCACAAAAATATTTAGATGAATACGCTAAGCTTTTATTTTAGACTTAGTATAACCAGTTGTTCCTACCCCATAATTTTTCGCTTGACTCGGCCGAGCACCCCTCGCACACAGCGATACACCCGCTGTAAAGGTGATGGGTAGGGGCAATATTTTTTTATCAGTCGATCGAGGGGGTATTTGTCCAAATTGGCGAAGAATTCGGCACGCTTGGGGTGAGGCTTGCTAGAGCGATCAATGCAGGGGTTACCGGCAATAGCGTATTCAACCTTGGAATCACATTGAGCTACTTTGTCAGTTACAGAATCGAAGAGTTCACAGCCGTGGGCGGTATTCAACAAGACAACTGACGTTCCCTTATCATCATCCATTTCTGGATGAACTTCAGCAATATTCCAGTAATCACCCAACGTGATATCAGCAATGCGGGGCAACTTTCCATAATGGCAATCAACACAGCTTGTATTTAAGCAAATGTTTTGCAAGAATACTCGCATGAACCTGTTTTCGCAAAGCGTTTCAGAAATTTCAGTAGAGTCTCCCGAAATTGTATTCAATGACGAAGTCATTGAGAACAATCTCCACCCGTTCCGCTTATCGCGAAAACGGGAGGACTCCACAAGAGCCGACTTCTCTTTCTCCATTTCAGCAACATACTTTTCAAAAACTTTCACACTAGGCGTTCCATGACACACAATGTCCACCGTAAACAAGCCTGCAGAGGCCGATGCATTGCCGAGAACCGCATAAAGACCAGCCACCTGGCAGGGAGTCCCCGAAAACAGCACCTTGCGCCCCGACTTGAGCAGGCTACGAACTTCACGATACACAAGCCCGACATCCGCCTGAACATACTTGGAACCGCGCAATTTTGCTAAATCAGCCTTGTTGTCAACAACATTATGACCGAAGTGAGCCTTATCCAACTGAGCAACACCAACAACTACGCCGCCATCATCTAAAACGCGTTCTGCCAAAACGGTAAAAATGCCCCCGCTAGAAGACTGCAATCTGACAGACACATCCTTTGCATAGGCTGCTACTGTTTTCGGCAAGACATCTGCGGCATTCGGGTTTTCGACAGGTTTGTTCCATGGGCAAGCCCGTTCGCAAGCACCACAACCGATACATTTTTCTATATCGACAACAGGGCGATAAAATCCATCAACATCCAACTGCATAGAAATTGCTTTGTGGGTACAAGCATTTGCGCAAGCAGCACAGGAAGAACAATTCAGGACAGGGATATTCATACAACACTTCTTATTTTACGAATTGCACCAATAATTTTTGATTTACATCCTTTAATCTTGTTAAGCATTTTATAAACAAAATAAATTGCAAATTTATTTTCACACGAATGATTACTGTTTAAACACAAAAAACTTTTAGAAGTCATTCCATAATATTTATAAAAATCATTTTTTTGGCTATATTGAATTGCAAGCCACATCAACTCTGTATAATATTTGTTTTTGATTGCAATTTTATATTTCTCACGAATGTTTTTGTTCATGCCTTTGATTCTATCAAGCGTACCTAAAATAGTTTGCATATAAGCATCTATTTTAGCAACAGTTGCTTCATAGCCTTTATATTGGCCTCTACTATGCGATGCACAACGTACCAAAACAGAATATAATACTTCAGGTATAGAAATGCATCGGTAATTCCATAACACAGGCAACATCAGTTGCCAATTTTGCCCTGCATTTTTAGCTGTGAAAATAGGCTGCTCCGTGCTATTCAACAATTTTTGAAAGACAACCATATAAGCGCCAGGAGGAAAATAAAAACCACTTTTTGCAAAAAGACAATCCTCAAAAAGGCTTTTCTCTTCCAATTTTTTTACACACAAACCGAGAGTTCTAACATAATGTAAATCATCTTCATCAAGGAGTTGTTCTTGCGTTCGAACCATTGCAATTTCATCAGATGCATTTTCTAAAGCCGATACCATTTTTTCAATAGCATCATTCGCCGCATAAAAATCATCACTATCAGGCCAAGCTAAATATTTGCCATTTACATATTGCAAG
>Ga0310786_10012631_pt1 | contig 10452 bp, 16 predicted proteins | sample AusTroGonzalo_MG_FD_203881 | JGI IMG/M metagenome (GOLD analysis project Ga0310786, IMG submission 203881) | Bovine rumen microbial communities from tropical cattle in Woodstock, Queensland, Australia - Gonzalo_03 (v2) (version 2) | ecosystem: Host-associated > Mammals > Digestive system >... | reverse complement strand
GAGTAAAGGACGATACGTCTGGATTAATTACAACGGGGATAATTAAAATTCCCAAACTAAAATTAATGTCTGGCTTATCTATGCGGTTGGGTGCACAGGCAAATCCCGTGGTTGGTAATTTTAATGCGGAGTGTATACCAATTGATTCAAGGAAAAGTAGTTCAGTAATTGAATTTTATTTTCTCGATGAGGATATAGATAGTGATATGTGATTAAAGTCAGCATTAGTTTTAGCTAATGCTGATTTTTTATTGAGGTGGAGAGAATGGCAAATAATTCAAATTTTACCATTAATATTAAAGCGTTATTTGATGCTAGTGATGTTAAAGCTAAAGTTGGAGATATTTAGAACTCTTTAAAAAGTTTAAAATTACCTGATAAGCTTGCGGCTGATTTAAATACAAGTTTTGCTAATGTTAATAAAGCTTTAGATGATTTTGTTAGTAAAACAGAAAAAGGAATAAAGACTAAAGCCGATGCTACAGGGATTAGTAAATCATTTGATACTGTTACTAAGGAATTAACTAAACTTGATAATTTAATGATTAAAGTTAAGGGTTAGCTTGGTGACGGTGTTGATTTAAGTTAGATTATTCGCATTGATAGTAAAACATAGACAGAATTAGATAATATTAATACTAAAATTCAAGACTTATAGAAAGAATTATCTAGTATTAATACTAATAAATTATCAGAGCTATAGTAGATTTTAAGTTAGATTAAATCTGGTAGTGGAGCAGCAAAACAGGGTGAAGAAGCATTAAAATTATTTAATGAGGGCGATGTATAGGGCGCGTTAAATACATTAGATAAAATTATTGCTAAATTATAGGTTTATTAGACCGTAAATGCATCTACTGGCAAAGATTTAACTAATGTTAATAACAGTGTGATGTAGCTCACTCAAATGTATATAAAAATGAGTGAAGCTTAGACTGAATCAGCCGATAAAATAGCGGAAATTAATAATTTAAGTGCTCAAGGTGCTGAAAAATTAACTTAGGCTCAAAATAATGTAATTAATTCTACCAATAATGCTGCAGAAGCATTACATTAGGAAGCAACTGCTGCCAATGAAGTTGGTAGTAATATTAAAGACTTAACTTCTCGTCAAGAATAGTTTGTACGAGAAGTCGATTAGATTAAATCACGTATTCAATATTTCTTTGGTTTAAGCAATGCGATAAATCTTGTTAAACGTGCTGTTCGCGGTGCGGTTGATACAATAAAAGATCTTGACAAAGCCATGACAGAGACTGCGGTTGTTACAGACTTTACAGTTTCTGATATGTGGAAATAGTTACCTGAGTATACTAAGCGTGCAAATGAACTTGGTGTAACCACACAATAGGCATATGAATCTGCTACATTATTTTATCAATAGGGTTTAAATAGTTAGTAGGCGGCCGCATTATCAACGGAAACGTTGAAGATGGCTCGTATTGCTGGTCTTGATGCAGCAGACGCCACTGACCGTATGACCAACGCATTGCGTGGTTTTAATATGGAACTTGATGCCACTGCGGCGTAGCGAGTTGATGATGTATATTCACAACTTGCTGCACATACGGCATCAAACGTTGATGAAATTTCAACAGCCATGACGAAGGTTGCCTCTCTTGCTCATAGTGCAAACATGGAGTTTGAGACGACCGCGGCTTTTTTATCGTAGATTATTGAAACAACTCGTGAATCGGCAGAAACTGCTGGTACTGCTTTAAAAACAGTTATTGCACGTTTTTCAGAAGTTAAAAAATTATATAGCGAAGATTAGCTAAAAGGCACAGATGAAGAAGGGCAAATAATTAATGTTAATAAAATTAGTGCCGCTCTTTAGACTGCTGGTATTGATTTAAATAAATATTTTCTTGGTGAAGTTGGACTTGATGATATATTCATGGAGTTGGCTTCAAAATGGGATAGTTTAACTAGCGTACAACAAAGATATATTGCTACGCAAGCTGCTGGTTCTCGTCAGTAGTCTCGTTTTATTGCTTTGATGCAAGATTATGCTCGTACTTAGGAGTTAGTTGGTCTTGCTTATGATGCTAATGGTGCGAGTGCAAAGCAATTTGAAAAAACATAGGAGTCTTTACAAAGTAAATTAGCTCGTTTAAAGAACGCTTGGAATGAGTTCTTGATGGGTCTTGCTAATAGCACTGTAGTAAAAACAGCAGTTGATTTATTAACAGATTTATTAAATATTGTTAATAAAATTACTGGTGCTTTTGGTGAAGGCGCCGGTGGCATATTAAAATGGGTTGCTGCATTAAGTACTTTAGGCGCGGCACGCTCTGCTTTTTCTGCGGGTGGTATTGGTACAAGAATTATTAGTGGTATAATGGGTAATAGTCCATTTGCTAATAAAATACGTACCATTTTTGGTTAGGGCCAAATTGATGAAAATACAGGGCAGTATACTGCTTTTAATAAAGAGGATATTAAGGGATAGAAAGGTACCACTATATTTGGTGGTATAGGTAATTTAGGCAAATCTCTTTGGGGTTCTGCTTAGCATTTAGGTAGAATTACAGCCTATAATACAAAACTTGGCGGAGCTTTCGCTAGTGGATTACAAGGATTAGGTGCAATTGAAGGATTAGCGGCTGGTCTTACTGGCGTAACTACTGCTCTTGGTGCGGTTGCTGCTGCGGCCGCTACAGTTTATGGACTTTATCAAGCCTGGTTAAAATTAACTCCTCAAGGTCAAGTTAAAACCGCTGAAAGATATGCTGATGCATTAAATAAAGTTGCAACCGCAACAAAAAAGAATGCAAATGAGGCACGTACTGCCAAAGAAAAGGTGGCAGAATTAGATAAAGCTGAATAGTCTGCTACTACTACGGAAGAACGTCATGCCGCGATTCAAAGTCGTAATGAATATATTCAATCTTTATTAGAAGAAAATGAGGCATATGCGCAATATTTAAATACGACTTTTGAAAATGGTGAAATAGTTCTTACTTTAGATTCAGATAAATTAGCTGAGGCTGCTAATATTGCTGCTGAAGCTGCAGTTAAAGCGGCCGCGAGTGCAAGTTTTGCAGATGCTAATTTAGCAATACGTTAGGCTAACTTACAGCAAACTCGTATTAATCGAATGGGTATTAATGCGGACGGTACTGTAAATGATTATAATGAGTATGGCGATGCCATTACTCGTGCTATGACTGATGCCGAACGCATTGAATATAATAAATATTAGCTTTAGTTAGAATCCTACATGTCGGCCGCGAAAGCCAATGCCCAAAAAGCATTTGCTGAGTTAATTGATGTCGATTTAGTTACTGATGAAACTGCTAATTTAATGTCTTAGGCTTTAGCTGAAGGATTTGAAGGCACTGATCTACCAACCGCGAGTGGTTGGTGGCGTTCACGTACTCATTGGCAAAATGAATATACAAAGTTATATGGTACCGAAGCAGATACTTCAATGCAAACTGCTGATATTTATCGTGCAGTTCAGATGTATGAGAACACCACTGGGCAACGTGAACAAACTGAAAAGTTAACTGAACTTATCACAAGTAGTCAAGGCGCAACTATTAATAAATTACTTGAAAGTTATTTAGGATAGGGCGATTTTAAAAATCGTAGTTTAGTTGGTCTTAATGTTAATTCAGATGAGGCAATTTATCGTTGGCTTGGTGTAGTTGATGAATCCGCCGAGGGTTTACAACAATTTGAACAAAATATTATTGATTTAGCTGATGCTTTAGGTGTTGAGACCGCAGATGTTTTAGACCGCATTAAAAAACGTGCTAAAGAAGAAAAACGTTAGCAAGCACAAAATTTATGGAACACTTCTCGTAATTTAGCATAGAGCGGCGTATCTACCAAGAATATTAGAAGTTTTCTTGGTATGGATTTTGAAGGCCAATAGATTCTTTAGTCCTTAACGGAATCAATTGATACTTCATATTTAACTGATACAGTTACTGCATCTTTAATTGATGGTTTAAATAGTAAAGATGTTGATTTTTCTGAATGGATTCAATAGTTAGATTTATCCAATCCAATTTAGGCATTTGAAGAATTAACAACAAAAGCACAAAAAGGAACAGGTAATATTCAAACTGTTGCTTAGGCGTTATTAGATGCAGGCAATAGTAGTGAACAATTTAGTAAATCAAATCAATTAGCTTTCTTAACATTATCTAATGATTATGATAGTTTAAGTGAATCATTAGGTGAATTTATAGAAGAAAATGGTTCTATTTCTTCTGAAAATATACGTGAACTGGCCGCATCTAGTAAAGATTTAAATGCTTTATTAAAGAATGGTACAATGACCGCAAAAGGTTTAGCCATTGCTTTAGAAGGTATTGAGACTGGTAAGTTTACTACCTTAGATTTTAATGATGCTTTATTAGCAGCTATTAATTCAGCAGATGATTTAGATGGTGTCGTATCACAATTAATTGATGATCTAAATAATTTTGATGCTGGCTTTGATGAAAACGATATTACCGGTTTTATTGGTACAGTATTAGATAATGCTACCGAAAACATTGAAAAAGGTGCCTGGGGCAATAATGTCATGGGCAATTATATGCGCAAAATCTTTGGTGATTTTGAATATACTGGTCCTAAGGAAGGATATGGTGAAGCATATAAGAAATGGATTAATAAAAATGTTGCATGGTTAAAAGCTAATAAAGACAATATGTTCTCTGCTTGGGATGATTTCGTTGGCAAAGGGAATGAAAAAACTTTAGAATTAATTACCGATAGTGGTAAAAAGACTGCAAAAGTTTTAGAAAAGAATGGCGAAATTATCGTAGAAGCGGGTACAATGACCACAGATGAGCTTGTGCAGGCTATGGTTAATAATAGTAAATTAACCGAAACACAAGCAAAAATGATGGTTGGCGATTTTAAAAATTATTCTGCTGACTTTGCATATGAAATGTCACAGAATGATTTACCTAATTCGGTTAAGGCATGGGCAAATGCGCTTGGAGATTAGGGATGGTACTTAGATAAAGATTTACAGGTTTTAGCTGATGCACTAGGGACAGATAAAGATAAGATTCGTGATGTATTAAAAGATTTAGGTATTAGTTTAACTGAATTTGAATGGGGCGAAGGTAGTACTTAGGATATATTAAAAGTTATTGCATAGGCTCAAGCGCTTGGCGGTCAAGTTGATTTATTAAATCGCCCGCATGTTAAAAATGCCGATGGTACTATTTCAACTGTTGCAAGTGAAACATTTTCTAATGCGGCCGGTACGGTATGGGGTAATTTTACTCCTATTTTACCTGATGGGTCCATTATGGATGCTAGTAGCTTTTAGACTTATTGTGAAGGTGTTTTAGAAGGCGTTTAGAAAGATACATTAAATCTTTAGATTGGCGCGGATTTCACAAATTTAGAAGATGCAGAAGCTACAGCATAGTAGATACATGAAATATAGGCTGCTCTTGATGGCTTAGGCGAATATAATTGGGATACTCTTAAATAGGCTTTTGATGATGCGGGATTAAGTTAGTATTTTGAAAATGTTGCTAATGATATTATTGATGTTGGCGATACTTTTTATGCTTCATTTTTAGGGAATAAAGATTTAGTACCAATTGAAGTTCAAAAAGGTTAGACTGCTGGTGAAGCATATGCTTAGGCTTATTAGAAGGCCGTTAATCAAGATTTAGCTTTAGAAATTGGCAAATGGTTAAAAGATAATTTTCCGGAATTTACTTTTAAGATTGATACTGAAACCGGATTAGCTGAAATTAAACAAGTATAGGATAAATTAGATGATTTAAACGATACTACAGCTAAACCTGGAGTAAGCCTTTAGGGCGGTTCTTCGACTGCTTTAACATTATCAGATATAATTAAAAAATTAGATAGTATTAATGGCAAACATGTTCAAGCATCTGTTGGTATTAATTATACTGGTAAAGGTAGCGGCCTTATGGGTGGTGCCAGTGGTGGCTTGGTAGGTTCATATGCTGCTGGCTCTGAAAATACGCGTTTAAAACCAGGTGTAGCTTTAACAGGTGAAGAAGGACCTGAAATTGTTTGGAATAAAGATAAAGGTTATGCTTATATAACTGGTAAAAACCATCCTGAATTTCAAGATTTGCAGCCTGGTGATCGTGTATTTAATGCACAAGAAACTAAGAAAATTCTTAGTGGTGCCGCGACGGGTGGTTTAGTTCCTTCTTTAGCAAGAGGCTATGAAGATGCCCCTAAAGTAGATGATAAAAAGAAAAAAAGTGGTGGTTCTGGTTCTTCTAAAAATGATGAAGATAACGAATGGAAAAATGAAATTGATTGGTTATATAATCTTGTTGAAAACATTGAAGAGCTTGAACGTTAGCAAACAAAACTTCAAGAAGAATATAATGATCTTTTAAAAGATGACGCTAAAACAGGTCATGATCTTTATAAGATGCTCATTAAACAAATGGGTAATCTTTACGCATAGCTTGATAGTCAGACCTTTGCTTTAGAAAAACGTGAACAAGAAATGCGTGAATTCATGGATACTACAAATGATAAGGATGAATATTTGTGGTATAATTGGAATGACCGCACAATTGAAATCGACTGGGATAAGATTGATAAAATAACTGACGAAGATGCTTATAATCATATTAAAGATTTAATTGATCAAGCTGAAGAAATTCAAGACAAAATGGATGATGCAGAAGATGCTATCATTGATATTAATAATTAGATTCAAGACCTTGAAAATATTTGGCGTGATACGTTTACAGATTTTGAAGATAGAGTACTTAAAGCAATTGTTCAATCTTATCAATAGGTAATTGATAATTATAGTGAATTAAATGATACATTAAACGATACCAATACATCAATACTTGATGCAATTAATAAAGAAATTTCATTACAGCGTCAAATTCGTGATAATACCAAAACAGAAGAAGAAATTGCTGATAATGAAGCTCGTCTTGCTTATTTACGTCGTGATACAAGTGGCGGCAATGATTTATCTGCACTATAGCTAGAAAAAGATATAAATGATGCACGTGAGCAATACACTGATAATCTTGTTGATTAGGCTGTATAGAGATTACAAGAAGATAACGATGCGGCCGCCGAACAACGAGAAAAACAGATTGAAATTATGTAGGCTCAATTAGATTATCAGAGTGAGAATGGCGAATTTAATGAATATTTACGTGAATTATTAGATAACGCCGTTAGTCCTGATGGTACTCTTGCTACTGATTCAGACTTGTATAGACTTTTAACTGAGCAAGAAAATCGTGATGCAATGACTGACGTTTAGCGTCAAGTGTGGGAAGAAGAATTAAATGGTACTTTCAAAGAAGTTTTAGCTTTCTTATTAAAAGAATAGGGTGAAGCTGAGGGTACATATTTTACTGCTGTAACCGCAGCGTTTGATAGTTTATCTAAAACTTATGATAAATATATGATTGGTAGTTATAGTTAGGGTGCTATACATAACGGTTCTAGTGGATCTGGTGGATCTGGTGGTGGTGGAGGCAGTAATAAAGGCTCTACAGGAAGTAATAAACCTACTGCTGTAGCTAATGGAGAAATAGTATTAACTTTGGCTCCTGAGACTAAAACAGCAACTAATTCTGTAATAGATCCATCTACTAAACAATTAAAAATTAAAGCATATAAATATGCTACAGGTGGACTTGCTACTCAAAGTGGCCCCGCATGGCTTGATGGCACACCTAAAGAACCTGAATATGTTCTCAATGCACGTCAAACTGAAGCCTTTCTCAAACTTGCTGATGTCCTCCCCGCGGCCATGTCAAATTCTAATTCATCTGTGTCTAATACTTTTGGTAGTAATTATATTAACTTTGCAATTAATGTTGATAAAATTGATTCTGATTATAGTGTAGACCAAATGGTAGATCGTATTAAAGATAAATTATTTTCAGATGCGTCTTATCGTAATGTAAATACATTAAGTTTTATAAGATAAAAGCTACTTAAAAATAGTGAGCGTGTGGGGCGTTAATCGCGCCCCACACAAAAAGGAGGAATGAAAATTGAGTGTATATCAAGGAGATTTTTTAGGCTTTAGGCTTGGAAATGAACATTCATATGGATTAAATATTACTCGTGTAAGTACAAGTGATCGCTATCAAGATAATTTGTTACCAACATTTACTGATGCAACCGTGCAAGTACCTGGCGGTGATGGCACTTATTATTGGGATACTGACTATACATCAAAAATTTTTAATATTGATTTTGCTTTTGATGATTTGCGCGATGAAGATTTACGTAAATTGCGTTAGATGTTTAGTTATCGTGGTGTAAAACCATTAATATTTGATGAATTTCCATATAAAAAATATATGGTAAAATGTGCGCAACCACCGCAATTGAAATATTTATGTTTTGACCATTTAGAATTTAGAATTTATAAAGGCGAGGGTAATGTACAATTAATTGCTTATTATCCTTTTGCTTTTGGTGTAGAATCTCCAACTCTTTTTAATGCTAAAGCTGGCATGATTAATAATACCGGTGATTTGCCCGCAAATTTAAAAATTACTTATAATTTAGAATAGCTTGAAGGACAAGATATTGTTTTACAATTAAGAGAAACCTTAGATGGATCAAATCTTAGTTATTTAAAATTAAGTGGTATTACTGCAATAAGCGGTGATAAATATATTTTAATTAATAGTGAGACACAATTAATTGAAGGTTTAGATGCAGCAAAGAAGAAAACAGGCAATTTATATAATCGTTTTATTGTAGAAGGAGATTTCTTCTGGCCACCGGTTGGCAGAACTTATTTACTTTCAAGTGAAAAATTTGAGCGTGCAGTTTATACGCCCATGTTCTTCTGAGGTGTATTATGAAATCTAAATATGAAATTAGTGTTTGGACTGATGTGTATGATGAATCAATTGATCGTTTCGTTGAACAGAAGGAAATTATTATTGGTTCTGATACTATGACATCAGAATCACGTGCGCGCGAACCCAAATTAGTTAATAATGTTAATGGTACTAATTAGTTTACCTTTAATTTATATTATAGATATATTGATACTCGCACAGGTGAAGAAGTAGAAAATCCATATATACCATTTTTAGTTAATGAAAGAAAAATTAAAGTTTTTTGGAAAGATCAATGGTATGATATGTTAATTAAATAGATAAAAGAAGACTAGGCAAATCGCTATATTACTTATATTTGTGAAGATGGTTATATTACTGAATTAAGTCGTACGGGATTTGAATTAGAATTTGCTACTGAATTAGAAAATAATATTGGTACTGCTAAAGATTTAGTTAATTCAGTTATTGATGGTACTGATTGGTAGTTTGATGAAAATTCCGATACAATTTATTAGTTAACTGAAGAATCAGTATATGAGGCTGTTGTTTTAAATAATTTTATGGCAGAACGTTGTCCTGATGGACAAGAAGTAGAAATTATTGAAGGGCATCCTATTTTAATTTATTATTCATGTGCACATAATATAGATGATTTAAAAGAAGATTGTCAATTTTACTATGCGGGCGCCACCTTAGAACAAGATTAGAATGATATGCTTGTTATTAATGGTACTTGCTATAATATAACAGTAGAATGGGTTGTGTCAGGTAACCAAGCCACCGCGATGGCTGCAGATGTTGAATTATTTACTATTGCTTTTGATAATGGTTTATCTACTAATTATAGAGCAGAAAGATATGTTCAATCTCAAAAAACCGTTTATAATGATATTTTAGAGCGATATGTAAGTGTATTTCAATCTAAAACAGAAGTAGACGACGAAGGAAATCCTAAGATTATTTATGGTTATGAATCTACCGAATATAATGATGCTTTAGCTGTTGTTAATTTAGTAACCAATTCTTCTAATTTTAAAGATGTTAGTGGTTGGACTGGAGATGAATTATATTTTAAAATTTATCCTCCTTTTGATTAGTATACAGAAATTTCATCTTACACTGCTAAAAGCTATTTTCGTTTAAAAGGTAATAAATCATATTTTAATAGTGGTATTTAGAACAATCGTTCATACATTAGTAAAGGTTTTATTGTCGGAGAAAATTATATTTTTCGTATTAAAGCATAGTCTGATAGTTAGTTGGGTAGTGATCAATATATTGAATCCCCTTCTGTTTTTTCACCAACAATTGCTAAACGTAATACTTCCTATTAGATTGGAGACCCAGTATTTGAAGTAACAGATAGTGGTTTTAAAGATGGTTGGCTTGAATATAATATGACATGTATTAAATCTTGTCCATATGAAACATTATTAACTGCAATAGAATCATGCGGTATTTTCTTAATTGTTAATACCTCTTCTAGTAATATTTATTGGATTGAAGAAGTTCAATTTTTCCGTGAAATCTTTGGTGAAAAAGATGGTGAAATTGTTAGAATTAATCCTAATGAAATGGATACATAGTCTATTGCTACTATAACATGGAAATATTTTGATGCTGATTAGCCGGCAGGGAC
>Ga0310786_10012629_pt1 | contig 10453 bp, 6 predicted proteins | sample AusTroGonzalo_MG_FD_203881 | JGI IMG/M metagenome (GOLD analysis project Ga0310786, IMG submission 203881) | Bovine rumen microbial communities from tropical cattle in Woodstock, Queensland, Australia - Gonzalo_03 (v2) (version 2) | ecosystem: Host-associated > Mammals > Digestive system >... | reverse complement strand
CAGATGAATGACAGCTCCAAGCTGAAGAACTTCTTCTTCAGCGGCAATGTTCAGGTGACCGATGCCCAATTCAACGCAGCCTCATCGACCCAGGCAAAGGTTAAGGCTCGCGGCAATGATATCCAGTTGGTTAACATCCTAGCCACAGGCGGCTCACTCAATTGTACCGATCTGGCCCAGTGGATGCTCGGAGCAGAGCCTGAGAAGGCTGCCATGGTTGGCATGCAGGTACATCCAATCTACGACATCTTCGATGGTTCTGTCGTCGGTAGCGACGAGGCCAATGCTCGCGCATTCCTTGTAGGATATATTGACAAGAGCTTCCCTCTCGACGAGAGCAAATACGGGAACGAGCTTGAGATAGACTTAAGCGACCTTAAATAAGTAGTCGCTTCACCATCCGACCACTGGTGAATGGTAGAATCCTAAAATTGTGAATATGAACAGAAGCATATTTTACTCAATGTTGGTGCTTGCAGCCGTGCTTGCGGCGGCATGCTCCAACAGCGAGGATATCACCGTCAATGAGGGAGTCGATAGCAGGAACAGCAATGCTCCGCTTACTATTCTCGGAATCCCAGAGGGCGGCATGATGAGTACAGGTGCGTCCTATGGGGAGTACACTGCCTACATCAACGTGCCGGGCAAGTGGTCTATAGTCACTTCGAAGGGACTGGCGAATGTCTATCCGTCATCAGGCGAAGGTCCTACTACGGCCGTCGTTCAGGTGGGTGAGAACTGGGGAGCCATGCGCGAGAATGTGCTGACGCTCATGACCCAAGGCACAACCAGACGAGCTGGTGGCCAATATCATATGTCTATCATCCAGTCGGGCAATCCTTCATTAGACTCCATCTCGACCATTTTCTCCTCCAATAAAGGTGCCGGTTACAGCTATATGCCCGGTGGCGAATATTGCGACGGTGCCCTGATCCAGTTGTTCAACCTTGTCACGCTCGACAGCATCCAGCAAGCCACTGGAGTCAGGCTGATTTCCGATGACATATTCCCGCAGACCGCCCAAGAGTTTATCACTGCAGATAGTGAGGAAGGTCTTACCAAAGGCCTTACTGTCAACGCCTCGGCCAGCATGAACTATAGTTCGGTGAAGAGTAAGGGCAGTGGTAGCGGCAGTATTAATGTTGGTGTAGGAAAAGGTCATGAAGAGAAGTCAAGGAACAAGTACGCCCTTAAGCGTCTGAAAAACACTCAGTTCACGCGCGAGATTCATTACATGAACATCATGGCACTGTTGGAAAAGGCCACCACGCGTGAAGAGAAGCAGAAACTGCTGTCGCCAGGCTTCCTCTCCGTTCAGGAGAAGTTTATCAAGGACATTACTGATGCGAAAGGTAATCAGACGAAGCAGTATGACATCTGCGACAAGTTTCTGAGTGAGATAGGTCCTTGCTTCATCAGCAAGTCAGCGATGGGCACAGTGCTCGACTATCAGATCAGCGTTGACAGCACTTTGCTCCGTGACACACTGGGTGTCGAAGTAGCCCTTGAGGCTAGTTTCCAGACCAAGATAAAGGGTAAGGATGTTGGCGGTATGGGATCGTTTAGCATTGGCGTTTCCAAAGAAGCCAAGGAATTGATGAATAAGACGACGGCAACTGTCAAGGTGCGTGGCGGCGATGTGAGTCAGGTGTGTATCCTTGTCACCGGCGGTGAGTTGAATGACCATGAAGTCACTGCTTGGCAGAACAGCTGTCTTCCCACCCGTGCTGTGATGGTTGACATGGCGCTGATTCCCATCTATGCGCTCATTACCGATGTGTATACCCGCGAAGTGTTGATGAACTACTTTAATATCAAATTAAAGGAATAAAATGAACCGTTTATATTATATTCTCCTCATTTTCAGTGTGCTTGGAATAGCTTCTTGTTCCAAGGACGAGCCTGTAAGCCACCTCCATGCTCCTAAAGTGGAACAGGAGTCTACAGGCTACGAGTCCCGGCTTCTGGCCCCTCCCGGCTTTGAACGTGGTGTGGGCTATTGCTATGCCACAGGAGCTGACTATTTGGAAGGAGTGACATTCAATATTTTCAACCTCAACTATCTGGACTCCATCCAGTACGTCAAAGGGCTGAACTTCATCAGCGATGATTATACACCCTATAGTGAGGAACAGGTTATCACGGGTGAGACACGCAATGCCGTTTCCAAGCAATTGGCACTATCAGCAAGCGTTGGCGCCAACTTCATCGTGGCCGACATCAAGGTGACGGGCAATTACTCCAAGGGAAGTGTAAAGGAGAGTCAGTCGGTGTTTGCCATGAAGCGCACCAAGCGAGTGGCATACTGTCGTGACCTGCAGTACAAGAATGTCATTATGTACTACAAGGAGACAGGTGACAGTCTGGTCTTCGCCCCAGGCTTCTATGCCGACTGGAAGAAGCTCGAAGGCAACAACGTCAATCAAGTCAACGTGAGCAACCAGGACGTTATGGACTTCGTGAACAAATGGGGTCGCGGCTTCGTGGCACGCTCATTCATGGGTGGCGTGTTGGAATACACCTTGCAGATAGACAAATCGTCGCTCAGCGAGAACATGAGTGTCGGCATGGCGCTCAATGCCAGTATTGGTCTCATTATAGGTGCTGAGATGTCAACAAGCACGCAGACCGAGACGTTTAGTAAGATCTCTCACGACCGCTATAACCTTGACATCCATGTCCGTGGCGGCAATGTACAGGCCGTGACAGAGATCTTGTCAGGTGAGACCCCTTCTCCCCAGGGTATCAAGGAATGGATGGCGAGTGTCGACTTCCCTCCAACTCCCGATAGTGACCAACTGAATAAATGCGCACTCACTGACGTGAAGATCGCATCCATTGCAAACCTCTTTACGGGACAGGTGCAAGACAGAGTGAACTATATTTTACGTACGAACGCGCAATAGACAAATAGTTTGGGATGAAGTACACCTTATTATATTTATTTATAGCAGTAGGCATGATGACGATAGCATCATGCAGCAGTGACGACGATGAGCCCGTTGCTCCAGCTACCGACGACTTTGCAAGCAGCAACCAACCGGTATCGTGGCGTGACAAAGCCAAAACGCCCGCAGAGTTGCAGGAAGTGGAAGATGCTATTGGCGCCATTCGTGGTGCAGGCTATACATATAGGGATAATGAATCATACTGTGTCGGTACCGACATGGAGGTGTTCAACATGCGTAATCTGCGCGATATGGAAAGGAAGTACAACACGACCTATATCGTCGATGACTACACTCCCGTCAACGAACAGAAGTTTTTCTACAGCGAGAGCGTCCAGGACCTGAAGGACCAGTTGTCGCTTGACATCGGTATTGGCGTAAACGCCGGTGTATTCTCCGTGGATTTGGATGTGGCCTTCAATAAGAAGAGTTTCTCAACCACAAGGAACTACTATTCGATGATGCGCATGAAGCAAAGCTACTTTTCGCGCGACTTCAACTACCTGAACCTGCGTGAACAAGTCTCCAATGCCATTGACGCATCTCCGCTATCCAACACCTTTGCCAGCGTCGATGCTGATTCGCTTGCCAAAATGGTACCACTCTTCAAGGAAGCTTATGCTCCGGGATTCGCAGATGTGATGCAGAAGTTTGTCCGTAAGATTCATGCTGCTTCGTCGGCATATGCTGCCAGCGGTATCTGCCGCGAGTTTATCGATGAGGTGGGTTCTGGTTTCATTACCCGCTCAGTCTTAGGTTGTTCGCTCGACTACTACAACACCACGAACATGGACTCCGTGTCCAATTCGCTCGATGTGAGAGTGGCATTAGAGTTGTCTGTTCAGATCAAATTTATTAACATCAGTACCAGTATCGAGACCGATTATAAAGATGCGGCCATGAAGTGCAACCGCAATTCAGAGAGCCATATCACCGCCCGTGGCGGCAACGTGTCGCTCGTAACGGCATTCACCACAGGTCAGGCTGCAACGATAGATACAGAGACCCTGAAGACGTGGCAGGCTTCGGTGACTCCTCTGGATGCTGCACTCATCGACATCCGTCTGGTACCTATCTACGAGGTTATCTACGATGCCAAGACTCGCACCATACTGAAGAACTATATGGATAAAACATTACGCAACTACGAAGATGATTGAACTATGAAAAAGGTTATCCTATACATATCATTTATCATTCCGCTCTTCTCGCTCCTACTCGTTTCCTGTTCCGATGACCCGATGGACACGGAGGCTAATTTAGGCACCCCCGCTCTGACCAGGAGAAGTTATTCTGACGAGCAACTTAAGTTGCAACGCTTGGGATACGCCTACAATGCCGCCGGCAACGTGATGGACGATGGCAGTTTCTCTACGAAGCCTGTCATCAATATGAACCGTGTAGAAGCAACTCAGGAAAAACATGGACTGATCATCAACTCAGAGCGTCGCCACTATACGTCCATGGACATCTTCAGTGGCAATACGCTTCAGGAACTCGGACACCAGGAGACCAAGTACACCATCGACGAAAGCGAAGCCATCGGCAGTGGAAAGTATTACCGCGATAACGAGACACATTACCAGGGAACATGGCATAACAGTTATAAGGCACACATGTTCATCAAGCATATCATGTTCACCACAACCATCGACGTGGGCATGCTGCACTATTTGATAGATCATGGAGAAAACGTGTTTGAGGAAGACTTCCTCAAAGACGTTAACGAACTGGTCAAGAACGGAGAGGCTGGCATCACCGAAGCAAATGCCACGAAATTCTCTGAGACCTACGGCACGCACCTCGTCGTTTCCTCCAATCTTGGAGGAATGATAGAGTTGCAGATGGAAATCAACCGCGACTCCTGCGTCGACAAGGTCTATACAACGCAGCAGGTTACTGAGGTCATCCTTGGCAAGCAAGTCACCAAGACTGGCAATTCGAAAGTGATCAGTGAGATATCCAATCACACCGTCCAATATCATGGACAGATTCAGGTAAAAGGCGGTAACAGCGAAGACTGTGCCAAACTACACCGCACCTTTGATGAGACCAAGGCTGCTGCTGTAAAAATCACCGACGGAGACTATTATGGCTGGGCAAACGGTATCAGTATTGAGCCCGACTCCTTTAACGCATCCTTCGTCAGTGGCCGTTTTGTAGCGTTCTATGAGCTGTTCGAGGATGTTAACACCCGCAAGGCATTGCGCAAGGCTTACGAACTGTATCTCAAGAAAGAAGCACCCACACAGGAAATCTATGAGCCAGACTATGGTGTCATGCCCGTCAAAGACAACTACGGTCAGGATGTGAGAGTGGCTTCGTCAGGAGACAATAAGTCATGTATCATCTGCCAGGAATATGTTCCTTCCATCCGTAGCGACAAGCCCTGTATCGTAGCTTATCCGCTCATCCGTGGCACCGATGGCAATGTACGTCCGTTCCTGTATAGCGGCCTGTTCGTCGGCGATGAGAGCCATCGCCCTGGACGTGTCATCTGGGAAGGCAGTTCATCGGTATATACGCCATCCGACAGCATCTTTGCCGAAAGCGACAGCACCGCTATCCGTGAGCTCTTCGATCCAGAAACACATGCTTTGAAGAACGTCTATTTCTACTGGAATGCCGTTCATCCGCAGCCCAATCCCACGGCAGAAACTGATCCTCGCGCATACAGCACCACGGTCTTCTCCCTACAGCCGACGGGTCTTACCGAACCGACAACGTTTGCCAAGGTGGCCAGCACATTCTGGTCGGTGCGTCCGGTGGTGCCGAAAACCGACGGACTGAAGCAATACTGGGAAGAAGACAGCACATTCCTGTCTTTCGTAAAGAACAGATACAACGATTACAACGGGGTATTGTATAAGAATGGTAACTACTGCTTCTGCCTAATGGACGGAGGCGACAACATCAAACGTGTCGCAGAGCGTACCGACGATGCTGATGCCAACAAAAGGTGGACCGATGCCGTCAGCCAGTCGATGAAGGCCATAGGGCTGAATGCCTTGCTGCCCACAGTAGAACAGTCGAAGAGCATCACCAGAATGCTGGGCAATCGCATGAGCATTTTCTACAACCGCTACAGCAAAGACCGTAACATGCTTGGACTGGACTGGCCTACCGGCTACTGGGTCATCTCGCATCCCTCAGAGCAGACAATGGCTACCGAACCGACACAGAACGATGGACAGGGTATGCCGGTTGTCACCAACGACAAGGAACAGATGTGTATCATGCGACTGAGCGGTTCAGGAACCGACCTGCTACTCTCCTATCCGGAGTATGTCAAGGCTTTCAACTACTCCGATCAGACATTCTTCAAGTTCTTCCCGATATATATAACGATAGACAAGTTTTGAAACATGAAACTATGAATAAGGTTCTCCTATACTTCTCACTACTCATCTTGAGTACCTTGCTGGTCACTTCCTGTTCGCATGAGGACGACCTGCCAACAGTGATGGAAGAATACGACGCTGCAAATGCGTATGGTGACTACTCCGAGAGTTACTGGAGGCGCGTGCATGCTGCACAGCGTCAGGCCTACATCGGTGACCTCTATCGCAGCTACGGTGTAGGTTACGGCTATAACGGCACCGGAAAGTACAGCAACTATGACGAGGTGCGCGACCGCGTTATCGACCTGTCGTATATCCAGCAGTTCGATGCACAACACGGCTCTTCCACTATCGTCGACGATGTCTCACCGTCATCCTACCATCATGTGTATAGCGGTACGGATGCCATGACCATTTGCAAGAAGCTCACGAAAAACTCGTCCGTGAAGGTCGATATGCTTCTCTTCCAGGCAGAGGTCTCGACGACCTTCAACAAGACCGACATGACGAGCAACGAGTTCGCATTCTGTACCATTTACGACGGTCTGACCATGGCATCACGCCACCTGGAGCCCTACGACTTGTATTATATTGCCCGTGAGCATCCTGAGGCGCTGTCCCCTGGATTCCTTCGCTACCAGCAACTGGCAGCCGAGGCCATCAAGAACAACAATAATACCGAGGCCATTCGTATCCTGCAGAATATGATGCAGACCTACGGCACACATATCATCTATCATGCCAAGTTGGGTGGCAAGCTGAAGTTCAGCACCACCATGAACCGCCATGTGGTCGACTCACGCACCACGCTCGATGAACAGGCAGGGGCATCATTCCTCTATTGCATCGGAGCCAAAACCGGTACGGAGACACAAGACTGGGTGATCAACACGCAGACAGACCGCGAGACCCACATTGAAGCACTCGGTGGCAACAGTGCCCTAGCCCTGAAACTGTCGGGACTGCACGACAGCGATAACATGACGTTGAAGAGCCAGGTTGTCGATGAGTGGTTCAAGTCGCTCAAGTTCGACCCCAATGCCGATAAGGACGAGAACAATGTGGAGCTCATCGACATCAAGGTAGCACCCATCTCCGACCTCATCCTCGACCATGAGGTGGCCGTCCTCTATGCTAATATGGTGGGCAAACATATCTCCTACGAGTCCAACGTCATGCCGCGTGCCAGGAACAAGGTCTATGCCAAGATACCTGTCTCCAACCTCAGAGTTGCCGACCATTCCATCACCAACAAGGTCGTCGTTGACCACGAGATCATCGGCGAGATACTCAATGAATATGTCAAGGACGTCGAATATACCGTGTTCTATCCCACCTTGGGTGGCAAGATGTGCCGCGAGGGCCTTGGCCGCCGTTGCAGCGATGACAGCCTGTTCACCATCACGTGGCAGTATCTTGAGGGCGCTGAAAGCCAGGCAAAGGCCTACGTCACGCCCCTCGTACGCTCTACCTATGATGACAACATCTATTACAACAACGGCGACATCGACATCTCGCCAGTCAATGACAGCGTACGATACGCCACCAATGTCAGTGTCAGCAAGGCCGCTCTCTATATGTGGAACGACACCTGCGTGGCCAACATGAAGATTGGTCCATACTACGTACATCAGGGTGTGATGGCCAACACCAGCAATGACCCGTCGGCCATGAACACCATCCGTACCTTGCTCAAGGATGTCCCGGTGGGCTATGAACTTGCCGATACCACCAAGACGAACAGAATCATACGCTTTATGTATAACTCCGGGCAGGTGTTCGGACCTGACCGCATCGAACGTAATGACGTACCCTCGTTCTTCAACTACAAGCGGTTTATACTGTTTGACAACCAGAAAAACCAATATGGTATTTTCAAGTTGGAGCCTCACAAGACCGCTGTTGAAGGCATGAAACTCGAGAACATCGGCCAGGCATTGCTGATACGCCAGAAGGATTTTAAGCATATGTAGAGAATTACGAGTTACGAATTGAGAACTATAATTGAAGAATATGAAACGAGCAAAAAGAAATATGGGCATGATGATGAAGGGTTTGCTGTGCGCGGCATGTCTCACCTTCTCACCCTCTCACCTTCTCCTTTGTCCCGCAGGGGCACAGATGTTGACGGATATCAAAGTCGTTGCCATTCAGGAAAAGGACAGTCTTAAGGACCATACCAAGGGCTATAGCGGTGGTGACAATCTCGATTTGGACTTCCGTAAAGGTAGGGGTGGCGGCTATGTGTTTGCCCTCTTCAAGAACAGTACGGACACGGCTAAATACATCACCGATGTGGAAATAACCAACTCCAGGAAAGTGGAGTATGGACTCCAGTATAATGATCATGACAGATTGTACACCCCTGCTCCGTTCTTCCAAGCGAAATCACGTAAAGATGCACAATACCGAGGTGGACTCAACGGTCGTGACTATAGCATTTTTGGTGGTGCCTACCCTGAGCAGCCCCATATCTATATCAGTCGCACCGGCAACACCGATTTCAACAATAGGGTGTTAAAGTCGGCCTACGTCACGACCTCAAAGCCCAAGGATTTGCCCAACGGTTCCTGGTATTCCGGTCCCCATGCCGGTGGTGGGCGCTACATTGTCTTTACCTGGCATAAACATGAGCCTAAATACAGGAAAAAGGACATCAACTACCATATTCATTATTGTGACCTCGACAATTGCGGCATCGAGAAGGTTGAGCCCCACAATTTCCCCCAGCTCTACGGCTACGACAAATGGTCACAGTTTGAAAAGACTGACGATGACACGGTGACCTGTACTAAAATGCACTACAAGGAATGCCTGGATTGCGGACAAATCGTTACTGAGGCCCATCAGTTTGCAACCTTTGTCTCCAACAGTAATGATCACAACAAGCGTTGTCTGATGTGTGACTATGTCGAGCAGTCCAGTCACAAAAATTTCGGTAAGCAGAAGCTGCCCGTTGACGAAGAATATCACATGATCTTCTGTGATGACTGCGGTTTCCTCCAGAAATTCCGCCATGATTTCGGCAGCGACCGCACCGTCAAGGCACAAGACTGTGAGCACACCCTTGTGGAATATGCCTGCAAGCAGTGCTACCATCACGCATTCTTCGAGGAGCCGGGCATAGGCCATGACTACGACGAGTATGGCATCTGCCGCCGTGAAGACTGTCTCCATCCCTACGAGCAGCCTGCCGTTGAACGCCTTGATACGATTGGCAATGACAGCGTATTTGTTGTCAAGACCTTCGGCAACCTCTACTGGGTAGCAGACTATATCAATAACCGTCATCCCAAGGCCAATGTCCGTCTTGCCAACGACCTCATAGCCGACAACTTCATGCGGGTGCCTTGGCGTCCTATCGGTGATACCGACAGCACGGCATATCAGGGAACATTCTATGGTGACGGGCACCTCATCAGCATGTTGCAGACGGAAGAGCCTGTGGCAGGCTGCGGCTATCGCGGACTCTTCGGCGTCGTCGCCAAGGGTGGCGTTGTGAAGGACGTGACGCTGGCTGCGTGCAACATGCGCGGCTGGGACTATATTGGCGGTGTGGCAGGTGTCAACTATGGAAAGATCGATAAATGCCATGTGGTATTCTCGATCATGAACAGCATCGGTTCCGGCATTAACATCGGTGGCATCTGCGGACTGAACAAAGCGTCGGGCACCATTTCTGGTTGCACGACGGAAGGTGATGTATGGGTCGGTGGCGTGCGCGACTATGCTGGTGGCATCTGTGGTACCAACGCCGGTGGCAAGTTGTCGAACAACACCTCCGCAGCCATCTGTGGCAGCGGATCGGATGTCAAACTGCCGGAAACGGCGTCACAGCAGTGAGAATTGACAATTGAGAATTCTTTGACCTAAAGGTACAAAGCGTTTAAAAACGATTAGATAATTGACTATTGATAATTGATAATTGAAAGAGATATGGGCAGGAAGTTTATTTACCTTATTACCGTTTTATTGTTTTCGCTTTTCCATTATTCCACGGTACAGGCCTACGGCGAGTTCCCTTTCGATGGCGGCATGACTAGTGATAGTATCATCCTCTCCGAGCCGGAGTTACAATCCTTCACCAAGTTGAAGGACAAAAACTCCTATCAGCTCGAGAAAGAAGCCACAACCGCCAGTATCAAATTCAGGGTTACCGTTCCT